>Ga0164293_10004451_pt1 | contig 11991 bp, 12 predicted proteins | sample GEODES118metaG_FD_111487 | JGI IMG/M metagenome (GOLD analysis project Ga0164293, IMG submission 111487) | Eutrophic lake water microbial communities from Lake Mendota, Wisconsin, USA - GEODES118 metaG | ecosystem: Environmental > Aquatic > Freshwater > Lake | place: USA: Lake Mendota... | reverse complement strand
TTACCTACTAGGCTAATATTACCGTATTGCGTTGTGTTACCATATATACGTGAACCAACTAGATTAAGGTTTTGAGATATCATATCTAGGTTACCTACTAAGCTAATATTACCGTATTGAGTTGTATTACCATATATATTAGACCCATATAGATTAAGGTTTTGAGATATCATATCAAGATTACCTACTAGGTTAATATTTCCATATTGAGTAGTATTACCATATATACGTGAACCTTGTAAGTGTAGGTTTTGAGATATCATATCTAGGTTACCTACTAAGTTGATATTACCATATTGCGTTGTGTTACCATATATATGTGAACCATATAAGTTTAGGTTTTGTGATAACATATCTAGATTACCTATCATTCTTGTATTACCATAACGTGTTATATTACCTACTACATCACTCATATATGTATTACCAAATTGAAAAATATTCCCATTTACATGTAAGTCTCCATATTGAGTAGTATTACCATATATTTTAGCATAATTTAAATTAAGATTTTGTGACATCATATCTAGGTTACCTATAATACTCATATTACCATATTGAGTAGTGCTGCCATAGATATTAGACCCATTGAGATTTAGTTTTTGTGATATCATATCGAGACTACCAACAAGAGTGATATTTCCATATTGCGTAGTATTACCATATATATTAGAACCATATAAGTTTAGGTTTTGAGATAGTATATCAAGGTTACCTACGAGGCTAATATTTCCATATTGCGTAGTATTACCATATATATTAGAACCATGTAGATTGAGTTTTTGTGATAGCATATCGAGACTACCAACAAGAGTGATATTTCCATATTGAGTTGTATTACCGTATATCCTTGAGCCCTGTAAGTTTAGGTTTTGAGATATCATATCTAGATTTCCAACTAAGCTAATATTGCCATATTGTGTTGTATTACCGTATATTTTTGAACCGTGTAGATTAAGATTTTCAGATATCATATCAAGGTTACCTACTAAGCTTATATTACCATATTGTGTTGTATTACCGTATACTCTTGAACCAGCTAAATTAAGGTTTTGAGATATCATATCTAAGTTACCTACTAAGTTAATATTACCGTATTGTGTTGTGTTTCCATATATCCTTGAGCCGTTTAGGTTTAAGTTTTGAGATATCATATCTAAGTTACCTACTAAGTTGATATTACCGTATTGTGTGGTGGTACCATATATACGTGAACCGTATAGGTTTAGGTTTTGGGATATCATATCTAGGTTACCTACGAGGCTAATATTGCCGTATTGCGTTGTATTACCATATATCCTTGAACCGTGTAGGTTTAGGTTTTGTGATAGCATATCTAGGTTACCTACTAGGTTAATATTACCGTATTGTGTTGTATTACCATATATCCTTGAGCCCTGTAGGTTCAGGTTTTGGGATATCATATCAAGGTTACCTACTAGGCTAATATTACCATATTGCATAGTATTACCATATATCCTTGAGCCGTGTAAGTTTAGGTTTTGGGATATCATATCTAGGTTACCTACTAGGTTAATATTTCCATATTGAGTTGTATTACCATATATATTAGAACCATGTAGGTTGAGATTTTGAGATATTATATCTAGATTACCTACTAGGTTAATATTGCCGTATTGCGTCGTATTACCGTATATCCTTGAACTGTGTAGATTAAGGTTTTGAGATATCATATCGAGGTTACCTACTAGGTTAATATTTCCATATTGTGTGGTATTACCATATATCCTTGAGCTATGTAAGTTCAGGTTTTGAGATATCATATCAAGATTACCTACTAGGTTGATATTACCGTATTGAGTCGTATTACCGTATATATTAGAACCATATAAGTTTAGGTTTTGAGATATCATATCTAGGTTACCTACTAGGTTAATATTACCATATTGAGTCGTATTACCGTATACTCTTGAACCAGCTAAATTAAGGTTTTGGGATATCATATCAAGATTACCTACTAGGCTGATATTACCGTATTGAGTTGTATTACCGTATACTCTTGAACCAGCTAAATTAAGGTTTTGGGATATCATATCTAGGTTACCTACTAGGCTGATATTACCATATTGAGTCGTATTACCGTATATCCTTGAGCTGTGTAGATTAAGGTTTTGAGATATCATATCAAGGTTACCTACTAGGCTAATATTACCGTATTGTGTTGTGTTTCCATATATCCTTGAGCCGTGTAAGTTTAAGTTTTGAGATATCATATCTAGATTACCTACTAAGTTGATATTACCATATTGTGTTGTATTACCATGTATATTAGACCCATATAAGTTTAAGTTTTGTGATATCATATCAAGATTACCTACTAGGCTGATATTACCATATTGAGTCGTATTACCATATATCATTGAGCCGTGTAGGTTAAGGTTTTGAGATATCATATCTAGGTTACCAACTAGATTGATATTACCATATTGCGTTGTATTACCATATATCTTAGAACCATATAAGTTAAGGTTTTGTGATATCATATCAAGATTACCTACTTGACTAATATTACCGTATTGCGTTGTATTACCATATATCCTTGAGCCGTGTAGGTTTAGGTTTTGGGATATCATGTCTAGATTACCTACTAGGTTAATATTACCATATTGTGTCGTATTACCGTATATCCTTGAGCTGTGTAGATTAAGGTTTTGGGATATCATATCGAGGTTACCTACTAGGCTAATATTACCGTATTGTGTTGTATTACCATAAATGCGTGAACCGTGTAGGTTTAGGTTTTGGGATATCATATCAAGATTACCTACTAGGTTGATATTACCGTATTGCGTTGTATTGCCATAAATGCGTGAACTGTGTAAGTTTAGGTTTTGAGATATCATATCAAGGTTACCAACTAGACTAATATTACCGTATTGAGTCGTATTACCGTATATCCTTGAACTGTGTAGGTTTAGGTTTTGAGATATCATATCAAGGTTACCTACTAAGTTAATATTACCGTATTGTGTTGTATTACCATAAATACGTGAACCGTGTAAGTTTAGATTTTGGGATATCATATCTAGGTTACCAATTAAATGAATATTACCAATTTGAGTTGAATTTCCAATAAAAGTTGTATTATTAATATTGATATTTTGATTGGAAAAAACTAAATTACCTAAAAATCGAACATTCCCTACAATATTAGAACCATTAATAAAAAGGTTTCTATCTAACATAGTAATATTTCCTAAAAAAGTAACATCATTAAAAAATAAATTGCCATTTGTAATAAGCGATACAACTTCAATAACAAAGTATAGATTATCACTTTTTTTAAATAATTTATAAGTTGCTGATGTATTAGATGGAATGGTAAATATACCTAAAATTTTACAATTAGCATTACTATTTAATACTATATCAAAATTACAATTATTAATAATACTAAATTGAACTACCTCATTAATTCTTATACTAGTTAAAAAAGGAGGAAAAAATATATTTCTATTTGGCAAAATAATATTACTATTAATACCATAGGGGATACCATATTCAGATAAACCCGGTTGTCCAGCTGTAGTCATAATTATTGTGCTGGCTAATATATCTGTTTCTGTAATTGTATAGTCGCTATTCATTACTTTAGCGATTAGTCCATTTACTCTTTGTCGGTTATTAGCATAAGCTATCGTTCCAGTTGTAGCAAATTCAGTCGCTTCTGTCCAAATTTTGTTACAATCAATATAAACATTATAAAGAGCATCTAAATTAACACTTTTTCCTTTAATTTCTCTTACAATTGCTACCGTATTATTTCCGGTAGAATCAGATGGATTTGTTGCCATATATATATTAATATAGAGACATTAACTAATTATAATAAGCGTATTTTAAGAGGGCATCCATACCATATGTTGATCTTATATTTACCCATTTTTTCAATTCAGGATGAAAAATAGTGTTTAATTTTTTACCACCTTCTTGATTCATTGTATTCGTTTCAGGGATTTCATCGGATATATTATCGTTTGATAAGTTTGTATTACTATTATTTTGTATCGTATCTGATAATATCTGTAATTTCGTTTGAAGTGTATTTTGTATATTTTCTAATTTTGATTTTGTTTCTTTGATAAATTGTTCTGAATTAAAATGTCGAATATTATGTGCTATTTTTTCAAGAGTAAATGCTGTAATATCTTTTAATCTATCCCCAAATGTTAAATAAATTCCTGCCATTTCGATATTACTTAATGAATTAATATATTGTTGTATTTTTACATTATCACCTGTTTCTAATATAGCAGCAAATGTAGTTATTTTAATTAGTAAATTCTGATTTAGATTAATAATATAATCATAATATTTATTACTATATGGTATAAATTTAAATTTATCTCTTAGCAAATTATTCAATTGAATTTGTATAGCAAAATATTGTTTAATTAAACCAATATTATTCATTATAAGTTTTTTGACTTCTGGATTTTCTAAAATTTGTTGTAAAATAATTCCTAACCTTAGTCTTATTTTTTGTATATTATTTCCTAAATCTTGTAAATGTTGAATGATTTCATGATAATTCGCAATAGGATTAGTTTGATTAAAACTATTCATATAATTTTAATAGAGATATAAAAATAAGAATCTTATATTAATAAGTAGAATGAGTACAATTTCAAACGAATTAATTTTAGGACTTCTTATAGGTTATTTTCTTCAAAATTATTTAATAATTTATATATTAGGATTATGTAGTGGTATTTTTTTAGTTGAGAAATATGGGCCGATTAGTAACATATGTAAATGGTCTTATAAAAGCACAAATGAAAATATTCGTGAAGTATTTTCAGCGTATATAAGACGAAAACCAGTAGTCATAGAAAATAATACTGTTGAAAACGAAAATGTAGAAAAAAAAACAGATTAAAGATAATAAGGTATAATATAATATATAATGAATATTGCTGAAGATTATATGATACTGCGTAAACAAGTTAGTAAAGAGAACTTTAGTGATAATGATTTAAAATTAATTTTCAAAGATAATAAATATGACTTAGTGAATACATTATTAGCAATAGAAGAGCGCACAACGGGTCTTGTAGAATATCGCAAATTAGAAAAACCTGTTGAAAAATCAGAAGCAGTAATTAAAATAGAGGAATTGCGTAAAATAGTGAATGAAAAAGATGAGATATATTCGAAACATATTTCTAAATAATTTTTAGATAGATAGTAATTAAATCTAAAATTTATTTATATTTGTTGTAAATATTGTTGAAGGATTTGTTGTCCTAATTTACTTTTAATATTAACTTTACGACCAGTTAAAGGATTTACGATTTGTTGATAAGCTTGTTTTTGATTACCACCAGTCATTATACCAGAAAGGTCTTCATAGGGACTGAATGGAGCAAGATTAGGTCCCATTTCGGTTCCACACGCATTAGGTTGAGTAGTATTTACAGCATTAATAGGTCCATAAGCGGATTGAAATTGTTTCGTTAACATTTCACTGCCGGCAGGATAATAAGCGGGAACCTTAGCATCCGGATTAAACCATTGAATAGGGAATCCAACTGATTGTATATTGTGATTACCATCTCCTCCTTGTTGTCCGCGTCTTGAACCTTGTTTTTTATTTTTTTTTGATACCATAGTTATTATATTAATTAAAAAGAAAATAAAAATTTTATGTCCTATTTAAAGAATTTAGACATTAATGTTTCTATCATACTTTTTTTATCCAATGATAATTCTGGATAAATATAATTTATGAATATATCTTTAATTTCTCCTAACGTATTATTTAAGTCAACATAGTTATGAATTTCGCTATCAATTGTTTTTTCAACTTCAACTTGAACCGGAGCATCGTTAATACCTTTTAATTCAATTATTTTAGTATTATTTATTTGATGATTCATGTTTTGATGAATTGATGTTTTATGTCTTTTACAATTGACTATTCCACATATTTTTCCTTTATTTATTCCAGTTTTAATAATTTCAAGACATGATATTTTAGATTCTTCGTTATTCATTATTTTATCTTTATATTTGTTATGATGATTACATAGACAATTATCATCAAACGTATATTCATTACACATTTCACCCTTATTTTTACCATGTTGAAAAGTATATTTACAATATTTTACATTTACATATTCCTTATGATTTACACAATATTCTTTTTGATATTCAACCTTAGCATTACAGAAATTTTTATTGTTTTTATATAAATATTTACAAGCACTTTGTCCTAAATGTTCTTTATTATGATGTGTCCAACAATATTTTTTTTCAAAACCATAAAAAGCTTCGGAGTTATTACAATATTTCCCTTTTTTACAGTATATACAATATTTATCACCTAGATGTTGACTAGTCCATTTATATTGAAAATGATTTCCGTGTCCATAACATAATAGTCCAGAATGTATACAACTATTATAATTAAATCCTTCTTTTTCAGGTAATGGATTTACTTTTTTTCTACAGTATGGACATTCTAAGATAAGTTTACCTCTTTTTTGATTTCCAATAAAAGCATCATAAATACAATCATAGTGATATTGATGTCCACACGATAGAATTATATGTAATATATCATCCTTTTCAATGATATCCTTACAACATCCACATGTCACACTTTCAACATAAGATTCTATAATATGCACTTTTTCTTCTTTATTAATATCCATAGATTATCAATATAAAATATTTTTGAACAAATATAAATCAATTTTTTTATATATTTATTTCTTCTAATAAAATTGATATGACGGATTCAATATTTCCTTGATATAAAGTCAAAAGTGAAATATTTCTATTATTATTAGTAAAACCCATACTATTTAATGTGCTTAATTCATTTACATAGTTATTATTAAAATTATTAATAATATGAATAAAATTATCTATATATGCTAATTGATTTTGTATTGAATCGATTTCAAGGTTTAAATTATTATTAAAGACAACAACATATATGTTCGTATTTTTTTTTATTTCGTAATCAATTAATTTTTTATCATCTTCTAAAATAATTCCATTATATATCAGTTCAATGCTATTTTCATCTTTTCCTGTTTTTTTTTTTATAAAATTAATTCCTGTTTGTTCTGAAACAATTAGTGTTTTTTGTTTCAAATCATGATAAATTAATTCTATATCAAACATTTACAATATATAATTATTCAAAAGATTTATTTAAATAATTATATATTATGCTGACACATCTACCGTAATATTCATACAACTATCAAGCGTATTTTGTTTATTAATCAATGGTTTACTTCGTTTTAGAGTTATTTCTCGTTCTCGTTTATTAGCTCCATCATAACCTTTGCTATTATTAATAGAAGCCTGAACATTTTTCTTATAGTAAATTATGTTATTTTCTTCTTGGATAGGTAATATAGACATAACAGGAGGCATAACAATATTATGTGTTATATATTCATTGTTAAAGCTAGCTCTATATTCAATAATATCTTGATGACCTCCAAATATCTTTAGACAAGTTCTATGTCCTGGTATTTTAACACGATAAAATGGGTCATTATATGCTATTTTATACATCATATTTAAAAGATTATAATTCTCATTAGAATTTTCTACACTTAGTATATCTGTAAAATTAAATGCTGCGGCACACTCTGGATAACAAAAATTGCCATAAACATGAAAAATACCGTTTTGATATTTAAAAGGCAAAGCTGATGGAGTATGGTCAAAAGGATGACAACAATTAAAACAATATATATTTGTTTTTTGTGGCCAAATTTTTTTCTTATTACATTCCATAAATTGAGACATTGTATAATCAGCTGGTTTTCGTATACTCATTGTTTTAGTCTTACTAATATCAAAATCATTTTTTCTTGTTTCTAACAAATTTTCATATTTTGTATTAATATCTTCATGACAATTTTCAACAGAACTAATCCAAGTATTATTTTCATAATTTGATTCAGATATAGTGCTAATATTAGATTCTTCTATTATATTTGTAATATTATCAACATTTATAGGTAAATGTACTATAATATTTTTTTTAGACTCCGCAAAATCATCTGTATTTTCAGATAATTTATTAACTATAATTATATTATCTAAGCCAGCTTGCTTTTTAGAATGCTTTATTTCTATTTGTTTATTATCTCCATTACTTACTTTTTCTTCAGTAACAATTTTAGGCTTTCTACCCCTCTTTTTTGGCACATGTTCATCCAATATTAGAACAGGTGTAACTTCTTGATGAGAGTCGGATACAATTATTATTCCATCATTTTCATTTATCATTGCTGATTTAGGTTTTCTACCACGTTTTTTCGGTTCATTTTGAATTTTAGACATCTAATTCTGTAATATTTAATTTATAGATAGTTATCTTTAAGTATGTTTAGTACTTTGTATTAGTCCTTTTATCCAAATTTGAATATTAGAATCATTCATTATAATACCAGGTCCTTCTATATCATTAAGTAAAAAATACTGAATTGCCAAAGGTTTACATGTTTGACATGAAAATAGTTTATAGGTTAAAAGCACCCAATTTACAAATGATTTTCTGGTTATTTCTCCATATATAACACGTTCATTTAAATATAAAATTAATTCATTAAAAAAATCATGATTAAAATTTGAATTATCATATAATAAATCTATTTCAGAACTTTGATAGATTCTATTTTTTTTCATCATATTAATATCATTATGTTGTGTATTAAACCAATCTATTATTTGTTTACGAGTACTTAAATTTCTAATTAATAATTTAGAAGTAATTGAATTCATATAGTGTGAAGCACAGTATGGACAAGGTATTATACTTCCTATTAAATTAAAATAATACATTAATATAGTTTGTTCATTTAAACTAATATTTATAGGTAAACTATATGTAATTTTATGTATTATATACCATAGTCTAGGACCCCAATAACTTCTACCCTTTTTTCTCTCAATTATATTATACATATATATATCAAAATTGAGAAAAAACCATAAATAAAAAAATTAAAAAATAATATAATGAAAATAATTGTTATTTTATTGTTATTTATTATTTCATGTGTAATCTTTGTCAATATTAGATATGTCCAAGAAAACTTAATTTCATTTACTGCCCCAGAATTAAGTTCTGATAAAGATAAAGAGAGTATGGCAGAACTAATGCGTTTAGGAACTCAGGGTAATGAAAATTCAAAATATGATACAGTTGATACAAGATTTTTACACTAATAGTATTATTCAAAGAATCTAACACCTAATCCAATACCTAATCCTAATACTAAATTATTAAAAATATACATATCAGTAACACCTAATATGGTTAATAATACCGTACCAAGTAAAGTAAACAAAATTAAATTTATAATTGTTGGTTGCTCACCTGCTTCCCTTGGTAAATATTTTCCTTTAATAAAAAAAACACATATTACAATTGTTAATAAAATAAAAGATTTTAAAATAGACTTAGCAAAATTAGCTAATTTATCTATACTTTCATTATCACGACTATTACACGTTGTGTCTGCCATATATTTATTATACAGATTTTAACTACATAATAATTTTGATATAAAAAATTGATAATATATAAAAGTATTATTTATTAAAAAATAATAATATGAGTAGTTGTGAACAATCTATATCTATAAATCCTTTAGAAATATTATTTAATAAAGATACTATCGTATCAAAAACTTCAGGAAAAGGTTTGTGTGGATTAGAAAATTTAGGAAACACGTGTTATATGAATTCTATTGTTCAATGCTTATCTCATACACAGTGGTTACGTGAATATATTTTCTTAGATACATTTAAGGAAGATTTAAATGATTCAAAAATTCAATTTATTGCTATTAATGAATTTAATAAACTATTACGAGGTTTATGGTATGAAAATGCTGTAGTGACACCTAAAAGTTTTTTCCATTATCTTCAGATATTATCTATCAAATGTGGGTCTGGCCAATTTGTTGGAAATAATCAACATGATAGTAGTGAACTGCTTGTATTTTTATTGGATTGTTTTAATGAATCATTATCTAAACCCATTTCCTATGAATTTGAAGAAAAAACTAACTTATCAGGAAATGAATTAATACAGTATCAGGCGAACAAAACATGGCATACAATATTTAAGTCCGGAATTAGTCCAATTGTAAATAAATTTTATAGTCAATTACATATAGAAATCAAATGTAGCAATTGTGGAGTAGTAAGCGTTGCGAATGACCCTATATGTATATTACATTTACCTATTCCTAATATTGATGAACGTGTTCCGACTATTTATGATTGTTTTGATTTATTAACGAAAAATGAAATATTAGATAATAATAATAAATATCAATGTGAAAAATGCGGTGATTTAAATAATGCTTCTAGAACAGAGAAGCTATTTAAAACATCTGAACATTTAATTATATGTTTTAAACGATTTTTAACAACGGGTGAAAAAAATACAAAACCAATTCATTTTCCTATAGATAATTTGGATATATCAAAATATTGTATTAATCAAGATAATACTAAATATCGTTTATATGCTGTTTCGAATCATGTAGGTGTTCATATGGGAGGTCACTATTTTAGTTATATTGAGGTAAATAACAATTGGTTTGAATTTAATGATATATGTGTAAATAGTATCAGTAGAGATAAAGTGTTAACGAATAGTGCGTATGTACTATTCTATAAAAAAATTTAAATTATAAATTCATTTCTATTTAAAAACTTCGTTATGAATAAATAATATATGAACAATATTATAGATAAAAAACAAGATTTGCTTTTAGATAGTATAAGTAATTTTTATTTATCTAAAAAAGAAAATATTAATAAATTAATTGATATTTTGAATGGAAAATATGCTAGTCTAAGAATTATTGATTGGTTTGCTACAAATTATTCTAAAAAACATAATATTGGTTATACTTTGACTAAAGATCAACCAAAATCAAATACAAATAAAGAAGAGTTATTTAAAGTTTATATTAATTATAAATCTCAATTGAAAAGTTATAGTAAAAAACAGTTTGACCCATTTAATAGAACACAACGTATTAAATTTTATTATGAATCAGATAAATATATTACGACTACTATATGTCAATTAAATTTTTTCCGTTGGGCAATTGAAAACAATGTAATAGATTACATTAAAGAACATTTGAGTGATATAGAAAAGGATATGAATGATAATGTAAATTATGTTTATAATAAGAAAAAAGATGGAGAAAAAAATGAGCGAAAAAAAAGGAAAGAGTTAAGTATAAGTGCGACAAAGTTTTTAAACAAAAACGAAATTACGATTTTGGTTAAATTTGATTAAATAATAATGATCAATACATATTATAAGATCATAATTATTTATTCCTTGTGGTTTATATTAATTATAAATTCATTTTCGTTAGGTTTATCAATTGATACATTTTCTGAACTATCATCATCTTCAGAAGAGGTACTTCCAGTATCTACTGTATAATCACTTAAAGAATTTTTTATTCCAATTAAAGGTTCATATATTTTATGTAGAAAATCAGCATAACTATCTGCCTCAACTTCTCCTTCACTATGTTTACCATTTATATCAACCTTATACATACCCTTTTTACCATCATATGCTATGTCTAATTCAGACTTATTAACTAATTTATTATTAACTATTGATATACTACGTGATGTTAAAAACATATTTGAATCAGATTTTTCTAAATTAATCGAAATACTCTTTTTATCACCACTATTATCTAAATCAGTTGAATATTCCGTTAATTTATCAGATTCCTTAAATCCAGACTCATCCTCCATACTTATTGGTTGTTCTTTAAATCCAGACTCATTCTCCATACTGATTATTGGTTGTTCTTTAAATCCAGACTCATTCTCCATACTTATTGGTTGTTCCTTAAATCCAGACTCATTCTCCATACTGATTATGGGTTGTTCTTTAAATCCAGACTCATTCTCCATACTGATTATGGGTTGTTCTTTAAATCC
>Ga0164293_10004450_pt1 | contig 11992 bp, 9 predicted proteins | sample GEODES118metaG_FD_111487 | JGI IMG/M metagenome (GOLD analysis project Ga0164293, IMG submission 111487) | Eutrophic lake water microbial communities from Lake Mendota, Wisconsin, USA - GEODES118 metaG | ecosystem: Environmental > Aquatic > Freshwater > Lake | place: USA: Lake Mendota, Wisconsin... | reverse complement strand
CTTGACCGCCGCGCCAACACAGCTAAACGACGCGCACATGCAGCGCGGGGCGGTTAGCTCAGTTGGTAGAGCATCTCGTTTACACCGAGAGGGTCAGCGGTTCGAGCCCGTTACCGCCCACCAGTCAAGCCCGCGAAAAAGCGCCGGTTTCCGGACCTTTCAGAGGATTCTGCCCTCAGGCAAGCTTGGGTCTGTGCATCCGCCGTGTATCCGAAGGACCTCGCCAACGCACCGCAACGCAAAGGCGGCTTTGAACCTTTGAGATCGGTCCTTAGGCGCCGCCAATCGGCACTATGGTCATCCTTCAGCACGAAAAGTCCCAACCGGAATGCAGATCGTGTCTGGCGTGCTTTGTATCAGTCATCAAAGTGATTGTAATTTAAAGCAAATATCCCTCATTTTTGAATTGTTCAATAATTGGCAATTTCGCGTCTGAGCATGTGGGATAATAGTCTTGGGGGCGCGAGGGGATCTCACGGTAGCTTTCAATTATGAAGCATTATTTGCTTTGGCATACGTGCTGGCACTCCCGCATGGGGGTTTCAGACCAAGAACCCTGAATGCACCACTCGTATCACCTTTTTTTTGTTACGAATTCCTTCAAATGAACGAATAGGATCAACCATGGCGGACAATATCATCCAGCTGGCTAGCCAGTATCTTACACCTGACATGATCGGCCAGCTCGCGGGCGTGCTCGGTGAAAGCAACACCAGCACGGCCTCGCTCGTTTCGGCGGCAACCCCTATGCTGCTCTCCGGCATGGCTTGCGGTAACGCGCCGGGCCGCACGGATATCGTGACCAAGGCGATGGCGGCAACGGGTGCTGCGTCGCCTTCGGTGCTCGATGGCCTTGGTAGCACCATGGCGGCATTGTCATCCAGCGGCGCCAGTTCGAACAGCCTCGTCGAGACCGGCAGCAGCCTGCTTGGCGACATGTTTGGCGATAGGACATCGCTGATGACCAGAGCCCTTTCCGCCTTTTCGGGTGCGAAGACGGGTTCAGCATCGACCGTCCTCAGTCTGCTCACCCCTCTGCTCATTGGCGTCATGGGCAAATCGCTCGTTGGTTCCGGGCAGGCCGTCACTCCTGCCGCAGTGAACGCGCTGCTCGGAAGCAACAAGGCTGCGATTAACGATGCGCTTCCCTTGGAGCTGAAACGTATCATCGCCGGCATCCCCGGCCTTGGCGCCATGCTCTGCCTGCCCGCCGTCGCGCCTGCAGCACCTGTTGCCGCCGCTCCCGTCGCCGAAAGCGCCGGTTTCGGCCGCTTCATTCCCTGGATTCTTGGCGCCCTCGCGCTCGGGCTTCTGGCGTGGTGGCTGCTCGGCCGCGACACCGTTGATGTCGCCACCTGCAACACCCAGTTCAAATCGGCGCTGGTCGGCAAGACGATCAACTTTGACACCGGCGATGCGGTGATTGCGGCTGACAGCAAAGAGCTTCTTGGGCAATTGGCTGAAGTCGCCGACCGCTGTAAGGCCTTCAACATCGAGATTGGTGGCCACACCGATACGGTCGGCGATCCGGCAATGAACAAGACCCTGTCGCAGAGCCGCGCTAACGCGGTCCGCGCCTATCTCGTCCAAAAGGGTGTACCCGAAGGCCAGTTGACAGCGGTTGGCTATGGCGCCGAGCGTCCTGCCGTCGCGACCGGCAACGAAGTCGCTATGGCGGCCAACCGCCGGATCGAGTTCACCGTCTCGAAGTAATCAACTGCAACCACCGAGGCGAATAACGGACGGGGGCGCTGCCATTGCCGGCAGCGCCCCCGATACCGTGACTATCGCACACCCCCAATCGCCGACCAGCCGCAAGAAGGTTTTCAATGAAACGATCATTATTGAACATCGCTTTGGGGACCTGCGCGTTCGCCGCGTTAGCAGGCTGCACATCGACTGAGAGCATCCCGTTGCGGGACGGGTCCGGCTATGGCCCAGCCCATTTGCCAGTCACGCCGTCCCCCGATAGCTACCGCTGCGGTGACGACGTCTTCAAGCTGGCATTCGAGGAGGGCGCAGCTTACGCGACGCTGCCTGACAATTCGACCATGAACCTGCCACGGCTCCGCGCGTCGAGCGGATCTGATCCCGAAGCCCCGAGAGTGTTCACCGATGGGCGGATGACCTTCACGCAGGAGATTGAAGGTGGGCGAGCGATCCGTTTCGCCCGCGGCCGGATGGCGCCGGTCCCGTGCGAGCGCTTGGCCGAACAGGCGCAATAGCAAGCCGGACTTCGCACCAGAACGAATCCCGGCACGCCGCCCCGTGACCCGTGCTTAATTGTCAACAGCGGGGTGGCCGCCAGCTTCTGAATTTCTTTGACTGTGAGCGGTTTAAGCCGCGATGTGCCCATCACTATGTCTCCTCGTGTATCCCGCCGTGTATCCGCAGAGCGCGGATTTGGGTGATATCTGGCGTGAACACGTGTAGCACAAAAGTGACTCAAAATCAATATTTTACGTCGTACAATGCCTTGATATCGATATTTAATGATAAAATTTGATAATATCATGATGCAGGTTTAAACCGAGAGGGTCAGCGGTTCGAGCCCGTTACCGCCCACCACAATCACTCGGCCAGTTGCTTGAGCAACAGGTACCAGTGATCCAGCCCGCCATAGAAGCTATCGACCGAGAGGCGCTCGTTGAGGCCGTGGGCGAACATGTCCTGCGGGCGGCTCGCCGCGCCGGAAATCGCCACCGTGGCATAGCCGAGGGCGCGGTAATGCCGGCCGTCAGTGCCGCCCGATTCCATGTAGGGCTGGATCGGCAGGCCGGGATAGCGCGCGTCGATGGTTTTGCGCAGCGCCGCCATGACTTCGGGCGGCGTCACGGATTCGGGGCTTTCGGTGACATCGCCGAGCAGCTTGAACTGCACCGCGTCATTGCCGACCACTTGGCGAAGGGTCGCCTCGGTCGCCGCTGCACCGACCCCGGGGAATATCCGGCAGTTGACGGTGGCGGTGGCCGATTGCGGCAGGGCGTTCTCGGCGTGGCCACCGCGCAGCATCGTGGCAACGCAGGTGGTGCCGATTGTGCCGACCGTCTCCGGTGTCGCGCGCAGCACCGCGATGGCAGCTTCGTCAGTCGAATCGGCGGCAAAGGCGCGCATGGCGCCGCCCACCTCGCCCGGCGTGATCTGGCCGAGCGCGCCGAGGAACGAGCGCGTCAGCGGGGTCGCCTGCACCGGGAAGCGATAGGCCGCGATCTTCTGCAGCGCGTCGGACAATTCATAGATCGCATTGTCCTTGCGCGGGCGCGAGGAATGGCCGCCGGGGTTGGTGACCGTCATTTCGAAGGTCGCGAAGGTCTTTTCCGCCGCCTGCACCGCCATCGCCAGCGGGCGATTATCGGGCGCGAGCGTGATTCCGCCGGCGTCGGAATTGAGCACATAGGCGGGGTCGATCGCCTTGGCGACATGGTCGGCCTGCGCGCGGGTGGAGATCATGCCGGTCTCCTCGTCGCCCGAGAACACCAGATAGAGATCGCGGCGCGGGCGCCAGCCTTCCTGCTTGAGGCGGATGAAAGTGTGGGTGAGGCTGGCAATGCCGTATTTGTTGTCGGTGGTGCCGCGCCCGAAGAAGAATCCGTCCTTCTCGGTCAGGGTGAAGGGCGGAAGCACCCAGTCCTCTGCCAGCGCGTCGACCACATCCATGTGGCCGAGCATCACGATCGGCTTGCGCCCGTCGGGCTTGGCGGCGGCAAAGCGCACGATCAGGCCCTGCACCGGCTCGCCTGCGTTGTCATGGTCGCTGACCATCATGTCGGCATCGATAAAGCCGGCCGCCTTCAGCCGGCTGACCAGATAGGCGACCATTTCCGGCGTCTTGGCCTGACCGCGCGCGGTGCGGATGGCGATGATGTCGCGGTAAATGGCGAAGGCCTGCTGCTGCTCGGCGGAGCGCGCCGCGGGGGTCTGTGCCTGCCCCTGCGCCTGCACCGCCCCGCCCGGCACCAGCGCAGCCGCAGCAAGCGCCAGCGCGGCCCCGGCCTGCATCCAAGTGCGGTGCGCGGTATTGGCCTTGGTCATGATCATTCTTCCCTGTGTTTCTGTTCTGATGCCTGTGCCGGCGCCGGTGCTCATTCGCCACTCGCCAAAAGGCTGGCAATATCCATCCAGTCATCCTCGCCGATCGGATCGCCCGGCGGCACGCTGACCATGCGCGGCAGGCTCGCTGCGAGCTGTTCGCGCTGAACGGGATCGACCAGACGGCGCGACAGGCTCAACGCCCAGGCGCGCTCGGCTCCGCTGGCCTTGCGCCTGGCCAGCAGCGCGCCAACGTCAGCCAGCTTCTGGTCAAGCGCGGCGGCAACCTCGGGGCTGGCATCGCCGCGCCGCGCGACCTGCGCCATTGTCGCCAGCGTGCGGTAGGCGATGCGGCGGCCGAGATCGTCACTGGTCGAGGCCAGCACGGTCTCGGTCAGCCGGTCGAGCACCTCGCCCACCCCGAGCGCGGATGCATCATTCTGGCTCTGCACCACCAGCCGCGCAAGGCGGCGCGGGGCGATGAGGGTCTGCACCGTCAGCTGCGCGGCGGCATCGGCGGCGACCAGCGGATCGAAAACCGGGCCGCCTGCCGTCGCAAAAATCTCGGTCTCGTATTGCCGGTCGGTGGTAGAGTTCTGCGCCGCCGAGAGCAGCGGCAGCAAGGCGGGCGGCACCCGCAGCGCCTCGGGGCTGAGCGTCGCCAGTACCGCGCCCAGCGCCGCGCGCTGCTGCGCGGACGCGACCGGCGTGGCCGCCTCACGCCCGCCGCCGTTCACGGCATAGGTAAAGTCGACCCCGCCGATGGTCTTGGCCGCCGCGACCAGCTGGTAGCGGTGCAGCAACCACAAGGGCACAAACCGGCGGCGCAGGTTCGCCACCGGCTCGCCGGGGCTCAACGCCGCCAGCCCGAAGCGCGACAGCGCCGCGCTGCGCACGGTCATCAGCCGGGTGAGTTCGGCCACCGGATCGGCGCCATCATCCCACAAGCCGCCCCAGGCGTAGGAGGTGTCGGCGGCGCGGGCATTATCGTCCTGACCGTAGCGGTATTGCGCTGCGGCCTCTGCGGTCTCGCGCTCGCCCGCATCGGCATAGAGCCAGCGCACCGTCGCTGTATCCCACGCGCCGATCCCCTTGGCATAGGCGTCCGAGAGGTCAGGCTTGCCATCCACCAGTCCGATACGCGGTGGGGGATAGTCCATCACCGAGGCGCGATCCTGCGTGCTCGCGGCAAAATTATGCGCAAAGCCGAGCGTGTGGCCGACCTCGTGCGCGCCCAGCTGCGCCAGCCGGTCGAGCGCGACCTTGACCGGATCATTCGGCCCGCCGCTGTTCAATTCTGCATATCCGACCAGCGCCTGATAGATCTGGATATCCTGCCGCGCGCGCAGCGATCCCAGCACCACCATGCCCTTGATGATCTCGCCGGTGCGCGGATCGACGATCTGCTGGCCGTAAGCCCAGCCGCGCGTCGCGCGGTCGACCCAGTTGACCATGTTGTAGCGCACATCGAGCGGATCGGCGCCTTCGGGCAGCATCTCCACCTTGAATGCGTCGATGAAGCCGGCCTCGGCAAAAGCATCACCCCACCAGCCGATCCCGTCCAGCAGCGCGGTGCGGATCGGCTCGGGCGTGTTGCGATCGAGATAGAAGGTGATCGGCTTTTTCACCCGCGATTGCGGCGCGGCGGGATCGGTCTTTTCCAGCCGGAAGCGGTTGGCCAGATCATAGACCACCGGCGCGCCCAGCGGCGCGGAGAAGTCCACCACCTGCGTCCCGAACCCGCCAAGGCGCGGATCGAAGCGGCGCGGGGAAAAGCCGGGCTCGGGCAGGCGCACGAAGCTGTGGTGGACGGTGAGCGTGACCTTCTTGGGTTCGGGCACGATGTTCTCGATCTCCGCCCCCGGCTTGTCGGAGACGAAGGTCTGGACGGCATCGACTTCCAGATTGTCGGGAAACAGCTTGACCGAGGCCGGATCGGCGAGGCTGAGGCCCGCATCGAGCCGGAAGCCCTGTCCGGCAATCGACGTTGCCGCGCCGACGCCGAGCACATCCTGTTCGGCATTGAGCGAGGCGGCGATCCCCAGCGTATCCATGGCAAGGAAGGGCGCGATGTCGATCACCACCCGGCCATCGCCCAGCGTTTCGGCGATCTCGGTGATCCACACGGTCGAAATGCCGAAGTCGCTCGCCACCGCCTGCTGCTGCGCCGCATCGCCGGCGGTGGCGCGGAAGCGCGGGTTTTCGAACTGCACTGCGATCTTGCCGCCGATCCGCCGGAACACGAGCAGCTGCGTGTTGCCGATCCGCCCGCGATCCAGGCCGAGCGGCGCCGAGCCGAGTCCGGTCTTGAGCGCGGTGGCATAGAGCAGGCGCAGCGCCGCACCATCTTGTGCCGGGGCTGGCAGGGTGAGCAGGATGCGGCCTTTGGCAGTTTCTGTGCGCACCGGCAGCAGCTCGGTCTCGCCCGCCGGTGCGGCGATTTCCTTCGCCCCATCCTGCGCAGCCAGCGGCACCATCGGCAGCGACAGAGCCAGAAGCAGCGCCCCCAGACGCATGCGGCGCTTTACGTGCATCAACTTCCCCTTTTGCCCCCGCGCCAACCCATTTGTCAGGCGCGCGTCCACGAACGAAGGTTCATGCTGGCGCGAATCCGGGCAATCGTAAAGGAGAAGCGCGATGGATCTGCAGCTTGATGGAAAGACAGCGCTGGTGCTGGGTGCCAGCCGCGGGCTTGGGCGGGCGATTGCCGAAAGCCTCGGGGCGGAAGGCGCCGATGTCATCACCGTGGCGCGCTCGGAAAGCGGGGTCGGCGCCGCCCACCATATCGCCGCCGATCTCGACGATCCGGCGGCGCCTGCGCAGATCATCGATGCGGTGCGCGCAGGCGGCCGCGCGGTGGACATCCTCGTGCTCAACAGCGGCGGCCCGCCCACCGGCGCGGCGGCAACGACGACGCCGGACGACTTCAGCACCGTGATGGGCCGGATGTTCAACGCCCAGCTGACGCTCGCGCAGGCGTTCCTGCCGGAGATGCGGGCCCGCGGTTTCGGGCGGATCCTGACGGTGGCCTCGACCAGCGTGGTCGCGCCGATCCCCGGTCTGGTGCTCTCGAACGCCATACGCGCGATGCTGGCGTCATGGTGCAAGACGCTGGCGGGCGAAGTCGCTGGCGACGGCGTGACGGTCAATCTGCTGCTGCCGGGACAGGTCGCGACCGACCGGCTGGCGAGCCTGCACGAGGCGATGGCGGCAGGCAGCGGGATGACCAGGGAGGAGACCCTTGCCCGCGCGACCGCCGCGATCCCGGCGCGCCGGTTCGGGCGGCCGGAGGAATTCGGCGACATCGCCGCGTTCCTCGCCAGCCCGCGCGCAGGCTACATCACCGGCTGCGCGATCAAGGTCGACGGGGGGCTGACAGCGACGCTCTAGCGCCGCACATCGCCCCCGCCAGCACCAAGCGCGGCAATATCGGCAAGCGAGGCGCGCAGGAAATCGCCCGGCACCGAATGCGCCCAGGCGGCGCAATTTGCGGCAAAGGTGATCGTCGCATCGCGCGCCATGCCGGTGGCAAGCCCGTGCACCACGCCAGCGGCAAAGGCATCGCCGGTGCCGACCCGGTCAATGATGTTTTCGAGCGCGATGGTGCGGCTGACCGACAGGCCCTCGCGGTCAGCCAGTAGCCCGGTGAGGTCTTGCCGGCTGCTCGAATGCACGGTGCGGCGGGTGGCGGCGATGTGCTTGAGGCGCGGGGCGAGGCCGAACATCGCCTGCGCTGCGGCGTGGAAGCCTGCCTCCGGATCGCCCGCGCCGAAATCACCGCCCGCCATCATGGCCACCGCGCGGCGTCCGGCAAACAGCAGATCGGCCTCGCACGACAATTCGCGTAAAGTCGCCGCCGCCTCGGCCTCGCGCCCGAGCCACAGCGAGGGGCGGAAATTGGTGTCGAAGGCGATCCGCACGCCCGCCCCTTGCGCCGCTGCCATCGCGGCGCGCAGCGCGGTGAGCGCATGATCGCCCAGCGCGGCGGTGATGCCGCTCACCACCAGCCAGTCGGCCCCTGCCAGCAAGGCCGGCCAGTCATAGCGCGCCGGATCGATCATGGCGAAAGCGGACCGGGCGCGGTCATAGGTGACGCTCGCGGGACGCTGCATGGCGCCGGGCTCGAGGAAATAGAGCCCCATCCGGCTGCCTGCGACCGTGTCGGCCGCCAGCGTCACGCCCATGCCGCGCATGACCTGCTGCGCGCCTGCGCCGAGCGCATTGTCGGGCAGCGCCGTCACCAGCCGCGCGTCATGGCCGAAGCCTGCCAGCGCGACCGCGACATTGGCCTCGGCCCCGCAGAAGCTCGGCTCGAGCCGCTGGTTCTGCAGCAACCGCTCGCCCTGCGGCGCGGCAAGCCGCAGCAGCACTTCGCCAAAGCTGATGATCCGCGCCGGTGTCATACCCACTCCTCCCTGCATCAGCCGCGCCACACCGGCGCGGGCAGACCGCGCACGCCGGGGCGATAGACGAACAGATCGCCCGCCTGCGGCTCGCGCGCCAATTGCGCCGCGCTCAATCCCTCGCGCGCCGAGGTGACGAACAGCAGATCGAGCGCCGCCCCGCCAAAGGTGATACAAGACACCTGCGAGACCGGCAGGGCAATCTGCGCATGGTGGCTGCCATCGGGGTTATAGGCCGTCACCCGCCCGCTGCCCCATTCGGCGTTCCACAAGCGTCCGTCCGCATCGACATCCGCGCCGTCAGGATAGGCGCCGCCCGAAAGCTGCGCGAAGCTGGCAGGCTCGCCCGGCGCGCCGGTTGCCGGATCGAGCGGAAAGCGCAGGATTTCCTGCGTCAGCGTGTCGGTGAAATAAAGCACGGTGCCATCGGGCGCAAAGCTGATCGCATTGCTGATCGCGATCCCGCCGCGCAGGATGGCAGGCGCGCTGTCTGCACCATCAAGCCGGTAGAGCGATCCGCTCGCGCCCTTCGCCAGCTTGCGCTTTTCCACCATGCTCCCCGCCCAGAACCGCCCCTGCCGGTCGACCCGCCCGTCATTCATGCGGATGCCGCGATACTCGCTTTCCGTCTTGGCGAGCCATTCGCACGCGCCGTTTGCAGGCGAGTAAAGCGCAAAGCCGCTGGCAAAGGCGCAGACCAGCCGCGCCGGGTCGGCGGTCAGCCCCATCGAGCCCAATCGTTCGGGCAGACCATAACGGGTCAGCACAGCCGAGGGCCAATCGAGCCGCAGCAATTGCGCGGACTGGATATCGGTGATCCACAGGCACGACAGGCGGTGGTCCCAGACCGGCCCCTCGCCCAGCACGCAGCCGGCCGGGATGTGCGCGACCAGTTCGATTTCTGCCAGTTCCACGCGCATCCTCCCGTTCTTCCGCGCCGTTGTTGCGTTGGCGGCGCGATTAGGCAACAGCCTGCGTAAGATGCGGCGGGGACTTTGGCGCGAAACATGACCCAGACAATCGAAGGCAGACTGCCGCTGGTGGCGATCCTGCGCGGGCTTGAACCCGAACGCGCAGCCCAGGTGGGCGAGGCGCTGGTCGAGGCCGGGTTCGACATCATCGAGGTGCCGCTCAATTCGCCCGAACCGCTCGTAAGCATCGCCGCACTGGTGGAGGCTTTGGGCCACCGCGCGCTGATCGGCGCAGGCACAGTGCTGGCCGAGGCCGAGGTCGATGCGCTGACCGCGATCGGCGCGCAGCTGGTGGTCTCGCCCAATTGCAACCCGGCGGTGATCCGCCGCAGCGTGGAGCATGGTATGGTCAGCCTGCCCGGCGTGCTGACCCCGACCGAGATGTTCGCGGCGATTGAAGCCGGCGCAAGCGGCCTCAAGCTGTTTCCCGCCGACATGGCTGGCCCCGCCGTGATCAAGGCGGTGCGCGCCGTGCTGCCGCCCGCTGTGCCGATACTGGCGGTGGGCGGGATCAGCGCGGCCAATATGGGCGATTACCTCGCCGCAGGTGCCGCCGGGTTCGGGATCGGCGGCGCGCTGTTCATGCCCGGCAAGCCGCTCGATGCCATCGCAGCCGATGCCCGCGCCATTGTCGCGGCTTACAAGGCGGCGCGCGCCGTCTGACAGAGGCGGGGCCTAGACCCGCCCTGCATCAACCACGAAATGCTGGTTGGTGATCATCCTGCTATCGTCGGCAGCGAGAAACAGCGCCAGATTGGCGGCATCGCGCGGCGTGATGCGCTCTTTCAGGCAGACCGCGTCCATCCATTCCGCCTCGGCCGCGTCGGTCAGCCAAAGATCGCGCTGGCGCTGGGTGACGACCCAGCCGGGCAGGATCGCGTTCACGCGGATATTGTCCGGCCCGTATTGGCGGGCAAGCGCCTTGGTCATGCCCAGCAACCCGGCCTTGGCGGTGACATAGCCGGGCATGTCGCCCGGGCCGAGCAGCGCGGTGATCGAGGAGAAATTGATGATCGCCCCGCCCGTGCCGCCCGCCAGCATCAGGGCGATCGCGCGTTGGGCGGAAAAGAAGGCGCTGTCGAGGTTCACCGCCATGCAGGCCCGCCAGCTTGCCTCGGTGGTGGCGAGCGTATCGTGGCGGGTGTCGTTGGCGACATTGTTGACCAGCACATCGACCCCGCCCGAGGCAGAAGCAAAATCGCCGATCGCCTGCTGGAGCGCGGCCGTATCGGTGACATCGACGCAGGCGAACCACGGAGCGGCTTGGCCTTGCCTCACCACTTCGGCGCCCAGCGCATCGGCGGCATCTGCGGCGAGATCGCAGTAGCCGACCACCGCGCCCTGCTCGCTGAAGGCGGTGACCATCGCCGCGCCAATGCCGGTCGCACCGCCGGTGATAAACACCCGCCGTCCGGCGAGGCTGGGATAGGTGGCAAAATCCTGCATCAGTGGCTCTCCCGTGTAACCTCGTCCCCGCTGCTCCCGACCAGAAAGTCGAGATCGGCGCCGAGGTGGGCCTGCATCACATGGCGGCGGTGCAGCGCGACATAGCCGCGGGTGGTGTCATAGGCTTCGGGCGGGCGGGCAGCCGCGCGGCGGGCGAGTTCCCCCTCACAGACCAACAGGTTCAGCGTGCGCGCTGCGGCATCCAGCTCGATCTCGTCGCCGGTCTCGACCAGCCCCATCGGCCCGCCAACCGAGGTTTCGGGCGAGACGTGCAGCACCACCGTGCCGAACGCCGTGCCGCTCATCCGCGCATCGGAAATGCGCAGCATGTCGGTCACGCCCTGTTCGAGCAGCTTGGCGGGCAGCGGCATATTGCCGACCTCGGGCATCCCCGGATAGCCCTTCGGCCCGCAGCCCTTGAGCACCATGATCGATGTCGCATCAATCTCGAGCGCAGGATCATCCACCCGCGCCTTGAAGTCCTCGATGGTCTCGAACACCACCGCCTTGCCGCGAGCTTTGAGCAATTGCGGCGAGGCGGCACTCGGCTTCATGATCGCGCCATCGGGAGCAAGATTGCCGCGCAGCACCCAGATACCCGAGGCCGGTTTGAACGGCGCGTCCGGGGTGGCGATCACGGCGGAATTGAAGATTTCCGCGCCCGCAATCTGCTGGCCGATTGTGGCGCCCGAGACGGTCTCGACCTCCAGATGCAGCTGCTCCGCCATCGCCGTCATCAGCGCGGGCATGCCGCCGGCATAGTGCAGGTCTTCCATCAGATATTCGCCCGAGGGCATGATGTTGGCGCGCAGCGGGATGTCCCCGCCCAGCGTATCGAAATCGTCGAGGCTCAAGGGCACGCCGACACGGCCCGCCAGCGCCAGCAGGTGGATCACCGAATTGGTCGACCCGCCAATCGCGGCGTGTACCTTTATGGCGTTCTCGAAGGCTTCGCGGGTGAGGAAGTGCGAGAGGCGCTTGTCGCCGCGCACCAGTTCGACAATCCGCCGCCCGGTCGCGTGCGCCATCGCCTGGCGGCCCGCCTCGACCGCGGGGATCGTGGCATTATATTTGAGCGCCACGCCGAGCGCCTCGGTGATCGCGGCAAAGCTCGAGGCAGACCCCATGGTGTTGCAGGTGCCG
>Ga0164293_10004447_pt1 | contig 11993 bp, 12 predicted proteins | sample GEODES118metaG_FD_111487 | JGI IMG/M metagenome (GOLD analysis project Ga0164293, IMG submission 111487) | Eutrophic lake water microbial communities from Lake Mendota, Wisconsin, USA - GEODES118 metaG | ecosystem: Environmental > Aquatic > Freshwater > Lake | place: USA: Lake Mendota... | reverse complement strand
ATCAAAACCGAGAGGAAATAGAGTGAATATCACAACCGGTAAAGGCGACATCCGTGTTGCAATCGTTGGCGTTGGAAACTGCGCTAACTCATTAGTTCAAGGTGTCGAGTACTACAAAGACGCTGCAATAGATCAAGAGATCCCAGGTCTTATGCATGCAGTCGTAGGGGGCTATCACATCTCCAGCGTTAAGTTTGTTGCAGCCTTTGATGTGGATGCAAAGAAGGTAGGACTTGACCTCGCAGATGCAATCTGGGCAAGTGAAAACAACACAATCAAATTTAGTAACGTAGCAAAGACGGGTGTCCCAGTTCTTCGCGGAGTTACAAACGATGGGCTAGGAAAGTACTACAAAGAGACCATTAAGGAATCTGAAGCACCAGCGGTAGATGTTGTTAAGGTGCTAAAAGATGAAGCAGTTGACGTTGTTATCTGCTACCTCCCAGTGGGCTCTGAAGTTGCCGCTAAATATTATGCACAGTGCGCAATTGATGCGGGCTGCGCATTCGTCAACGCACTTCCAGTATTTATTGCCTCTGATCCAGTGTGGGAAAAGAAGTTTGCTGATGCAGGTCTTCCAATTGTAGGAGATGACATCAAGAGCCAAGTTGGTGCGACTATCACTCACCGCATCATGGCAAAGTTATTCCAAGATCGCGGCGTGCACCTAGATCGCACCTACCAATTAAACGTTGGTGGAAATATGGATTTCAAGAACATGCTCGAGCGTGATCGCCTTGAATCTAAGAAGATCTCTAAGACAAACTCTGTAACATCTCAGTTAGATCATGACCTAGGTGAGAAGAACGTTCACATAGGACCTTCTGACTACATTCCTTGGTTAGATGATCGCAAGTGGGCCTACGTTCGCCTCGAGGGTCGCGCTTTCGGAGATGTCCCGCTAAACCTTGAATACAAGTTGGAAGTGTGGGATTCGCCTAACTCTGCTGGCGTCATTATTGATGCACTTCGCTGTGCAAAAATAGGCTTGGACCGCAAGATTGGTGGAGCTCTGCTTTCACCTTCAAGCTATTTCATGAAGACTCCACCAACTCAATACACTGATGAAGCAGCCCACAATAAGGTGGAAGATTTCATCGCTGGAAAATTAGATCGCTAATCACAATCATTAGGGTAGTTACCACTACTTTATAAATCTCCTCTCTACAGAAAAAGCCCCCGGCATTAACCGGGGGCTTTTTCTTTAACCACTCACGGAGAGTTGAGGGTTAAATCGTCGCTTCTAAAGGAGTGCGACGAAGGTGAATGAATCCTGCTATTGCTAAGAGAAGAAACAATAAACCGGCGGCAAAGGCTGCAATGGCTGCATAACCTGCGATCACACCCATAGTTCCAAATGCGTATGCCTGAAGTAGCATTCCGCGCAGAGTATTTCCCATAAACAAAGTCTCGCGAAGGTCCGCATACTTTGTGATCGTTGCAACATCTGTACTTCCTCCTCGAACTAACCCCATATATGTACTAGAAACTTCAGAGTAAGTTGAAGGCTTTCCTGTTACAGCAATTGCTGAGCCTTTCATGTGTTCCCAGATATAAAGATCTGAGTAATCACGGGCCATTTCCCCAGTGTTGACTGTCTTACCAGCCCACTTTGTTAGCTGATCCTTTGTAGCAGCAGGCAAACTGTCCTCTGCAGGAAATGCAATATTCTGATTTTCTAATTGAGTCTTCACGCTCTCATTTGCAAACGATGCTCCAAAGTTAAGAAGTCCTGCAAATGTAAACAAAAGAAGTGCAAGTCCAAGTCCTACAAATGAAACTATCTTGTCAAAAGTTCTACGATTCATCTTTCTCTCCTTCATGGGCTGTTTTAAATCATTGATCGATGTGATCAACACATGCCATGTTTACTAGGCCCAACGACCTTTAAATTCAGAAATAGGTGGGGTTAGCACTCGCAGATGGGTGCATGAGTGTCTGCACTCAATCTTGCTTGTGAAAGCGAAGGAAGAAGATTTATTGAAAGCGAGGACTTACGAAATACTTGATGCAATTAATCAATATGGCGATTGCACATTCCTTGACCATCAGGACCAACCTCAAAATGGCCACACGGCATATTCAACTTATCAAAGGCTTGGTCACCGTAGTGAGTGCGATAAGCCAGGGCTAGCAATACCCGCAGATTTGTTTCGGCGTCGGACTTAATTCCAAAAACCTGCGCACTTCGACTTACCGTATTTTCAATGACTTTCTCATTATGTGATGTTTCGGAAGCAATCACAGCATTTGATTTGCCCTCACACACTAGCTCCAGAACAAGCCTCTCAAAAGGAGTCAACTCTCTGGTTGAAATTCTGATGTTTCTGACCATTTGTAGTGCCACCTTCCTGCGTCCTAGACAGTATGTTCCTATTTTTTGCTCAAGTCACCCCATAAGATAGGTCAATGAGTGAAATCTTGAGAAAGCAAGAAGGCAATATCCTCGTTTTAAGCTTTAACAGGCCCGCAAAGATGAATGCGCTGACCCGATCAATGTATTCAGGCTTAGCAACAGGTCTTAATGAGGCTGCAGGGGATTTTGGGATCAGAGCTGTAATCCTAACCAGCGAAGATCAACACTTCACCGCAGGAAATGACATCTCAGATTTTATGGACAATCCACCGACAAGTGATAGCTCGGAGGTATCTCAGTTTCTAGAGTCACTTCTTAATTTTCCAAAACCACTTATTGCTGCAGTAAAGGGAAATGCAGTTGGCGTAGGCACAACGATGTTGCTTCACTGTGATGTTGTAGTTGCCAACCCAACTGCCAAGTTTTCGATGCCATTTGCTTCGCTAGGTTTGGTGCCAGAGGCTGGATCAAGTTTTCTTTTCCCACAGTTAGTTGGTTATCAAAGAGCTGCTCGAATCTTTATGACAGGAGAGAGCTTTGGTGCAACTGCAGCTGTAGAAATGGGTCTGGTTACTTCAATTGAAAGCGACCCTCTCAAGGAAGCCATGAAAATTGCGCAGCACATTGCAGAACAGCCTCCGCAAGCGATCATTAATACAAAGGCGCTCCTCAAAGCCAAATCACATGATGCAGTTGCTGCAGTCATGAAGGCCGAATTTGAAATCTTTGCAATGGCTCTTCAATCTGAAGAAGCCATGGAAGCTTTCATGAAATTTATGTCTAAGAAGGGTAAGTAATGTCTCTATCTGGAAAACGCATCTTCATCACTGGCGGTTCACGCGGAATAGGTCTTGCAATTGCACTAAGGGCAGCAGCAGATGGAGCCTCAATTGCTATCGCAGCTAAAACAGCCGACCCAAACCCCAAGCTTCCAGGAACTATTCATACTGCCGCAGCCGAGATCGAGGCAGCTGGCGGTAAAGCACTTGCTCTTCAATGTGACATACGTGATGAGTTAGCAATCGAAGAGGCGATAAAGAAAACTGCAGATACATTTGGTGGAATTGATATTGTGATTAATAATGCAAGTGCAATTAACCTGACCAAGACAGATCAGACACCTGCCAAGCGATTTGACTTAATGTTTGATGTAAACGTTCGCGGAACCTTCCTTACTTCGCAAGCCGCTCTGCCGCACCTGCGACAGTCGGCAAAGGATGGAAGAAATCCACATATTCTTAATCTTTCACCTCCGCTATCAATGAAACCAATCTGGTTTCAAAATCACGTGGCATACACGATGGCAAAATATGGAATGAGTATGTGCGTATTGGGAATGGCAGAAGAGTTCAAACGCGATGGGATTGCGGTAAATGCCCTATGGCCACGAACTGTGATTGATACTGCAGCTCTTCAAATGATTCCAGGAATAGACGCATTAGCTGGTCGAACCCCACAAATTCTTGCAGATGCAGCCCATATCATCTTAAATAGAGTCTCAAAAGAGTGCACAGGAAATTTCTTTGTCGATGATCTGCTTCTAGCAAGTGAAGGAATTACTGATCTCGAGAAATATTCAGTTACTCCAGGTACTACTGATTTCCTACTCGATTTCTTTTTAGACTAAACTCAACAAGTGCGTAAATTAACCGTGGCGGCCCTTGCTGGCTTATGCCTGATTCTCTCTTCGCCGATCAGTTTTGCCCATGGACAGATAGTCACTACATATCCTTTGATGGATTCCGTATCCTCACCAACGCCTAGTCAGGTGTGGATTGAATTTGATGGAGAGTTGCAGCTCATTGAAGGCGAAGTTGTTAATACACTTAAAGTCACCGATTCAACTGGATTAGTTGTCAGTTCAGAAGAGGCCGTTATTGAAGGTGCAAAAATATCTACTCAAGTATCGGATCAAAGCGTAGGGGGAGTGTTTACAGTGCAATACCGCGTAGTTTCAGAAGATGGTCATCCAGTTGAGGGAAGTTACACATTCCAAGCCTCACCTGGCTTTGAGGCAACAGAGATGATTGAACCAATAACGACCGCTACAGCATCTGATGAAAAGACAGACCTTAGTATCGGTGCGATCGTGATGGCAGTATTTCTCGTTGTTTTCGCCGTTAGATACTTCGTAAAAATGCGAAACGAAAAAAATGAGAGAAAATAGAAGATGAGGAAATGCAAGCATTTGATCTTGAAGTAAATGGTACTAATGTAATTCAAGAGTCAGAGAGAAAAGGCAAACCTAGTTCGCTTTTTTGGCCATGGGCCGGTGCCAATGTCTCCTTGCTTGCTCTTTCTTACGGTGCTTTCTTTCTGGGATTTGGCATCTCCTTTCGACAGGCAACGGCCGCGGCGATCATTGGAACAGTCGGATCATTTTTTTTAGTGGGAATAAGCTCGCTTGCGGGAAAACGTTCTAACGCCCCCACTACAGTTTTAGTTCGTGCTTCATTCGGTGTGAAGGGAAGCGTCATACCTGGATTTCTTTCATATTTGGTGTTTGTTGGTTGGGAGACGGTCCTTGTATCACTTGCCACACTTGCAACAGGAACTGTTTTCTCTAGATTCACAGGAATAGATAACAATGTCGCACTCGTTATGGGATTTGTTCTAGCTGTTGGGTTAACTATGTTGGGCGGAGTCCTTGGATTTAATATGATCATGAGGATTCAAAAGATTCTCACGATTACGACAGTTGCGATGACAGCTGTTTATATAGCTCTTACTTTTAACAACGTCAATTGGCAGATGGTTTCTTCAATTAAGGATGGAACTTCACAAGCATTTATCGGCGCAATAATTTTTGCAATAACTGGAATCGGATTGGGCTGGGTTAACTGCGCTGCAGATTACTCCAGATATCTACCTCGTTCAGTTTCAAGTAAGGCAGTTGTAGGGTGGACTGTTCTTGGAGCTTCCATTGTTCCGATTCTTTTGGTTATCTATGGAACGGCGCTATCAGCAAGTAACTCTGAATTAAGCCAAGCCATCGCGAATGATCCAATTGGGGCGTTAACCACACTGCTACCTACCTGGTACTTAATCATCTTTGCTTTAGTTGCGATTTTGGGATTAGTTGGTGGCGCAATACTTGATTTGTATTCATCAGGTTTAGCTCTGGTTGCAATAGGCGTGCCTGTTAAACGCCACCAGGCAGCACTCATCGATTCAGTGATTATGCTGATTGGCTGTATCTATATCGTCTGGATTGCAAATAACTTTTTCTATCCTTTCCAAGGTTTTCTCATCACTTTGGGAGTTCCAGTTGCGGTTTGGTCAGGAATCTTTGTTGCCGATGTTGTTATGAGAACGAAGCCATATAGGGAAGATGCATTGTTTGATAAAAATGGTATATATGGTTCTGTAAACAAAGGTTCGATCCTTCTAATGGCACTGGGAACCTTTGTCGGTTGGGGTTTTGTAACAAACACATTTGCTTCATGGTTGGTTTGGCAGGGCTATTTGATGCAGGCAATTGGTGGAAAAGACGGAGCTTGGGCTTATTCAAACGTCGGAGTTATCTTTGCCTTACTCATAGGATTTCTAGGCCACATACTCCTTTCGCGAAAGTCGATTAAGTCACAGGAAAGCTCTTAGTAATGATTTTGTGCCTGAGTTCATTGTTGGTCAGTGATAGTTTAGGAACATGAAGCGCACCATTAGACCGTTGCTAGATTTCCTGCACCGTGAGTCTTCTGGTGGAATTCTGATTCTCATTGCATCAGCTCTTGGTTTGATAGTTGCTAATTCACCTGCCTCTAATTCGTATTTTTCATTTCTCGAACTGCAGTTTTCATTCGGCAATGAATCGATATATCTCAAATTGTCTATGCTCAAAGTAATTAACTACGTCTTAATGACGCTTTTTTTCTTTGTTGTTGGGCTGGAAATAAAGCGAGAGTTAACATCTGGGCACTTATCCACTTTTAAAAAGGCAGTTATGCCCTTTGTTGCAGCGATAGGCGGCATGGCAGTTCCTGCACTGATTTACCTACTTATTGCAGGACGCACCGCACCGGGTGGATGGGGTGTGGCTGTAGCAACAGATATAGCTTTAGCGGTTGGGTTACTAGCAATTATCGGAAATAATGCATTGGCCGCACTTAGAACTTTTTTGCTTGCCTTGGCCGTAATTGATGACATTGGCGCAATTCTGGTGATTGCATTTGTCTATTCAACTGGGATAGTTCCAGGTTGGATCGCAGGTGCTCTACTAACTGTGGTTTTAATCGCTATTTTGAAGAAGTTTCAATTCAATCAAGTCTCTCTTTACATCCCCTTTGGAGTATTACTGTGGTACTGCATGTATCGAGGTGGAATCCATCCAACCTTAGCCGGAGTTGTACTGGGAATGATGACACCTAATATTCCTCGAAATGACACTCAAGTAGATGATAGTGAAGATGGAGTCGTATCAGTTATTGAATGGCTTGAAGATAGATTACATCCCTTTAGCAGCTTTCTTATTGTTCCTGTGTTTGCCTTTGCAAACACCGGCGTTAAGATCTCTGAAAGTTCAATTACTGCTGCGATAAATTCACCAATAGCCTGGGGTATTTTCTTTGGGCTAGTTGTTGGAAAGCCACTCGGAATCGTTGTTTCAAGCTGGAGTGCGAAGAGAGTTGGACTGGGAGAGTATCCAGAGGGTGCTAACACAATCAAAATCTTTGCAACAGGAAGCGCCGCTGGTATTGGCTTTACAGTTGCCATCTTCATTGCGAATTTGGCTTTTGATGAGCGCGCGATCCAAGAGTTAGCAATTTTCGCGGTAATTATCGCATCACTTGTTAGCGGTGCCATAAGTACTATTTTGTTTAAGATCTTTGCACGTAAATCAGTTTAAGCCAAGGCAAAACAAAACCCGCTCTCACAATTAAGAGCGGGTTTTGTTATGATATTTTTTTATAGATCGTAATACAGTTCGAACTCAGCTGGATGTGGGCGAAGACGCACATAATCCACTTCGTTCTTTCGTTTCCATTCGATCCATGTTTCGATGAGATCTGTAGTAAAGACTCCACCCTTAGTTAAGAAATCATGATCCTTTTCTAAGGAATTAAGTACAGCATCTAATGAACCTGGCACCTGAGGGATAGAGGCTGCCTCTTCTCCTTCGAGTTCATATAGATCCTTATCTACTGGGGCAGGTGGTTCAATTTTATTAACAATTCCATCAAGGCCTGCCATAAGCATTGCAGCAAAAGCCAAATATGGATTTGATGATGGGTCTGGACAACGGAACTCAATGCGCTTTGCCTTTGGACTTGATCCAGTAATTGGGATACGGATACAAGCGGAGCGGTTACGGGCTGAGTAAACAAGGTTTACTGGAGCCTCATAACCAGGAACTAGACGTCGATATGAGTTAACAGTTGGGTTGGTAAAAGCAAGAAGTGATGGTGCGTGCTTTAAGAGACCACCGATATACCAGCGAGCCATATCGGAAAGATCACCGTATGTTCCTGCTTCATAAAATAAGGGTTTTCCATCTTTCCATAGAGATTGGTGAACGTGCATTCCAGAACCGTTATCTCCAAAAAGTGGCTTTGGCATAAATGTTGCCGTCTTTCCACCTTCCCATGCTGTGTTGCGAACGACGTACTTAAACTTCATGACATCATCGCCAGCTGAAAGAATATCTGTGAATCGGTAATTAATCTCCATCTGTCCTGCAGTTCCTACCTCATGGTGTGAACGCTCAACGAGCAAACCAACTTTGCCAAGTTGCATAACCATTTCGTCGCGAAGGTCTGCATACTGATCTGTTGGTGAAACAGGGAAGTAGCCTCCCTTTACACGAGTGCGATATCCACGGTTAGGAGTTCCGTCAGCGTCATGTTCCACACCTGTGTTCCATGCACCCTCATATGATTCAATTTCATAGACGGAAGTGTTGATGTCTGTCTTAAAGCGAACACTGTCAAAGACATAAAACTCAGCTTCAGGAGCGAAAAATGCAGTATCAGCAAATCCAAGGGATCGCATGTAGTCAACGGCTTTTGCAACAACTCCACGAGGATCACGGCTATATGGTGTGTTGTCGACAGGATTATGAACTGAGAAGATAATGATAAGAGTCTTCTCTTTGCGATACGGATCCAGGTATGCAGACTCTGGAACCGGCAAGAGTTTCATATCTGACTCATTGATTGTTTGGAATCCTCGAATTGAAGATCCATCAAACATTAATCCATCTGTAAAGACCGCTTCATCAAAAGACTCAACTGGCACATTGAAGTGATGTTGAATTCCCGGCAAATCTGTAAAACGGACATCAACGAGTTTGACATCTTCCTTTTTAATAAAAGCAAAAATTTCTGCTGCATTCTTAAACATGCTTCTCCCAATTTCACATGTAATGCGCACCCTGCTCAACGTTGAGTTCTAGGCCCGCTTTTGTAGTCAAACCCTAAGTCCAGATGAGGTCAAAAACATAACCGGCTTGTTAAATCCGTGTTACGTCTGGCACTGCCGGAGGTTATCCTTGCCACATGAGATATGAAGCTGTGCGTGTAAGCCTTGGCCGTCGATTTGCTGCCTTAATGCTGGATTGGCTCTCCTGCTTTTTCATTGTCACGGCGATATCAGGTGGAATTGGAGCAGCAACGCCCAATCGCCCCATTTACGTTTTGGGCCTTTTCTTCACTCAGATATTCATACTCTCGTGGCTTCAGGGTGCATCCCTAGGACACCGAATCTTTGGCATAAGAATTGTTCGATATGTCGATGGTGGTCCGATTAGTGCAGGTCAAGCGTTTATTCGTAGTTTTCTATTAGTAACTGTGATCTTTGCGATTACCTTTGATGAAGAGGGAAGAGGTCTTCATGAAAGGTTTAGCCAAACAATTTTGATTCGAAATTAACGAATCTTTCCACCACGAGTTGGCATTGGACCTTTAGGAATTGGCATAGACATTCCTCCGACAGCCTTTAGGCGGGCACGAACTTCACGCATTTGGTGAGCGGTTAATTTCTTTGGAAGTCGGCGCATTTCTTTTTGTAGCTTTCTAATTGGTACTCGATTTTCTTCATTACCAATCAAAATCTCTATAACCGGTACTCCAGGTGCAAAACGCTCTGCTTTCTTCCGTTCATCATTCATCATCTGCTTTACAGAATCACTACCTTCACCTGAAATAACAATTCCCGCGCGACCAACACTTCGATGCACCATATCCTGATTGCGTGATACAGCTACCGCTGGAGTTGTAGTCCAACCCTTGCGTATTGCCATGAGGACACTTGCGCCTGCCCCTATTTGACCTTCAATGGAAACGTATGCAGCGCTTCCTGCCTGCCGAGTGAAAAGAAGCATTGCTGCCAAGAGTGCAATAGGAAGGAAAACAAAACCAAGATAGACAGGTTGACCGATTGCAATTCCGATTGCAATTCCGATAGCCCATGTCACAAGAAACGTTGCGATAAGGGCGATTGAAATCCATGGCTTTACCTGTTTGGTTACGGCGTAGGCATCACGGAAGGCTTGAAAACGAGGTGTCTTGATTTTCTTTTCTTTAGATTTTCTCTTGAACATAGATTTAGTTTAGTGGAGCAGGCGCGGTTCCACCAAGACGAGCAGGTGCCCAACGCTGTCCCGCATGGTTATCTGGGTAGGAGTTCTGAACTTCATGGAGTAGATCGAGCATAACTTTGCGTAAGTGGAGTTGGGACTGTTCTACGTTTGCAGTTGGAGGATAGGAAATTGGATCACCGCACACAACTGAAATAGGAAAGTGGTTTCTTTTGAAGTTGGGCTTAAGACCCTTGGTGATAACTCTTTGGCTTCCCCAGATGATAGTTGGAATTACAGGAGCCCCGGATTCAATTGCAAGGCGAATGGTTCCAGATTTAATCTCTTTTATTTCAAAACTAACTGAGATTGTTGCCTCTGGAAAAATACCAATAATCTCTCCAGATTTAAGGGCATTTAATGCAACATCAAAAGAAGGTCCACCATTGCTTCGATCAACATTAATGTGGTGCATACCTCGCATCAATGGACCTGCGATTTTGTGGTTGAAGATTTCTTTCTTTGCCATAAACCGAACGTATCGTTTTGTTGGCAGGGCGGCTGTTCCTGCTATTGCAAAATCTAAATATCCAACGTGATTGATGGCAAGTATCGCACCACCTTTGTGCGGAATATGTTCTTGACCTTGAAAGTTAAACTGCAATCCAAGATATTTCCAAAAACCCTTTACAAGCAAAATAACTGGCGGGTAAACCAAATCAGCCACGAATTGCCTTTTTCTCCATCGCTTGTTTGTATAAACGGCCGGCTCTGTAACTGGAACGAACAAGCGGACCGCTCATGACACCAAGGAATCCGATCTCTTCTGCTTCTTGTGCCAACTCAACAAACTCTTCTGGCTTTACCCAACGCTCAACCGGGTGATGTGTTTGTGTAGGACGCAAATACTGTGTGATCGTAATCAGGTCGCACCCTGCACTGTGCAGATCACGCAGGGCCTGTGATATCTCTTCACGCGTTTCACCTAACCCCAAGATCAAGTTTGATTTTGTGATCAGACCAAAATCTTGGGCCATACCGATAACTTTCAATGATTTCTCATAGGTAAAAGCTGGGCGAATCTGCTTGAAAATACGGGGGACTGTTTCTAAATTATGAGCAAATACTTCAGGCCGTGTTTCAAAGATTGGATTAAGAAGCAAAGGATTGGCATTGAAGTCTGGGGCCAGCATTTCAACTCCAGTGCCAGGGTTTAGTTGATGAACCATTCGAATTGTTTCGGCGTAAAGCCATGAACCTTCATCTTCTAAATCATCACGGGTAACACCTGTAATTGTGGCGTAGCGAAGTTGCATCGAACGCACAGACTCTGCGACTTTGCGAGGTTCTTCTCGATCGATTGGAAGTGGTTTTCCTGTATCGATATTGCAAAAATCGCAGCGACGAGTACATCTGTCTCCGCCAATAAGAAAAGTCGCTTCCTTGTCTTCCCAGCATTCAAATATGTTTGGACAGGCAGCTTCTTGGCAGACCGTGTGTAGGCCCTCACTTTTAACTAAAGCACGAAGACGTGTGTATTCAGGGCCCATGTTTGCACGAGTCTTGATCCACTCGGGTTTACGTTCAATTGGTGTTTGGGCATTTCTAGCTTCAATTCTTATCAGCTTTCGGCCCTCTGGTGCCATTGTCATGCGCAGACCTTTCGCAAAGATTTCAGAACGTGAGCTTCAACGAGGGGCGTAATTTCATCAACCGTAATTTCTCGACCTAATTCTTTTTGCAAAGATGTCACTTGAGCATCTCTAATGCCACATGCCACAATCTGATCATATGCTTTCAAATCAGGATTAACGTTGATCGCAAATCCATGCATGGTTACAGCTTTTGCAACCCTGACTCCAATGGCTGCAATCTTTCGATCACCTTGAGAGTCAACGATCCAAACTCCTGAACGTCCTTCAACACGCACAGCATTGATCCCAAATTCTGCACAAACATTTATAAGCGCATTTTCAATTTCGCGTACAAATCCAACAACTTCTGTAGGTTCCAAAAGTTTGATAATGGGATAACCAACCAACTGACCGGGAACGTGCCAAGTAATTCGTCCACCACGGTCAACGTCAATTACATTGCTTCCGTCTACAGGGCGCTCAAACTCTT
>Ga0164293_10004446_pt1 | contig 11997 bp, 10 predicted proteins | sample GEODES118metaG_FD_111487 | JGI IMG/M metagenome (GOLD analysis project Ga0164293, IMG submission 111487) | Eutrophic lake water microbial communities from Lake Mendota, Wisconsin, USA - GEODES118 metaG | ecosystem: Environmental > Aquatic > Freshwater > Lake | place: USA: Lake Mendota... | reverse complement strand
CGCAGGGGTTCGAGGTTCACCAGGCGGGAGCTCTGCAGCCGTTCCACCACCGGCACAATCCGCAACCAGCGCCAAAAGGGCAGCAGCAGCGGCAGGTCGAACCAGCGGCGCAGCAGGGCGTCCCGCCAGCTCAGGCCTGGCAGCCGTCGCCGCAGCCCCACCACCCGCTGCAGGATGTCCAGCACGAACACCCACTGAAACAGCAGCAGGTCGATCCGCCAGGCATGGTCGGTGGGCCTGGCGTTCTCATCGATCGAGCGCCAGTAGTTGGTTTCCACCAGGGGCAGCACCTGCTCCCGCCAGAAGCGGCGCTCCTCGTTCCAGGATCGGGTCGCCAGCCACGGCTCACTGAGCAGCAGTCGGGAGGCCTGCTTGGCGGAGTCGCGGTTGGCCCGCTGGCGCAGCCGGTTCTTGATCTTCTCCAGGGTGGAGCTCTTCTCCGAGGCCAGGAAGGGATTCCCATCGATCATCTGGCTGGTGAGCTCCACCTGGTCGGCCAGCAGCCGCCTGGTGCCGGGGCTGGTGACGGGCCCGGCCAGCAGCGCCTGGTCGAGCCGCGCGAACCGCTCGAGGTAGGTCTGGGTTTCGCGGTGCGGTTCGATCCCCTTGATCGGGTCGACCAACGGGGTGAGATCGGGGAGGAAGGGCAGCGGCACCACCAGGGGCACCGAGGGGATCGGATGGAGGTTGCGCTGCAGCCAGAACGTGCGCAGAGGCACGTAGCTGAGGTCGAAGGCCACCCACAGCAGGTTCAGGCTGGCCCACACCGCCACGAACCGATCCCAGGCGCGCTGGGCGCGGGCGGGTTGGCCGTGCGGGCTGGGCCTGAGCCAGCGGGGGCGTGCCATGGGCCAGGAGGGCGCAGGGGCACGCCTAATCTGCCTTGGGCCCGATCCGATGCAGCCATTGAGTGAGCACAACCAAGCCGCGGAGCAGGGGGGGGAGAGCCCCTGGGCTTTCTGGCGCAGCGTGGCCATCACCCTGGTGGTGGCTCTGGGAATCCGCCAGTACCTGGTTGAGGCGCGCTACATCCCCTCAGGCTCGATGCTGCCCGGCCTGCAGATCCAGGACCGCCTGCTGGTGGAGAAGCTCACCTACCGCCGCCGGGCGCCCCGCCGCGGCGAAATCGTGGTGTTCCACTCCCCCCACCATTTCGATCCGGTGCTGTCCAGCAGCACCGCGCGCAATCCCCTGCGCTGTGCCCTGGTGAATCTGCCGGTGCTGGGCAACCTGCCCGGCCTGGCCAGCCCGGCCTGTGACGCCTACATCAAGCGGGTGGTTGCCCTGCCCGGCGAGCGGGTGGTGGTGGATCCCAGGGGCAAGGTCACGATCGATGGCCAGCCCGTCAGCGAGCCCTGGGTGCGCAATCTGTGCCCGGTGGATGCCCAGGGGATGGGTCCCTGCCGCACGATCAACGCGGTGGTGCCGCCGGGCCATGTGCTGGCCCTTGGCGACAACCGGGCCAACAGCTGGGATGGTCGCTTCTGGCCCGGGGGGCCTTTCCTGCCCCAGCGCGAGATCATCGGCCGCGCCTTCTGGCGCTTCTTCCCCTTCAATCAGACCGGCAGCCTGCTGCCGGCAGACTCCAGCTCCCGGGAGCCGTGAGCCCTGTGGCGCGCACCTGCCCGCGCAGTTCGCTGCCCAGCAGGGGCTGATTGGCTGCCCGTGACAGGCTGTCCTGTCCCGTCCAGCGGGCGCGGGCCTGCGGATCGAACAACAGCCAGCGGTGGCTGCCCTGCCGCAGTACCTCTCCGGCTTCGCCGAGCAGGCCGGCCGGGCCCCAGCAGAGCACGTGCCAGAGCTCGGCGGCACTCCAGCCCTGGCCCACCACCAGCTCCTGCCACAGGCGCGGCAGCACCAGGCCATGGGGGGCACCATGGGCGGCCAGGCCGGGGCGGCGCTGGTCCACCGGCAGCAGCTGCTCCTCCGGATCCAGCGCCAGGTGCTGGCTGGCCACGGCGCTGATCAGCCCACGGCGCAGCCCCGCGATCAGTGCAAGGCGGTCGGCCGGGCCCCCCAGGGAGGGCTGCACATGCCAGCCCTCGGCCGTGGGCTGGAGGCTGGCGGTATCGGCAACCAGATGCCACCAGCTCACGGTGGCCGGCGGCGGTGCGGCAGCCGCGGCCAGCATCTCCACCGCTGCCGCGGTGGAGAGATTCATCAGCACCAGACGCCGATCCGCCCTGGCGGCGGCCAGGGTGAGCAGGCTTTGCAGCGGCAGGGTTTCGCTCAGCAGAGGATCGGGGGGCCAGCCGGCCCGCAGGGCCTCCACCCCCTCGCGCACGAAGCCGCCGGCGCTGAGGTCGTCCTGGCGGGGCGCCACCAGCAGGGGCCGCTGGCCCATCTCCCCCAGCAGCAGTCCGCGCTCCAGCAGGGCCAGGGGGGGCAGGTGAGCGGCAGCGGCCAGCCCGATGGCACCGGCCTCCAGCTGTTCGCGGTGCAGGGCCAGCTCGGCGTCAGCGCCATCGCAGCTGAAACTGCCCCAGAGGCGCAGGCGCAGCGGCTCGGGCCAGCTCAGGCCCTGGAGGCGCTCCGGTCGGTCGCGCCAGGGCCGGGCCCAGGGCAGCAAGGCCACCGTGCCGTAGCCGCCGGCCGCAGCGCTGGCCGCCAGGCTGGCCAGGTTCTCCTCCTGCCCGTGCCAGGGCTGCTCCAGCACGCAATGGGCATCCACCAGCGGTGGCGCCAGCAGCCAGCCCCGGGCCTCGGTGGGGGCCAGCCCCAGGGCTTCGGCCCTGGCGGGCACCCCTTCCCCCCAGCACTCCAGGCGCCCCTGCGCATCGATCAGGGCGTCGCCCACAAGGGCCGACTCGCCGGGCGCTGCCAGCAGGTCCACCCGGTGCAGCCATCGGGGAGCCGCCATCGTTCTAAAGGGCGCCCGCAGCTGTGCGATCGAGCACGCCGCCCAGGTGGGCCGTGAGATTCATGGCCGCCACCACCGCTGGACCGCCGCTGCCCTGGGGGTAATCGATCACGGTCACGCCGCCGTTGCCCTGTTTGATCGTCCAGATGTCAGCCGGGGTGAGCCCGAGCAGGGCGCAGAGGATCGTCTTGTTCACGGCGTCATGGGCCACCACCAGGGCCGTCTCCTCGCCAGAGAGGCTGCTGGCGATGGTGTGCCAGGTGGCGCAGGAGCGGTCCCACACCTGATGGATGGTTTCGCCCTCAGGCATCTGCACGGTCTCTGGCGCCCGCTTCCAGTCGGCCAGCAGCTGGGGCCAGCCCTGGTCGATCTCCCGCTCCAGCCGGCCTTCCCAGAGCCCGTGGCCGATCTCCACCAGGCCCGTGGTGCTGGTGAGGGGCACCCCGGGATGGCTGGCCAGGATCGCCTCGGCCGTCTGGCGGGGCCGGGCCATCGAGCTGGTGTAGGCCCGCTGAATCGGCACGGGGGCGAGGAAGCTGCCCGCCGCCTCGGCCTGGGCCCGGCCGTTGGCGTTGAGGGGAATGTCGATCTGGCCCTGGAAGCGGCCCTGGCGGTTCCAGTCGGTTTCGCCGTGGCGCACCAGCAGCAGACGCGCCCCCTTCCCCTTGGCAGGCAGGGGAGATCCCAGATGGGCGGTGCTGTTGAGGGATTCCAGCTGCACCTGCACGTCACCGCCCTCCTGGCGGCTGAGGTTGAGCACCGACACCGAGGCGTTGTCGAGACGCAGCCGGCGGAAGCCCTCGCCGTTCAAGCCCAGCAGCGCCAGCACCAGGCAGCGCAGGATGGCGTTATGGCCCACCACCAGCACGGTGGCGTCCGTGCTGTGCAGGGCCTCGCTGTACTGATCGAGCAGCTGCTCCCGGAAGCTGCCGGCCTGGGCAAGCAGCTCGGCCAGCGGGTTGTAGCGCCGGCCATCGGCCCGCTCCAGTTCGAGCGTGTGGGGAGCCTGGCGCCAGAGCGCTTCCTGCTGGGGAAAGCGCTGGCGCAGTTCATCGCGGCGCAGGCCGCTCCAGGGCTCCAGGTCGATTTCCAGCAAACGGTCGCTCAGCTGGGGCTCGATGGCCTGGCCGTGGCTGCTGAGCAGGTGGCGGCAGGTGTCAGCGGCCCGGCGCAGGGGGGAGCTGTAGACCGCGTGCAGAGGTAGATCGGCCAATGCCCGGCCGGTGGCCAGGGCCTGCTCTACGCCTTCGGGGGTGAGGGCGCTGAGATCGTCGCGGCCCTGGATGCGGTGCTCAACGTTGAAGCTGCTGAGCCCGTGGCGGACCAGCACAAGCCGGAGTGACACGGATCCAGGGCTGCGCTGCAGCATCGTATGGGAGCGTCGCCTGGCCGTTCTTGACCCCGACTTCTCCCCGGTCGCCCGCCAGCTGGCAGGTGCTGCTCGCCCTGCTCAGCCTGGCCCTGAGCGTGCTGCTCTGGGTGAGTGGCCTGCGGGAGAGCCTGGAGCGGCCGTCGGTGAATCCGGCCCTGTCGGTCCGCCAGCTGCAGCTGGAGCTGCTGGCCGCTCCCGCGCTGCCCGCAGGCGTGCGTTCCCTGCTGATCGGCTCCGGGGTGCCGGCCGAGCTGGCGGAACAGCTGCTGGAGCAGCGGATGCAGGAGGGCGGACCGGGCACCCCCGATCAGCTGCTCCAGCAGCTGCTGCTGCAACGGCTCACGGGAGATCCGCCGAGCAGCGCCCCCCTGCTGGAGAAGCTCTCCGCCCAGGTTCCGCCCGAGCAGCGCCCCCTGCTGGGCTGGCTGGGGGAGAACGGGGCAACGCGCGGGAACGGCGGCTCCGGCACGGAGCTGGCGGATCAGCTGGCCATCTGGACGCCGGCCCTCTCGCCGCTCACGCGTCAGTTGCTCTGCGGCGCCCTGGATGGCCCCCAGGTGGCCGCTTTGGCGGCCTGCCGTCTGGAGCCGGTGCAGCGCCAGGCGGCCCTGCGCCTGCTGGGGGTTAGCTGGTTGCCCAGCGCCCTGCTGCTTGTTGGCCTGTCCCTGCTGCTGCGCGAGCTGTGGCTGGCCTGGCGCCGGCAGCCGGTGTTCCCGCCCCTGCAGGGGCCCCTGCTCAACCTGGTGGACGTGACGCTGCTGATCGCGGGCGGCTTCGTGGTGCTGGGCGAGCTGGGGGTGCCGTTGCTGCTGGCCCCCCTGAGCGGGCGCTTGCTGGCGCCGCTGGCGGACCAGCCCCTGCGTCAGCAGAGCCTGCAGGTGGTGCTGCTCTACGCCGGCCTGATGCTGCCGCCGCTGATGATCCTGGCCCGGCAGCTGGCTGGCATCGCCAGCGCGGCCCCGGCCGGTGGCTGGCTGCAATGGCAGTGGCAACCCTTCACCAGCGCCCTGGCCCGGGCGTTCGCCGGTCTGCTGATGGTGTTGCCCCTGGTGGCTGTGAGCGGCTGGCTGATCGACCGGCTGGTGGGAGATCCGGGCGGCAGCAATCCGCTGCTCGAGCTGGTGCTGCAGGCCCGTGATCCCTGGGCGCTGGCGGGATTCGGCTTCACCGCCGTCGTGCTGGCCCCCCTGTTTGAGGAGACCCTGTTCCGTGGGGTGCTGCTGCCTGTGCTGGGGCTGCGCTGGGGGGCGATCCCCGGACTGCTGGCCAGCGCCCTCACCTTCGCGCTGGCCCATCTCAGCCTGGGGGAACTGGCGCCCCTGCTGGTGCTGGGCCTGGGCCTGGGCTGGCTGCGCCTGCGCAGCGGCCGCCTCGCCCCCTGCGTGCTGATGCACGCCCTCTGGAATGGCCTCACCTTCACCAATCTGGTGCTCCTCGCCGGCTAGGCCGGAGCGTCAGCATCCTCCAGCCAAACGGCCCTTGCCCCCTTGCTGGCACGCGGCCTGAGTGGTTGACTTGCGGGATCCGGATCTGAATCCTTGGTCGCCGCGAATCTGCCCCACCGCATGACCGCCCGGGAGGCCCTGGGTGTTGTGGGGCGGGGCGTGACCAGGACGGCCCGCACCCGCCCGCTCGCCCTGATCCAGGGTTCTCTCTCCGGCCGTCAGGCCGCCCGCCGTTCCCCTCTGCTGGCCGGTCTGCACAAGGCCGCCGACGGCACCCTGGCGGGCATCGGCCTGTGCATGCTGGCGCTGAGCGGCCTCACCCTGCATTGGCAGAACCATTGGGGAAACAGTTTTCAGCAGCTGGAATCGGCCCAAGTTCTGGAGCACAGCCTGCAGGAGTCGGCTGCGCTGCTGGAGCAGCACTACCTGTCAGCCGTGCGCAAGCCCGGCTGGCTGGTTCCCACCAGCAGTGAAAAGCTGATCTACCTCCCTGGCCCTGGGCCATCCCATGTCAAGAGCAGGGACGGCGACCCGCGGTCTCTGCCCAGCCTGCTGTCTGATTTCAGCCTGGCGGATCTGCGGCTCTCCGACCTGAACCCCTTGGCCAGTACCCGGAACCACCTTCCGACCGGCTACTGAGGCACGATGGCTCAGGCGGCTCCCCTGCGTTCCGGTTTGCGTGCTCCCACTCCGCTCCGCTCCAGGGTGGTGGCGATCCAGCCCCTTCCCACGGGCCGGCTGATTGCGGTTTATCTGTTTCTCTGCTTGGGCCTGGCAGGGCTGGCGGTGCGCCTGGCCTGGCTCCAGGTGATCGACACGGCCAATCTCCAGTCCCGGGCGCGGGCGATCCAGACCCAGTCGACGAAGCCCCTGGGCAAGCGCCGCACGATCGTGGATCGCACCGGCCGGCTGGTAGCCCTCGACGAGGAGCGCTTCACCCTCTGGGCCCACCCCCGCTATTTCAACTTCCCGGGCGACGACCCCCAGAAGGTGCGCAGGCCGGATGAAGTGGCTGCCAGGCTTTCTTCTGTGCTCGCGGTGCCCGGCGAGGCCCTTCTGGCAACGATGGCCGGCCGCCCCAGTGGCGTGAAGCTGCGTTCGGACATCGACCCGGAAACGGCGGCGCGCATCCGCCGGCTGGGGATCAGCGGCCTCGACCTGGAGGCCTACCCCCAGCGGATCTATCCCCAGGGGTCCCTGTTCGCCAACGTGGTGGGCTTTCTCAACCTGGAGCGGGCGCCCCAGGCCGGCCTGGAACAGAGTCGTGACCGCGATCTGCAGCGCCAGGAGTCCACCGTGACCATGCGCCGCGGTGCCGATGGCACCCCCCTGCCGGAGGGGCTCACGGCCGGGGCCCTCTACGGCGACGACCTGCGCCTGCAGCTCACCCTGGATGCCCGCCTGCAGCAGGTGGCCCAGCAGGCCCTGGCCAACCAGGTGAAGAAGTGGAATGCCAAACGGGCCGCCGCCCTGGTGATGGACGTGCGCAACGGCGAGATGCTCGCCCTGGCCTCCTATCCCACCTACGACCCCAACCAGTTCTGGAAATTCGAGCCCGGTCTGTTCCGCGAATGGTCGGTTCAGGACCTCTACGAGCCAGGGTCGACCTTCAAGCCGATCAACCTGGCGATCGCCCTGCAGGAGAAGGCGATCGACCCCAACGGCCACGTGTACGACAGTGGCCAGCTGAGCATCGGCGGCTGGCCGATCTTCAACGCCAACCGCCAGGGCAACGGCCAGATCGACTTTGCCACGGTGCTTGAGGTCTCCAGCAATGTGGGCATGGTGAACGCCATGGCCCAGGTGAAGCGCGACCGCTTCTGGCACTGGCTGCACACCATCGGCATCGATTCGCGGCCAGACACCGACCTGCCGGGCGCGGTGGCCGGCCAGCTCAAGTCCCGCGGGCTGTTCACGGGGCACGCGATCGAGCCGGCGGTGGCCGCTTTCGGTCAGGGCTTCTCGCTCACGCCCCTGAAGCTGGTGCAGCTGCACGCGATGCTGGCCAACGGTGGCCGGCTGGTGAGCCCCCACATCACCCGCGGCCTGCGCTCCGGTGATGCCCTGGCTGGTACGCCCACCGCCGCCGGCCTGCAGCTGCTGGATCCCGAGGTCACCCGCACGGTGATGGGCTGGATGGAGAAGACCGTGGCCCGCAGCGACAGTCTGGGCATCAAGGTGCCCGGCTACCGCATCGGTGGCAAGACCGGCACCGCCCAGAAGGCCGAACGCGGCGTCTACATCCCAGGCGCGCTGATCACCAGTTTTGTGGGTCACCTGCCGATCGAGGATCCCCGCTATGTGGTGCTGGTGGTGGTGGACGAGCCCAAGGGGGGCAACACCTACGGCTCCACGGTGGCGGCGCCGGTGGCCCGCCAGATCATCGATGCCCTGCTGGTTCTAGAGAAGATCCCCCCCTCCAAGCCGGAAGAGCTGGGCCGGCGTGCGTCCTGAGGCGGTTGAAACCTCCTGCCGTGTGGTCATTCCCGCAAGCCCCGCTGAAGGCAGCCGGTAGCTCCATGGATCCTGGCTAGCGTTGGCTCAACCGGCGCATTCCGCAGCCGACACTCCCTGCCAACCATGGCCAATCTGCTCGATCAGCTCGCCGCGATGACCGTGGTGGTCGCCGATACCGGCGACATCGACGCGATCCGCCAGTTCACTCCGCGGGATGCCACCACCAATCCTTCGCTGATCCTGGCGGCTGCCCAGATTCCCACCTACCAGGAGCTGATCGACCGCTCCCTGCGCGAGTCGCGGCAGGCGGTGGGCCCTGACGCAGGCGCCGATGCCGTGGTGCTCGAGGCGCTCGATGAAATCTGCGTGACCTTCGGCAAGGAGATCCTCAAGATCGTGCCGGGCCGTGTATCCACGGAGGTGGATGCCCGCCTGAGCTACGACACCGAGGCCACGATCGCCAAGGCCCGCAAGCTGATCGGCCTCTACAACGAGGCCGGCATCAGCAACGACCGGGTGTTGATCAAGATCGCCTCCACCTGGGAGGGCATCCGGGCGGCGGAACAGCTGGAGAAGGAGGGGATTCACTGCAACCTCACCCTGTTGTTCTCTTTCGCCCAGGCCGTGGCCTGCGCCGAGGCGGGTGTCACGCTGATCTCTCCGTTTGTGGGTCGAATCCTCGACTGGCACAAGAAGTCGACCGGCCGCGACTCCTATCCCGGCGCCGAGGATCCGGGCGTGATCTCGGTGACCCAGATCTTCAACTACTACAAAACCTACGGCTACAAGACCGAGGTGATGGGGGCCAGTTTCCGCAACGCCGAGGAAATCATCGAACTGGCCGGCTGCGATCTGCTCACCATCTCACCGGCCCTGCTGGACGAGCTGCGCAGCAGCGATGGCGAGCTTGAGCGCAAGCTCAACCCCTTCGATCCGGCCCCCACCGACGCCCAGATCCATCTCGATGAACCGGCCTTCCGCGCCATGCTGGCCGACGATCGGATGGCCACCGAGAAGCTGGATGAGGGCATCCGTGGCTTCTGCAAGGCAATCGAAACCCTGGAGGCCCAGCTGGCCCACCGGCTGGCGGAGCTGGAGGGAGGCGCCGCTTTCGGCCATGCCGTGCAGGAGATCTTCCTGCTCAACGACCTCGACGGCGATGGTTGCATCACCCGCGAGGAGTGGCTGGGCAGCGACGCGGTGTTCGATGCCCTCGACACCGACAAGGACGGTCGCCTCGCGCCCGAGGATGTGCGCGGCGGGCTGGGGGCGGCCCTGGCCCTGGCCCGGCCGGCGTGATCCAGCTCCCGGCCTTAATCCGCTCTTCAACTGAATGGTGGATGGTGGGTAGATTCCCTGCGGTTCTCCAGACCCTGTGAACGCTCTCGACACCATGCGCGCCCTCGCCAGCAAGGGTGAGGTGATGACCGTGGAACCCGGTGACACGATCTTCCGCTCCGGCGATGCCGGCGACTGCATGTTCGGGCTGCTCGAAGGTCAGGTGCAGCTCAGCTGGAACGGGGAAGAGGGCCACGAGCTGATCAATGCCGGCGACGTGTTCGGTGCGGGTGCCCTGGTGACCAGCGAACACCGCCGCTACGGCAATGCCAAGGCGGTGACTCCCTGCCGGCTGCTGGTGATGAACCGCGAGAAGTTCCTGTTCGCCGTGCAGGAATCGCCGATGTTCGCGATCGAACTGCTTGGTTCGATCGACCAGCGCCTGCGTCAGCTCAAGGATTGCACCAAGATCTAGCCGCGCTGGAACAGCAGCCGGCGGATGGCCCGCTGGGCGATGTCGCCGTAACCCATCTCGCCGGAGAGGATCTGGGCGATGCGCTGGGGAGCGGTGGGCCGCTTGATGCCCAGCTGGTAGCCCACCCGCGGCACCCGGTAGAACACCTGGGCGATCCGCCGGCCCCAGGCCATTGATTCCCCCCACTGCTGGCGCATCGTGGCGCTGTAGCCGGCCAGGGCGTCAGCGTCGCCGGCCAGCCAGCGGTGGGTGGCCTCGGCGGCGCGGCAGCCGCTGAGCAGGGCGGGCCTGAGCCCCTCGGCCAGGAACGGGTCGCAGAGCGATGCCGCATCGCCGGCCACCACGATGCCCTTGCCATGCAGCGGGTGGTGGCCGTCCCACACACGCAGCCGGCCCTGGCAGCGCTCGCCGCTGCCGGCCGCCAACCCCAGGCTGGGCAGCAGGCAGTTGAGGATGGCATCGGCCTCTTCGAGGGCGGCGGCCTCCTCCAGGGTCGGCCGATGAAATGGCCCAGGCCGATGCTGTAGCCGCCGTGGCGGGGAAAGGCCCAGCAGAAGCCCTGGGGCACCAGGCCGAAGCCGAAGTGGGCCGTGGCCGGATCCTGCACCGTGCCCTCCACCTCCACCGACACGGTGGTGGCGTAGCGCGGCTGGCGGGGGCCCAGGCCCAGGGTGGCCGCATGGCTGGAGCTGGAGCCATCGGCCAGCACCACCGCCCGGGCCCGCAGCTGGCGGGGCGGGGCGTCGCCCTCGCTGGAGCGCACCTCCAGGCACCAGGCGCCCTCGGCGCTGTGCTCGATCCGCTCCACGCGCACCCCCGGCTCAAAGGCCGCGCCGGCCGCCTGCGCCTGCTCCAGCAGGAAGGCGTCCAAACGCGAGCGGCGCACAATCCAGAACGGGGAGCTGCCGGGAAGCTCGGCGATCACCGGGTCGTCGAGATCCCAGCTGAAGCGCACCCGCTCGATCACCGACTCCACCACCGGCTTGAGGTTGAAGGGAAACCACTGCTGCACCGAGGCGGCCATGCCGCCGCCGCAGGGCTTGTGGCGGGGGAAGGGAGCCTGGTCGAGCACCAGCACCGCACGGCCGAGAGCGGCCAGATGGAAGGCGGCGGCACCACCGGCGGCGCCGCCCCCCACCACGATCACATCCAGGAGATCGGGGGCCGGGGCGCTCAAACCTTGAGGATCTCAGCCTCCTTGTCAGCCAGATGCTTGTCGAGCTCGGCGATGTACTTGTCGGTGAGCTTCTGCACCTTGTCCTGCTCGTCGCGGCTCTGGTCCTCGGAGAGTTCGCCCTCCTTCTCCTGCTTCTTGATCCGGTCGATGGCGTCGCGGCGGTTGTTGCGCAGGGCCACCTTGCCCTCCTCGGCGTATTTTGAGGCCAGCTTGCAGAGCTCCTTGCGGCGGTCCTCGGTGAGGGGCGGGATGTTGATGCGGATCACCTTGCCGTCGTTGTTGCAGGTAAGGCCCAGGTCGCTCATGGCGATCGCCTTCTCGATCAGGCCCATAGCGCCCTGGTCGAATGGCTGGATCTGGATCGTCTGCGAGTCGGGGGTGGAGAGGCTGGCCAGCGACTTGAGGGGCGTCTCGGCGCCGTAGTACTCCACGCTGATCTTGTCGAGCAGGGAAGGGTTGGCCCGCCCGGTGCGGATGGTGTTGAAGGTGCGCAGGGCGGCGTCCACCGACTTGCGCATCGCGGCGTCCAGATCCATGGGGCTTGATGTCAGGGGTGAATGCGCGTGCCGATCGGCTCACCGCGCACGGCCCGGCCGATGTTGCCGGGGCCGAACAGATCAAACACCACGATGGGGATGGCGTTGTCCTTGCAGAGGGCGATGGCGGCGCCGTCCATCACCGCCAGCTCGCTGCTGAGCACCTCCAGGAAGGAGAGGCTTTCGAAGCGGCGGGCGCCTGAGTGCTTGGCGGGGTCCTTGTCATACACGCCGTCCACCTTGGTGGCCTTGAATACCACGTCGGCGTTGATCTCTGCGGCGCGCAAGGCGGCGGTGGTGTCGGTGGTGAAGAAGGGGTTGCCGGTGCCGGCGGCGAAGATCACCACCCGGCCTTTCTCCATGTGGCGGATCGCCTTGCGGCGGATGTAGGGCTCGG
>Ga0164293_10004445_pt1 | contig 11998 bp, 9 predicted proteins | sample GEODES118metaG_FD_111487 | JGI IMG/M metagenome (GOLD analysis project Ga0164293, IMG submission 111487) | Eutrophic lake water microbial communities from Lake Mendota, Wisconsin, USA - GEODES118 metaG | ecosystem: Environmental > Aquatic > Freshwater > Lake | place: USA: Lake Mendota, Wisconsin... | reverse complement strand
GCTGGTGGAGCGGCGTGACGGCAGCCGCGCCGAGATCGAGGGCTCGCTGCTCATCGCCGCCGACGGCCTGCACTCGCCGGTGCGCGCGCAGATGCACCCGCAGCAGCCGCCGGTGCACTGGGGCGGGGCCATCCTGTGGCGCGGCACGACGCCGGGCGTGCCGGTGCGCAGCGGCGCCTCCTTCGTCGGCCTGGGCTCGGCACGGCACCGCGTGGTGTTCTATCCGATCACGCCGCCCGACCCGGCCACGGGCCTGGCGACGATCAACTGGATCGCCGAGATCACGGTCGACAACGCCGAAGGCTGGACGCGCAGCGACTGGAACCGCCGTGTGCCGGTGGAGGACATCGTCGGCCACTTCGAGGGCTGGAACTACGGCTGGCTCGACGTGCCGGCGATGCTGCGCGGCGCGCCGGAGATCTTCGAGTACCCGATGATCGACCGCGACCCGGTCCCCACCTGGGTGGACGGCCGCGTGGCGCTGCTGGGCGACGCGGCGCACGTGATGTACCCCACCGGCTCGAACGGCGCCACGCAGGCCATCGTCGACGCGCGCGTGCTCGGCGCCTGCCTGGTGGCGCACGGCCTCGGCCCGCAGGCGCTGCAGGCCTACGACGCTAGCCTGTGCGCCCCCGTCTCGGCCCTGGTGCTGCGCAACCGCGGCGCCGGGCCCTTCGGCCTGCTGAACCTCGTGGACGAGCGCTGCGGCGGCGTCTTCGACGACATCGACGACGTCATCCCCCCGGCCGAGCGCGAGGCCTTCATGGGCGCCTACAAGAAGGCTGCCGGCCTGGCCATAGAGGCGCTGAACGCGGCGCCGGCGACGATCGCGGCGGGGGCACGGGTCTCGATGGCGTGAGCGATCCGGATAATCGGCGCTCATGAGATTCGAAGCCGTGCTGTTCGACTGCGATGGGGTGCTGGTGGACTCAGAGCCCATCGTCAACCGCATCCTGCGCGACATGCTCGCCGAGCGCGGCTGGCCGCTCAGCCAGGCCGAGTGCATGCGCATCTTCGTCGGCAAGATGGTCAGGGACGAGCGCGCCCGCATCGAGCGCGAGACCGGCCAGCCGCTGACCGATGAGTGGCTGGCGGCCTTCCGCGCGCGGCGCAACGCGGCGCTCGAGCAGGAGCTGTGCATCGTGCCCGGCGCGCAGGCGGCCGTGCACGCGGTGCACGAACGGCTGGACGCCCGCATCGCCTGCGCCTCCGGCGCCGACCGCCCCAAGCTGGACCTGCAACTGCGCAAGGTCGGCCTGCACCCCTACTTCGACGGGCGCATCTTCAGCGGCCAGGAGATGCCGCGCTCCAAGCCGCACCCGGACGTCTACCTCGCTGCAGCCGCCGCGCTGGCCGTCGCGCCGCAACGCTGTGCGGTGGTGGAGGACACGCTGACCGGTGCCGCTGCCGGCCTGGCGGCCGGGGCGGCCGTGTTCGCCTACGTGCCACAGGGTGAGGCCGAGGCGTTTCACCGCGCCGGCGTGGCGGCGGTGTTCTCCGACATGGCCCTGCTGCCCGCGTTGCTGTCGTGAGCGTCTGCCGCCCCGGGCCGATGTGCGGCAGCGGGGCGAGGTCCTGGCAGAGGGCGGCGGCCTGGCTGATCGATATCCATCCCAGGTGTCGGATCCTCGCTTCCCGGACTGTCGCCCGCCGGTCAAGCGGTCGCCGTGATGGGATTGGCTTCAGACAGCAGGCTCTGCCCCTGGTACGCATGGAAGTTGAGCGGCGTCTGCGACCGGCCCGGCCCCACCTCCTAACCTGCGCAGCGCGGGCAGGCGTGTCACAGCGCGGGCGCGTCAGAAGGCTCCACACAACGACTGCCCATCTCAGCGACATGACAGCACCCGAGCCCCGGATGCCCGGCGCCGCAAGGCGGCGCCTCGCGCCCGACTATCTTGAACGCATCGACACGCCCGAGGACTGGGCTCTGCTGCATGCCCGCCCGGGGCATCACACCGTGGCACGGACCGAGACGGTTAAGTTCATGGTCGATCTGCGCCATGCCGACAAGACCTGCTTTCTGGACACGAAGAAGTGGGAGGCGCACTTCGAGTTCGTGCATCGGTTCATCGACCCGTATGCGGACTACGAGCGATTCATCGCCCGGGAGTACCGGCACGAGGACCGTCGCTTCATCCTCGGGTCGGTCATGCACTATCTGGACGGCGACCACTGGACGGTCGAACTCTCGGGAGGGGACACGCTGCCAGCCGAGCGCATCGCGTGGATGGTCGGGCATGTCGCGGCCCGGGTCGCCTGTGCCCGGGCGCTCAGCTTCCGCCCGGTGTCGCCCCTGCAGGCTGAGCACGCAGCCCGGCTGGAGGGGCGTGTGCCAGTGCTCTCGAGCGAGGCCTTGAACGCCTCCGTGACCTACCAGCCCGTGGTGCTGGGCGTCGCCTACGGCCATGTCAAGCGGGTCCGCGGCACGCTGGACGTGGCGGCGGTGAGGCCCACGGACATCGTCGTGAGCGAATTCGTGCCCGAGCAGATCCCGCCGGTGGCCGCACTGGTGACCAGCCAGCTGCAGGCACCGCTGGCGCATGTCGCGGTGCTGAGCCGCAACCGCAACACACCGAGCATGTCGCTGCGCGGCGCCATCGACCTGGACGTGTTCACCCGTCTGGAGGGCCAGCTGGTCAAGCTCAGCGTCACGGGCCAGGACTACGCCGTGGCGCCCGCTGCGCTGGAGGATGCCCAGGCGGCCTGGGCGACCAGGCGCCCCGCGGCCGCGTGGCGGCCGGCCGCTGACGGGCAGGTGGGCGGGTTGTTCGACGTGACGGACCTGGACACGGGCTCGGCCCGCTTCGTCGGCGCCAAGGCTGCGCAAATGGCGCAGCTGTCGCGCGTGGAGGGGCTGGTCACGGCGGGCGGCTTCGCGATCCCCTTCTCGGCCTATCTGGACCACCTGCGGAAGGCCGGTCTGGACGCCGAGCTTGGCGCGATGCTGGACGATCCCGCGTTCGCGCGCGACCCGCGCGCGCGATCACAGCGCCTTGCGGCCTTGCGCACCGCCATCCTGGATCACCCCGTGCAGCCCGAACTGCTGGCCGAGGTGCGCCGCAGGCTCGAGGCGTGGGCGCCGCAGCGCAGGTCCTTGTTTCGCAGCAGCACGAACGCCGAGGACCTGGACGGGTTCAACGGCGCCGGCCTGTACGAGAGTGTCGAGGTGCCGGCCGCGCCCACGCCCGGGCAGGTGGCCGACGCGCTGCGCCAGGTCTGGGCGAGTGTGTGGCTGCAGCGGGCCTTCGAGGAGCGCGACTGGTACCGGATCGAGCACCGCGCGGTGGCCATGGGCGTGCTGGTCCAGCCCTTCGTCGAAGACGCGGTGTCAACGGGCGTGGCCATCACGGGCAACCCCTTCCGCAAGGGCCTGGACGCCGTCTTCGTCAACACGCAGTGGAGCGGCGCCACGGTCACTGGCGCGCTGGGCGACCAGCTCCCGGAGCAGTACCTGGTGGCGACCTGGACCGGGGTCTGCGAACCCGAACTGATCAGCCGCAGCTCGCTCGCGGAGGGTGCCCCCATCCTGCGCGAATCTGAGCTCTCCTCGCTCACGGCCCAGCTGATGCGCATCCACCACGCCCTGCTGGCCGGGCACAGCGGCACCGCCAATGCGTTGGACGTCGAGTTCGCCCTGACCGGCGACAGGCGTTTCGTGATGCTCCAGGCGCGCCCTTACACCATCGTCTACAGCCAGGACCGCGACGCGCGCACGCCGATCACTGCGGGATGGGCGCAGCGCTGGTTGGCGAAGCTGCGCCGGCTCGACCACCGCCTGCGCACGCGCTGGCTCACGCGCCGCGCCCTGGCAGCTCCGCGGGGCTGAGCGCCCGGGACTCCCGTTCAGGCGTGGAGTCCGAGACCGGGCGCGGCTGGCCGGGCCCCGCGACCCAGCGCCGGCGCAGCCGGGACAAGCCCTGGGCCGCGTGGGCTGCAACACGCGCCCAGCGCCCCAGCGAGATCGTGCCCGAGTACAGCGGCAAGCGGTCCGGCCAGAGCTGCTCGATGAACGACCCCGGCTCGGCGCCGCTGTCGATGAGGCGGAAATCGTCCACGGCCTGCTCCAGCGCCTTCACGAAGCCCAGCTCGTTCAGCACGCCCGGGCTGTGGCGGGCGTGGCGCGGATCGAAGCAGACCTTGAACGCAAAGCCGTCGCCCCCTGCGCGCAGGTTGCAGGTGGAGGCGATGACCTCGCCCGCGAGCCTCAGTTCGGTGAAGAAGATGTCGCCGTCGGCTCGGAAGGCGCGGGTCATCTCACCGAAGAAGCGGGCGTGCCGCGGGTCCGAGCGCAGGGAGGTGCCCTGGGCGCCCTTCCAGCCCGCATGCTCGAGCTCGACGAAGCGGTTGATCGTACCGTCCCGCACCTCCTCCCCGCGCAGGTAGTGCCACGAGGTGTCGCCCTGCTGCGCCAGCTTGCGCCACTGGCGCTCGTAGGTGCGCAAGCGCGCGGCCGGGATGTGCTGGCGCCATCGCGCGGCCCCGCCCGCGCCGGGCACGATGCACGCCCGCTCGAGCCATTCCTCCTCGTGCCAGGAGCCGCCGCGCTCGGCCACCACCGCGCGCAGCAGCCGGGCGGTGGCGCCGGTGGCGTTGAGTTTGTCCACCCGCAAGCCGCCGACCCGCCGGGCCAGCGCGTCCAGCATGGACTGCAGCGCGGGGCGCGCGGCCTCGGCGTCCAGCAGCAGCCCGCCCAGGTAGGAATGAGGCGATGCGTAGACCCTCGCATGCGGCACGGGGAACAGCGGCCGCCACGGGCGCGGCTGGAAGAGACCCAGCCCGCGCAGCGTGCCGCCGCCGGCCCCGCGGTCGTGAACGCTCACCGCCCACACCGGGGCGACACGGGGCAGATGCTTCAGTGCCGGCAGCACGAACCGGACCGACAGGTAGGCGTTGGGTTCGAGCGCGCGCGCCTCCAGGGCCTGCCACTGCGGGCGCAGCGCGACCAGCGAGTCGAGGCTCTCGTGGACTTCCACTCTCACCGTTCGTGCCCCCGGAGTGTGCGCACCCACGACACGCGGCCGGCTGGCCAGGACGCCCGCGCATCGACGCCACCCTTTGCCGCAGGGCGCTGCGCCCGCTCGCCCGCGGGAGCGATGGGAGGTTGCGAGCCAGGATGAGGTTTCCAGAGGGTCATGCGACTTGCTGCGATGAAAAGCCTGGGCGAGCCCCCGGCAGCCGCACCAATGTTGCATGGCACGGTCAGGGCGAGGCTTGCGCCCGGTCATGCGCAGCGTCCACGGGGGCTGGCTCGGCATCACCGGGCAGGCTCACCCGGCGCAGCCGCCCCGCGGCCAGGTCGAAGACCTCGTCGCAGAACTGCAGGGTCGAGACACGGTGGGCCACGATCAGGATGGTGAGCTCGGACCCCAGCGCGTCGATCGCTTCCATCACGGCGCGCTCGGTGGCGCCGTCCAGGGCACTGGTCGCCTCGTCGAGCACCAGCACGTCCGCCTGCTTGTACAGGGCCCGGGCAATGCCGATCCGTTGCCGCTGCCCGCCCGAGAGACGCACTCCGCGCTCGCCGACCCGGGTGTCGTAGCCATGCTCCAAGGTGTCGATGGTCTGTGCCATCTGGGCCTGTGCCGCCGCCCTGCGTACACGCGCCATGTCGATCCGATCCCGGGGCACACCGAAGGCGATGTTCTCGGCAATGGTCGCGTCCGACAGGTAGATGGTCTGCGGCACGTGCGCAATGCGACGTTGCCACAAGCCGGCGTCGGCGACGGAGACCGGCTGCCCGTCCACCAGGAGCTCGCCTTCGGTGGGCGGCAGCAGCCCCATCACGATGTCCAGCAGGGTGCTCTTGCCGCTGCCGGTGGTGCCGATGAACCCGACGCGGCTGCCCTTGGGGATGCGCAAATTCAGATCCCGCAGGGCCCACGGCTTGTCCGCGCGGTAGCGGAAGCCCAGCCCCCGGCATTCGAGGGCGTGTTCGAAGGGCATGCGCTGCCCCGGAATGAGGGGCGCTGCCTCGGGCATGGGCTGCTCGAGCAGCGCCAGAGTGTCCTTCAGGGAGCGGTCGCTGCCGCTCAGGCTGGTGAAGGCGTGGTAGATCTGCTGCAGCAGGGGCAGCATGCGCTGGGCGGCGATCGCCAACGCCCCCACCACGGGCAGCGCCGAGGCGAAGCCCCCGGGCTGCCGCGCCAGGCTGAAGGCCAGCATGGCGATGAGGCACACGCCGAGGGCCTCGATGGCAAACCGCGGCGCCTCGCCGGTGATGGCGTTGTGGGCCTGCGCGCGTCGCATGCGGCGGTCGGCCTTCCTGTACTCGGCGCAATGGACGGCCTGGGCCTGGTCCAGCAGGACATCGCGTATGCCGCCCAGGCCCTCTTGCAGGCACTTGATGCGCTGCGTCGAGCTCGTCGCGACGCGTCGGCTGTTGGCGTGCAGTTGAGCGCGGCTGACGCGGTAGATGCCGAGATAGATCAGGCCGAACCCGCCGAAGGTGACCAGCGCGACGACGGGCTTGTACAGCAGCAGCGCCACCAGGATGACCGCCAGCACCAGCGCGTTGGAGGCGATGACCAGCAGCGGCCCCAGCACACTGAAGATGACCGTGTTCACCTTGCCCGAGATCGCATCCAGGACCTCGCTGCTGTTGCGCGCGAGATGCACGGGATAAGGCTGGTGCAGCGTGCGGCGATAGACCTCCAGGCCGAGGTCTGCGCCGGTGGCGAAGGTCAGCCGGGTACGCAGCCAGATGGTCAGGATCCTGACCACGGCGGCCACCAGCGCCAGGCCACAGAACAGCACGGTGGTGGGCAGCAGCAGGCCCTCGGGCTCGGTGATCCCGAGGCGGGTGGCGAGCGCTTGCGCATACGGGTGGGAGAAGACCTTTTCCGGTGCCGTCAGCACGCCCAGGAAGGGCAGCACCGCGCCGATGGAGAACACCTCCGCGACGGATGCGAGCAGCGTGAAGGCGAGGAGGCCGAGCAGTTGCAGGCGGCGCTTCGGCGGGATGGCGGCCCACAGGCGGCCGTAGACGGAGGTGGGCACGGGCGACGGTTCTGCCGGCAGCGCGCGGCGATGGGATAGGGGAGGACTCGCGGCGCGCGAGGACGGCGTCCGCTGCACCGCATCCTCGGACGCTGGACCCCTGGGCCGCTTGCGCAAGGTCAGCCGTCGATCGCAGGCAGAGCCACTCAATTCGCTATGCTCCCACCCATATGCGGCAGACCGCCCCGACGCGCGACAGCGCGCCACTGGTTCGGGGCCGGGACCGCCGTGGCCACTTCAACCTGGAGCAGTTACCCTTGAGCGACATGCACCCCGCGGCGATCGCACACCACGACCAGGTCGTGGAGCGCAGCCTGCATATGCTCTACGCGGGCTCACGGCGCCGCGAGCCAGCATGAGCCTGGCAGCCGTCATCGCAGGCATCACGCACTGGCACGCGCCGCGCTACGTGCAGTACCTGCGCGACCGGGGCGTGCGCATCGTCGGGGCTTCCGATGCCGATGCAGACGCCGGTGCGGCCGCGGCAAGGCGGCACGGCCTGCGCTTCGACCCCGACACCGATGCGCTGCTGGCCGCCACGCGGCCCGACGTCGCCGTGGTGCTGCCGCGGCACGACCTCGCGCCGGCCGAGATCGCGGCCGTGGCCGGGCGGCGCGTGGCCATGCTGGTCGAGAAGCCCATGGGCCGCAACGCTGCCGAGGCCAGGCGCTCGGCCGAGGCGGTGCACCAGGCGGGCGTGTTCGCAACGGTCTGCTTCCCGAACCGGCACCTGGCGATCTGGCAGGTCTGGCGGGAACTGCAGGGCATGGACGCGGTCGGCACCGTCATGCACGCGCACTTCCGCACCATCAACGGCCCGCCTTCGCGCTACGTCGAGTACGGCGTGCCCTGGATGCTGGAGCCGCTGCGCGCCGGGGGAGGCGCCTGGCGCAACCTCGGCATCCACGGGGCCGACGCGGCACTGGTCCTGGCAGGCGGGCGACCGCTCGAACTCGTGGGCGGAACCACGAGCCGGCTGGGTCACAGCGGGGATCAGGAGGATTTCGCAGCCGGCGTGTTTGCCACCCGCGACGGCTTCGTCGCCACCCTGGAGGCGGGATACACCTATGCCAACCAGCAGGAAGGCGGGGACTACGAGTGGCGCATCGCGGCGACCCAGGCCTACCTGCACGAATGCAATGGGGTGCTGCGGGTGCACCGGCGGGGTCACGCCCTCGTCCAGCGCCAGGTGGCCACGCCGCACGAGGCCTACCGGGACATGGTTCACGCGGCGCTCGATGCCTTCGAGGCCGGCACGACGCCACCCGTATCGGTGGACGACTGCGTGCGCGCAGTGGAACTGCAGGACAGGCTCTACGCGGCGGCGCACGAGCGGCTCGTCGGCGAGTCCTGATATCTCGGCCAGCAGCCGCCCGCCGGCCGTTCGGGCCTGGGCCAGGCAATGCTGCCGAGCCGCCCCGGATGGCGCGTTCGGATAGCCACTTGGCACGCACTGATGGTGCACCTCCCGCCTGCGCCGCCTAGAGTGACGGTCTCAACGGAGACCACTGCCCATGCCACCCACCGTCTTCATCACCGGCTGCTCCAGCGGCATCGGCCGGGCCACCGCTCAACTTTTCCAGGCCCGGGGCTGGAATGTCGTCGCGACGATGCGCTCGCCGCAGCAGGAGACCGAGCTCCGCCTTCTGGAACGCGTGCTCGTCGCCCGCCTGGACGTGCAGGACGAGGCGTCGATCCAGGCGGCGGTCGACGCGGCGCTGGCGCGCTTCGGGCGCATCGACGTGCTGGTGAACAACGCCGGCTATGGCGCCTACGGCCCGTTGGAGGCGACGCCGATGAGCAAGGTGCGGCGCCAGTTCGACGTCAACGTCCACGGCCTGATCGCCACCACCCAGGCGGTGCTGCCGCTCCTGCGGCGCCAGCGCAGCGGCGTCGTCGTCAACATCTCGTCGATCGGCGGCAGGCTCACCTTTCCGCTGGGCACGCTGTACCACGGCACGAAGTTCGCCGTCGAGGGCCTGTCCGAGGCCCTGCACTACGAGCTGCTGCCGCTGGGCGTGCAGGTCAAGCTCATCGAGCCCGGCATGGTGAAGACGGATTTCGCCGGCCGCTCCTTCGACTTCAGCAACGACCCGGCGCTTGCCGAGTACCAGCCCGTGGTGCAGGCCCTGCTCGGGGCGCTCGGGCCGATGGCCGCCGCGGCGTCCGAGCCCACGACCGTGGCGGAGGTCATCTTCGAGGCCGCCACCGACGGCCGCGACCGGCTGCGCTACGAGGCGGGCGCCGACGCGCAGCACCTGCTCGCCACCCGACGGGCCGCCGACGACGCCGCCTTTCTCGGCGCGATACGCTCGCAGTTCGGCGTCGCGCCCGCACCGGCGCCGGCCGCAACCCCCGCCGGCTGAATCCGCCCCCCCGCCCCGCGGAAGGATGAACACGGCCACCACCTACGCGCTCGACACGACCTGGCGCCCCTTGCTCAGAGACCTGGGGGTGGCGCCGGGCAATGTCCTGCGCCGCGCCGGGCTGCCCGAGGACCTGCTGGCACGCCCCGCCGCGCGGCTCGAGGCGGGGGATTTCCACCGCTTCTGGCATGGGCTCGAGGCCGAGCTCGGCGACCCGCTGTTCCCGCTGCGCCTGTGCCGCTCGATCCGCAGCGAGACCTTCTCGCCGCCCTTGTTCGCGGCCTTGTGCAGCCCGAACTTCCTGGTCGCGGCGCAGCGCATCGCGCGCTACAAGGCGCTCGTGGCGCCGATGCGGCTGTCCGTGCAGGACCAAGGGCCGTGCGTGACGCTGCGCCTGGCGTGGCTTGACGCGGTGCCCCGGCCCCCAGCCTCGCTCGTCGTCACGGAACTGCTGTTCTTCGTGGCCTTGGCGCGCCTGGGCACGCGCGAGCACATCCGCCCCTGTGGCGTGCGCACACCCGAGCCACCGGGCGAGGCGCAGGCCTACGAGGACTTCCTCGGGGTGGGCATCGGGCGCGGGTCGGCGCACGAGATCCTGTTCCACCGCGAGGACGTGCTGCGGCCCTTCCTGACCTCAAACGAGTCACTGTGGGCTGCGTTCGAGCCCGAGTTGCGAACCCGCCTGGCCGAACTGCAGGCCTCGGTCACGGTCGGCCAGCGCGTGCGCGCGGCCCTGCTCGAGGCGCTGCCCGGCGGGCTGGTCGCGATGGATGCCGTGGCGCGCAAGCTGGCCATGAGCCGCCGCACGCTGCAGCGCCACCTGGAGGCCGAGGGGCTGACCTACACCCGCCTGCTGCAGGAGACGCGCCAGTCTCTGGCGCGTCACTACCTGGAGAAGACCGCGCTGCCCGCGGCCGAGATCGCCTTCCTCATCGGGTTCTCGGAGCCGAACTCCTTCTACCGCGCCGTCCGCGACTGGACGGGCCAGAGCCCCGAGCGCCTGCGCCAGCAGGCGCGGTCGTCGCCGCCGCCAGGGCCTTGAGCCCGCGAACCGGCACACACGCCCCGACACCACGCCACCGGAGACCCCCCTCATGAGCACGACCGACGCCACGCTGTCCCTGCTGCAGGCGATGCAGACCTACTTCCAGGGCGAGAAGATCGAGGCCTTGGTGTTCATCCTGCCCGGGGGGCTGCTGAGCCTGGTCTTCGGCCTGTGGCTGCTGGCGGACCACCCCGACGCCTTCGCCCGCGGCGTGGCCATCCCCTGCCTCGCCATGGGCCTGCTCATGAGAACCGTCGGCGCTGTCGTCGGCTTGCGCACGCCGGCGCAGGCGGCACAGCTGCAAGCGGCGCTGCAGACCGCCCCGGAGGCCACCCGTGCTGCCGAGGTGCAGCGCATGGGCAAGGTCAACAGCGCCTGGAAGTACTACCTGGCCCTGTGGGCCGCCTTCGGCGTGGCCGGGCTGGCACTGCGCTTCGCGCTCGCGTCCGACTTCGCGCACGGGCTGGGCATCGCGCTCGTCTTCTACGCGGGGGTGGGCCTGCTGGTGGACGGCTTCGCCGAGCGCAGGACGCATCCCTACGGCAGCGTGCTGGCGGTGCCGCTGGCAGCGCGCTGACGCGGACGGAGTTCTCGGAGGGCGCTGGCAGGCGCCCCGTCGGACGGGCCTCAGTCGTCACGGCCTATCATCCTGCGGGTCGCCCACCGAAGACCCCTCTCGATGCCCCACCTGCCACCCGCCCGCACCGAAGACACCGACATCGCCGTCGTCGGCGGCGGCTCGGCCGGCGTGGCGGCGGCGGTGGCGGCCGCGCGCTGCGGGGCGCGGGTGCTGCTGCTCGAGCGCTACGGCTTCCTCGGCGGCGCGGCCACGCAGTCGCTGGTGCTCACCTACGACGGCTTCCTGTACCGGCGGCCGCAGCCCGAGTGGGCGGTGGCGGGCCTCGGGCGCGAGTTCCTCGGACGCCTGGGGCAGCTGGGCGGCGTGGCCCAGCCCGGCCTGTCGCCCAACGGCAACTGGGTCATCCCCTTCGCGCCCGAGGCCTCGAAGCGGGCGCTGGAGCTGATGCTGCGCGAGGCCGGCGTGGTCTGCCGGCTGCACGCCTTCGTCACCGGCGCGCGCCTGCGCGCCGGGCGCATCGCCCGCCTGCGGGCGCACGACCACGCGGGGGAGTTCCAGGTGCGCGCCCGCGCCTTCATCGACGCCAGCGGCGAGGCCGACCTTGCCGCCGCCGCGGGCGTACGGATGCTGCACGCCGAAGGGCCGCGCTACGCGGCCTCGCTGTGCGCGCGCATCGGCGGCGTGCCCGCCGCGGTGCAGGTGGACCGCGAGCTGCTCGGCGCGGTGGCGCGCGAGGCACTGGCGCTGCAGCCCGGCGCGGCGCTGCGCGCGCACGGCGGCTTCGTGCTGCGCATCCCTGGCAGTGACGACCTGTGGTGGATGGGCATCGACGTCATCACCGACGGCCTGGGCTCGGCCAGCCTGACCGAAGCGGAGCAGAGCGGCCGCGAGGCCGCCTGGCTCTTCATCGAGACCTTGCGCCGGCGCCGGGGCTTCGAACGCGCGCAGCTGGTGGCCACCGGGCCGCAGCTGGGCATCCGCGAGACGCGCCACCCGCAGGCGCGGCACATG
>Ga0164293_10004444_pt1 | contig 11998 bp, 7 predicted proteins | sample GEODES118metaG_FD_111487 | JGI IMG/M metagenome (GOLD analysis project Ga0164293, IMG submission 111487) | Eutrophic lake water microbial communities from Lake Mendota, Wisconsin, USA - GEODES118 metaG | ecosystem: Environmental > Aquatic > Freshwater > Lake | place: USA: Lake Mendota, Wisconsin... | reverse complement strand
TTTACTTAATGACTGATGGTCCACTAATTGTTCAGAGCGACAAGACGCTTCTGCTCGATATCGACCATCCAATGTCAGTTGAATGTCGTCGAGCAATTGCTCCTTTTGCTGAATTAGAGCGCTCTCCCGAACACATTCATACATATCGCTTAACACCGTTGGGATTGTGGAATGCACGTGCTGCTGGACATGATGCAGAGCAGGTAATTGACACCTTAATTAAGTATTCAAGGTATGCCGTACCTCATTCAATTCTTATTGATGTTGCAGAAACTATGTCTAGGTATGGACGTTTGCGACTTGAAATGGATCCAGTTCATGGATTGATTTTGATTACGACTGATACTGCAGTTCTGGAAGAAGTTATTCGAGCGAAGAAGATTGCTCCGTTGCTTGGAGCGCGAATTGATGCCGAAACAATTACAGTTCTGCCTAGTCAACGTGGCCAAATTAAACAATCACTTTTGCGCTTAGGTTGGCCAGCTGAAGATTTTGCTGGCTATGTAGATGGACAAGCACATGAAATCAGCTTGGTACAAAAAGATTGGAAGATTCGTCCCTATCAAGAGTTGGCGGCGGAAGGGTTTTGGCATGGTGGGTCAGGTGTGGTTGTACTTCCATGTGGTGCTGGAAAAACAATCGTTGGCGCAGCAGCTATGGCACATGCCAAAGCAACAACACTAATTTTAGTTACAAACACTGTTGCAGCGCGTCAATGGCGTGATGAACTCCTAAAGCGCACAACTTTGAATGAAGATGAAATCGGTGAGTATTCAGGATCAAAAAAAGAGATTCGCCCCGTAACTATTGCAACTTATCAAGTTATGACAAAGAAAAAGAACGGTGTTTATGCCCACTTAGATCTCTTTGATTCATATGACTGGGGTTTGATTATTTACGATGAAGTTCACTTACTGCCTGCTCCAATATTCCGTTTTACTGCAGACATTCAATCTCGCCGCCGTCTGGGTCTAACTGCCACGCTGGTAAGAGAAGATGGAATGGAGGGTGAAGTTTTTTCTCTCATTGGCCCCAAGAGATTTGATGTCCCGTGGAAAGAGATTGAAGCCCAGGGCTACATCGCACCCGCTGAATGTATTGAGGTTCGAGTTAATCTGACTGAAACTGAGCGTCTTGCTTATGCAACCGCTGAGCCCGAAAACCGGTACAGAAACTGTGCGACAACGCGCACAAAGCGTGATGTTGTCGAGGCTTTGGTTGAAAAACATATTGAAGATCAAGTGCTAGTTATTGGACAGTATATTGATCAACTGGATGAATTATCAGAAGTCCTAGGAGCACCTTTAATTAAAGGAGAAACTCCAATTAAAGAGCGTGAAATTTTGTTTAATAAATTTAGAACTGGCGAGATTAAGTGTTTAGTTGTTTCTAAAGTTGCTAACTTTTCTATTGATCTACCTGATGCAACAATTGCCATTCAGGTTTCAGGTGCATTTGGTAGCCGCCAAGAAGAAGCACAAAGATTAGGCCGTATCTTGCGCCCCAAATCAGATGGTCGTGGAGCTAAGTTTTACTCTGTAATTTCACGCGACACTATCGATCAAGATTTTGCACAAAACCGTCAACGCTTTTTAGCTGAACAGGGTTACAGCTACAAAATTATTGATGCTGACGATGTTTTTCAAGGGAAGATCTAAATCTTTCTGGATCTACTCTCCAATAATCATGGTGAACTCCATCAATATGTGTGACTGGAATTTGTTCCCCGTACAAACCTTGTAACTCTTCATTTCCATCAATCAAGATTTGATTGATTTCAAAATTTAATTCCTCTTTCAGGGACTCTAAAACCTTTAATGCATCTTCACAAAGATGGCAACCTGTTCGGCCATAAATTGTCACGATGGTCATTAATTCGCCCTTTCCAACCTGCTAATTTCCATAGAGAATTAGAATTTTCTACCCCTGACCTTAAACCACGCGAGGAGCCCTGATAGCGTGTGACCATGATGCGCTTAAAGAAAATGGGGCCTTTTGCTCTTGCCGGCGCATTAATTCTTGGATTGTTAACCGCACCCTCTGCCCCCGCTCTTACCTTTAAACAAATCCCTGCGACAAATTGGGGACACATTTATGCGGGTACCGAACCAACAACGACAACATCAAACCCAACAAGAAGTAAAAACCTTGAAGTTAAATCTACCTTCCAGGTTAAGTACAACAATTTTCCAGAATGGGCGAAGAAAGAGGTTCAAGCCTCTATTGACGTTTGGTCTGCAAACTTTAAATCTTCAGTTGTTATCTCTGTAGATGCTTCGTGGGGGCGTTCAAGTTCATGGGGTGTTTTAGGTAGTGCGCGCCCCGGAAGTTTCTTCTCAGCATTTTCAGGAGCTCCAGATCCTTCTCTCTGGTATCCCTCAGCACTTGCAAATGCATTGGCAGGAAAAGACTTAGATAAAAAGAATCCGGAAATAGTGATTCAAGTTAACTCTGCAGCTGCATGGAATTCGCGCGGAGACGGACTTCCATCTGGAAGCGAATATGATTTGCAATCTGTTTTTTTACACGAGCTTGGTCACGGTCTTGGTTTTCTATCCAACGATGCTTATGATCCTTTTTTTGGTTTAGGAAGTCTGGATCAGCCAACTCCCTTTGATGCTTATCTTCAAACTAGTGATGGTCGTCGACTGGCAGATCTACCAACACCATCAAAAGAATTAGGTGTCGCATTAACCTCTTCTTTAGTGTGGAATGGCCCCCAAGGTATTAAAGCAAATGGCGGAGTAAAGCCAAAGATGTATACACCTGCACGATATGAAGCAGGTTCATCAACATCACACCTTGATGAAGCAACTTTCTCTAAGGTTGGACTTGATTCAGTAATGACTCCTAATCTTGATCCAGGTGAAATTTTTAGAGAGCCAGGGCCACTGCTGCTTGCAATGATGGAGGACATGCGAAATAAACCTCCTGCAGGAGTTGCTACTGATCTTCCATTCTCGCCGCGTAATGCCCAAGCTTTCACATCAAATGCATCGGCTTTGGTTGCTTTTGACCCTCCTGCAAATCTGCGCACCGCTCAAGTAACTGAATACCTTGTGAAGAATTTAAAGACCGGTGCGGAAAAGCGGTCTTTATCAAGCCCTGTTCAAATTACAGGGTTAAAAAATGGAACCTCATACACATTTAGTGTCGTGGCTAGAAATTCACTTGGCAGTTCTGAACCAGCGATAACTAAGCCTGTAGTACCTCAGCCAGCCTGGAGCAGTTCAGTTCTTGATAGTTCAGCTGATGGAAAAACAGTTGCAAGTACAACCTTTAATGGAAGACCAGCAATTGCATACACAGATACCAAGAGCGGTGATTTAAAGCTTGCAACATTTGATGGTAAGAGTTGGAGAAAAGTAACTGTTGATGGAGCAGGTGGGAGTAGTGGCAGAACAACCCATAACCTCTCCGGTGCAATAAGCATGTGCGTCAATGGCAGTGGCGTGAAGCAAACTTTGCATATTTTCTACACCGATGCCACCGAAAAAGATCTTCGATACTCAACATTCAACGGTAGGAGTTTCACTTTCGAAACTGTTGATGGAAATGGTCCAACTGTAAATAATTATGAAGACCCCGTTCGAGTTCGTACATCTAGTGATGTGAGCGTAGCTAACGCATGTGTTGCTTCGACCAGTTCAGTCCAAGTTTTCTACCGCGATGAAACACAAGGCGTCTTGCTTGGTGCTGTTAAATCAAGAGGAACCTCTTGGCGATATGAATTAGTTGATGGTGATCGAAAAAGCGATGGTCGAACAACCGGAGATGTTGGCTTCCACATTCAATCCATTTTTGATGGCAGCAAAACATATGTTGCATATGACTCAGTTGTTTCTATGAATCAAAAGAAGGAAATAACATCTGGTGCAATACGAATTGCTACTCGTACAACAATTGATTCAATGGCTTGGCAGTATCAAACACTAGATATTTCAACTGAAGATGCGTTAGTTTTTGGCTTTGATGTTGCATTAGCTAGAACTTCGGCTGGTGTATTTGCAACTTGGCTAGCAGCCTCTGCCGCTTCAACACCTAAGCCCGATCAAATTCGTTGGAGTTGGCTTAAGGATTCTACGAAAATTTATAGTTTGACCACAGAAAATTTTGGAACACCGGATAAGTATCTGGCAACCGATGGAAAAACTATTATCTTTAATTGCCAAGAAAGATTGTGTGCCCTAGATACGAGCAAGAGAGATCTTGGACAATCTGCAATTCGTTTAGTTAGCAGTACCCAAGGCTCTGAAGCTACTCAAAGCGCTTGGGTGACTGTAAATAAAGTTAAATATGTGCTTGCCACCATTAACGGCAAGCTTGCACTTCTTAAACCGTAATTTATTACTTAGCGTTACGGCGCTGAATGCGAGTCTTCTTTAGAAGCTTCTTGTGCTTCTTCTTCGCCATGCGCTTGCGTCGCTTTTTAATTACGGAACCCATATGTCACGCTCTCATTTCTAATGTACGCACTATGTGTGCGGGGGTTTAGGTTACCGTGGAATGAGGGTAAAAATCGAAACCGTTTCTGCCCTAGATGTGACCACCAAGAGGCCTAACTCCTTTGAAAGCACCGCTCCAAGCACTTCTTTCTCCCCTGCTGGGCCACTATTGGCGGCAATGACTGTGCCTTTTGTATCAAAGGTCAAAATCAAAGGTGTCGCAACCTTGGGATTCCAATTGAGTTGAGGTGTTGCGCCAGTTGAAATAAAGAGAGCGTGCGTTGATCCGATTGTGATTGCGGGACCCGTAGATGGAAAACGGTAGGTCCAAGTGGGTGCAAACGAGGAAGAAAACTTTGTAATTGCGGTTTCTATTTTGCCACCAGCGACGACTTCTCCGCCCAATAGCAATGTGGAGCTAGCGCTATTCCAGATTCGTTTTCCTCTAACCGCGGAACTACGAACTACATTTGTAATTTTCAAGGCCTTAGAAATCTTGATCAATACACCATCAGTTACACCGGCAACTTTCTTACCAACCAAGGTTTCACTGCTTGATCCAGCAACCGTGAAACTTCCATCTGTATGCCGAACAACTGCATCTGCAGTTGTTGATACCGCACCAATTTGTAGAAGTTTGCCAAACAGCCCTGTTCTATCAGCGTTAACAAAAAATCCAGCACTGCCTCTGGCAGTTCCGATGATTCCAACAACAGAAGCGCCGTTTCGATCTACGGTAATTGATGTAGGAAATACAACTGAACTTGTTGGCAGAGTATTAGTAGAGGCTAGGACTCCTGCAGGGGTAACTTTCCAAAGAGTGACAGCCTGCAAATTACCTATTGAACTAGTTGGTGGAACGGATGCATTGTCTGGGTTAGCTGGCGTAGGTGTGGGGCTTTGGGGTGTTGATACAAGTGCCAAAGGCGTGGCACCTGCAATCCAAATATCACCTGTGGAATCAACTGCTGCTGCAGTAGCAATTGATGCAGCGGATTGATCAAGTGAAAGATTCCATAACTCAGTACCGGCTGTGTCCACTGCACGTGCATAAGCTTTACTTGCCTTACTTCCATAGACAATTAAGGTTTTACCAGAAGCGACAATTCCACTTACTTCTTCAGGTGTGCCTATAGATGTTAAAAGCTGCATCGCTTTTACAGAGATTTTCTTTGGTGCAGCATTTGCAGCAGGAGTAAAAAGAAATGCTGCGACCAATACAAAGGAAAGTAAGCGTTTCACGCTAATTCCTGCGAACGATCGCGGGCCGCCTTCATTGCTTTAGCAACCATAAAATTCAAATTGTCACTACTAAAAGATGCAAGGGCAGCAGCGGTTGTGCCATTAGGACTAGTTACATTTTCTCGCAAAGTTGAGGCGCTCTTTCCAGATTCTTCAAGCAAGGTCGCAGCGCCAAGCAGAGTTTGCACTGTAAGTGTTGTGGCATCTTTTTCAGATAGCCCTAGCTCTTGTGCGCCAGCGACCATCGCTTCGACAAAGGCAAAGAAGTATGCAGGACCCGAACCACTTGTTGCAGTTACTGCATCTTGTAGATCTTCAGAAACTTCAATTACTTTGCCTGTTGCAGCTAGAAAGCCAAGGACAAAATCACGTTGTGCAGCTGTGACTCCTGCACCCATAGATGCTGCAGCCATTCCTTCTCCAACTAAAGTTGGAGTATTTGGCATTACGCGGATGACTGGGTTACCGCTTCCCAGTCCATTGCTAATAAATGAAATTGTCTTGCCGGCAGCAAAGGTGATTACGACTGCACGTGGATTGATTGAGCCCTTAATTTCTTCGAGAACTGTCGCCATATCTTGTGGCTTCACGACCAGCAACAACGCATCTGCATTTGAAACATTGGTTGTAAGGGATGCAACCTTGATTGAATACTTTGAGATCAGCTCTTGTGCACGATCTTCCCGCTTTTCAGAGATTGTGATGTGATCTGGCTTAACACCAGATGAAATCAAAGCGGCAATTAGAGCCTCTCCCATTACACCGGCACCGATTACGGCAACCTTTGATTGCTGATTCATGTAACAAGTCTATCCTTTATGCCTGTAGGCTCTGCGACTATGTCAGAAGTTAAAGCAGGATTTGCGCGTGATTGGGTTGAGTTTTTTGACCCCAATGATGCAGAGACAATTTTTAAGTGCGATCTCACTTGGTTAACTTCCTATTGGACCTGTATTTACGGTGATGGTTGCCAAGGTGTCTTTAAGAATCAACCGAATTCGGGTTGTTGCACTGAAGGTGCGATGTACTCGGATGAAGATGATGAGGCTCGAACAATCAAAGCTGCGGCTTATTTAACACCAGATATGTGGCAGTTTTATAACGAGGCTCGTCCGAAAAAGCCTGGCGGGCCACTACGAATTTCAGAAAAAGATGAAGATGGCGAGAGAAAGACTCGTCGTGTTGAAGATGGTTGTATTTTCTTAAACCGTAAGGGTTATGAAGCTGAGGGTTACACCGGATCATTTGGTTGCGTACTTCACCACGTTGCACAACGTGATGGAAAACATTTTGCTGATACAAAACCAGATGTTTGTTGGCAGTTACCTTTAAGACGTAGCTTTGAAACTCGCGAATATGGAGAACGTGAATATTCAGTAACTGTTATTGGTGAATATGAACGTCTTGCGTGGGGCGATGGCGGCGATGATTTCGACTGGTACTGCACAAGTAACAGTGATGCTCATGTCGGAACACAGCCTGTTTATATCTCTAACAAGTATGAACTTGAGCTGTTAATGGGCAAGGATGCATACGCTGAATTGGCGCGCTTATGTGATGTCCGAATGGAACATATCCGGGATGCCGCTGCGCGCTCACTCCCACTGTTTATCATCCAACATCCAGCAACCTTGGCCGCCCAGAAGAAATAGTCAGCCCCTTGTCATAGGGTTACCTCATGGCCAAGGTAGAAAAAGAACCGTTCCGCTGCACCGAGTGCGGTTGGACATCCCAAAAATGGGTTGGCCGTTGCGGAGAATGCCAAGCATGGGGCTCTGTTGAAGAAATTGCAGCACCTAAAAAACTTTCACTTGTTGCCGGAAATGTAACTGCGAAAGCAACCCCAATCGGCGATGTAGATCTATCTGCCGCACATGCTCGTGCGACAGGAGTTTCCGAGCTGGATCGCGTACTTGGTGGCGGATTAGTTCCAGGAGCTGCGATTTTGCTTGCTGGTGAACCAGGCGTTGGTAAATCAACACTATTGCTTTCGGTTGCAGCACAAACTGCATCGAAGGGAATTCCAGCTCTATACATAAGTGGAGAAGAATCCGCATCACAGGTGCGACTTCGTGCAGAAAGAATCAATGCAATTGATCCTCAATTATTCCTCGCCTCCGAAACAGATCTAGGTGCAGTCATTGCACATATTGATTCAGTTAAACCACAACTTTTGATTATTGACTCTGTACAAACCATTGGCAGCTCCGCAGCAGACGGGGCACCAGGAGGAGTAACACAAGTCCGAGAAGTTGCAGGTGCATTGATTCGTATTTGTAAAGATCGTGACATAACTTTGCTACTAGTTGGACATGTGACTAAAGATGGATCAATTGCAGGCCCTCGCTTGCTTGAACATATTGTTGATGTCGTTTTACAGTTTGAAGGAGAACGTCATTCACGTCTACGTTTAATCCGTGCAATTAAAAATCGTTTTGGAGCATCAGATGAAGTTGGATGCTTTGACCTGAGTGACACTGGTATTGAATCCGTCCTAGATCCAACAGGTTTGTTCACTTCCCGCCATGCAGAACCTGTTCCCGGAACTTGTGTGACCGTAACCCTTGAAGGCCGTCGTCCATTACTTGCTGAGATTCAAGCGCTCGTTTCTGCTGGACGAGAAAATGATTATGGAAATGCTCGTCGAGTTGTCTCTGGTTTGGATTCTGCTCGAACATCAATGACTCTTGCGGTGCTTGAACTCCGCGCAAACATCCGGGTAGGCGGACGTGATGTATACGCAGCAACCGTTGGCGGCATGAAAATGACTGAGCCTGCTGCTGATTTAGCATTGGCTTTAGCTGTTGCCTCGGCCGCAAAAGGTTTAGCGCTTCCAGCAGATTTGGTTGCAATTGGTGAAGTTGGCTTAGCCGGAGAAATTCGCAAAGTAAGCGGTGTAAACCGCAGACTTCAAGAGGCTTACCGACTCGGATTCAAACGTGCCTTGGTTCCAACTGGTTCAGATACAAAGATTGATGGCATGGAGATTGTCGAAGTTTCACGCCTTGATGCCGCGCTCAAACGGGTAAAAATCACCGGCGAATGAATTCGTTAGAAAAACCAATTGTTAATTGGTTCAAGAAAAACAAGCGTGACCTTCCATGGAGACATACAACACCTTGGGGTGTAATGGTCAGCGAATACATGTTGCAACAAACCCCAGTTAACCGCGTTCTTCCAAAATGGCATGAATGGATGGAACGTTGGCCAACTCCAAAAGATTTAGCATCAGCATCACCTGCCCAAGTAATCACTGCATGGGGGCGACTTGGTTATCCCCGACGTGCACTTCGTTTACATGCAGCTGCACAAATCATCACCGAAGATTTCAACAATCAAGTTCCGCAAGATCAAGAAACTCTGCAATTGCTGCCAGGTATCGGCGAATACACGGCTGCTGCGATCATGGCTTTTGCTTTTGAGCAACGATCTCTAGTGATGGATGTAAACATCAGACGCTTACTTGTCCGTGCAATAGATGGAGAAGAACACCCCAAGCCTGCACCAACTGCAAAAGAAAAAGCCAGGCGCTTAGCTATTTTACCAACTAAGAATTCGCATCTCTGGGCTGCTGCAACCATGGAACTTGGAGCAGTTGTTTGTACATCAAAGAATCCATCGTGTGAACTATGCCCAATTATCGGACAATGTAATTGGCGCAAGAATGGTTATCCAAAAACAGAGCTAGTGAGAAAATCACAAGATTGGCACGGAACAGATCGCAAATGTCGTGGAATAATTGTTCAAGCATTACGTGAGAATGAATCACTGACTGAAATTGCAATTAAGAAACTGTGGCCAGATGAATCTCAGGTAGAAAAAGCCCTTAAAACACTGCTAGAAGACCAGTTAATTCAGGCACTTCCCCGCAGTCGATATAGACTGCCGCAATGACTAAGTCTGGAATTCGTTTCGCAACTAAAGCTGATGCTCCTCGTATCCATCAGCTGATAAAAGACTTAGCTGAGTACGAGAAAGCGCCTCTGGAAGCAAAGGCAACGATCCAACAAATTGAAGAAACAATCTTTGGTGATAATCCTGTTGCTTACTGTCATGTTGCAGAAGATAACGGCCAGGTAGTTGGAATTTCTATTTGGTTCCTGAATTATTCAACTTGGGTTGGCAAGCCAGGAATATATCTAGAAGATCTCTACGTAGACCCCGCCTACCGCGGAAAAGGCTATGGATTAGCATTCCTAAAAGAGCTAGGAAAGATCTGTGTAGAACGCGACTATGAAAGATTGCAATGGTGGGTTCTGGATTGGAACCAACCAAGCATCGAATTCTACAAATCCCTTGGCGCAGTGCCAATGGATGAGTGGACTGTATATCGCGTTAGCGGAGATGCACTCAAAAAACTCGGAAGTTAATTAAGCGGTTGGTGCTTCTGCAAGATCTTCAGGAGTGTCAGGCAGTGTTGCCTTTGGTGCTCCCTTGAATGTAAAGACTGCTTCTGCACCTTCACCTTCAACATCTACAACGATGATCTCGCCAGCCTTAAGTTCACCAAACAAGATTCGCTCTGACAACGCATCTTCTATCTCGCGCTGAATTGTTCGACGTAATGGACGCGCACCCAACAATGGATCGTAACCACGTTCGGCAAGAAGATCCTTTGCAGCTGGAGTGAGCTCGATGCCCATGTCCTTTGCATGCAAACGGTCATCAAGGTTCTTAAGCATCAAATCAACGATCTGAATAATTTGTGGCTTAGTCAACTGGTGGAAGACAATTATGTCATCGATACGGTTGAGGAATTCAGGGCGGAAGTGTGACTTAAGTTCATCACTTACCTTGCCCTTCATGCGCTCATAATTTGTTAAATCATCATCGCTATTAGCAAAACCGAGCCCAAGTGACTTAGAGATGTCACGAGTACCAAGGTTTGTAGTCATGATGATGACGGTATTTTTGAAATCTACTGTTCGACCTTGTGCATCAGTCAGACGACCATCTTCTAGTACTTGTAGAAGTGAGTTAAAGATATCTGGATGTGCCTTTTCGATCTCATCAAATAAAACCACTGAGAATGGACGACGACGAACCTTTTCAGTGAGCTGTCCGCCCTCGTCATATCCAACATACCCCGGAGGTGCACCGAACAAACGTGAAGCGGTGTGACGCTCTGAGTACTCAGACATATCAAGTTGAATCAGTGCATCCTGATCACCAAACAAGAATGAAGCAAGCGTGCGTGAAAGTTCTGTCTTACCAACACCTGAAGGACCCGCGAAGATAAATGATCCGCCTGGACGACGTGGGTCCTTTAGGCCAGCGCGAGTACGGCGGATTGCTTGTGACAACGCCTTGATCGCTTGATCCTGTCCGATAACACGGTTGTGAAGTTCATCTTCCATACGAAGCAGACGCGCTGTCTCTTCTTCGGTCAGTTTGAATACTGGAATTCCAGTTGATAGTGAAAGTACCTGTGCGATGAGTTCTTCATCAACTTCAGTGACCTTATCTAGATCTGTTGCTTTCCAATTCTTTTCAGCTTCAACCTTTTCTGCAATGAGGTTCTTTTCCTTATCGCGAAGAGTTGCCGCTAATTCAAAATCTTGACCGTCAATTGCAGACTCTTTTTCCTTACGAGCACTTGCAATCTTGTCATCAAATTCGCGAAGTTCCGCTGGAGCAGTCATGCGCTTAATGCGAAGACGCGATCCTGCCTCATCGATTAGGTCGATCGCCTTGTCTGGCAAGAAGCGATCTGACACATAGCGATCAGCCATGTTTGCAGCCGCGGCGAGCGCACCATCGGTAATTGATACACGGTGGTGCGTTTCGTAGCGATCGCGCAGACCCTTCAAGATTTCAATGGTGTGAGCAACTGATGGCTCCTTCACCTGAATTGGCTGGAAGCGACGCTCTAGCGCTGCATCCTTTTCAACATGCTTGCGGTACTCATCAAGTGTTGTTGCACCAATTGTCTGCAGCTCACCGCGTGCCAGCATTGGCTTCAGGATGCTTGCGGCATCAATCGCACCTTCTGCTGCTCCAGCACCTACAAGGGTATGAATTTCATCGATGAACAGAATGATGTCACCACGAGTTTTGATTTCCTTTAGAACCTTCTTGAGGCGCTCTTCGAAATCTCCGCGGTAACGGCTTCCTGCAACAAGTGCACCCAAATCAAGTGAGTACAACTGCTTATCCTTCAAAGTTTCTGGAACATCGTTCTTGTAAATAGCTTGTGCAAGACCTTCTACAACTGCGGTCTTACCAACACCTGGTTCGCCGATTAGAACTGGGTTGTTCTTTGTGCGACGTGAAAGAACCTGCATCACGCGTTCGATTTCATTTTCGCGACC
>Ga0164293_10004442_pt1 | contig 11998 bp, 15 predicted proteins | sample GEODES118metaG_FD_111487 | JGI IMG/M metagenome (GOLD analysis project Ga0164293, IMG submission 111487) | Eutrophic lake water microbial communities from Lake Mendota, Wisconsin, USA - GEODES118 metaG | ecosystem: Environmental > Aquatic > Freshwater > Lake | place: USA: Lake Mendota... | reverse complement strand
TGAGATTATGTGGTGGTCACATAGTGACATAACACATAAATCAACATAAGGTGATTTTGAATTAACAACAGTAAAGTTTTCGTCATTTCCCCAAACATTATTGCACCATTCGTAATCGTCAGAACAAACCACAAAATGATGTTCATCTTTATTAAAGTGTTCAATTGCTGGGTTAAAGAAATCTAAACCTGTTAATGGGTGATACGGATTAGGTACTGCGGCGTCAGTTCTTCTAACATGAATTGACACTAATGTCTTATCTGTTTTTGGTAAGTATGATTTTGCGGATAATAAAATAGAATCTTTAAATTTTAAAGTATCCATTATCTTATCTGAACAATGTTTAAAATATTTTTCTGATTGCAAATATCCTATAACATCTGTGTTATCTTTAATTTTAAATAAGTTTTCATCAAAGTGAAAAAATCTTTCATTTACTCTTTCATTGATTACCAAATCATTCGTAAAATATTTTTGGTCAATATCAAAACATTCGTTTATTTCAAAATACGCAACAAAAGTCTTGTTTTCTCTTGTTGCCGATATGTTTATTTGTTTTAAATTTTTTTTAGGAAATAAAACTTCGTAGTTTAATTTATCTCCAATTCCAATTAAAGATGCAAATTGGAACAGTTGATTACCAAATCTCCCATTGTTACCTATGTTACTACATGTTATCATAATTTATTTTTTAAATGTTATTAACCAATGCCACCCAAGTATAGATTCTAAATAACTAAAAATGGATTTTGGTATAAGTTTAATTATAGTTTTTTTATTATAGACATGATTTATATAATCTTTAATTACATAAGGAAAAATATGGTCTTTTTTTGCGGATGTAATTTTAAAATCATTATCTATTTCTAATAAATTTTTTAAATTATTTTTAGTGTATGTGAACGCCACAGGACAGTCTAATTGTGCCTCGGCATAATATTGTATTGTTTTATTAAGATTAAAGTTAAATTTATATCCGTTTTTAATAAAAAATTCAAATGTTTTCCAAGAGTGTTTAGCGTAAAGCATTATACGAACTTCAGTATTTTTGTTCATATATTTTTTAATTTCATTAAAAACATTTTGAGGGTTTGGGGTGTGGTGGATAACACCAAAAGAATATATTAAATCATATTCTTCAATTGGAACAACCTTGGATAGTTCTTCGGCGTTTGCAGAATAAAAATCGGCATTTAATCCAAAAACTTCAAACCTTTTTTTACACAATTCTAAAGACTTTTCAGATAACTCAACACATGTTAATTTAGCACCCGCTTTTACAAAATTTATTGAATCGGTACCTATACCACATCCAATTTCTAAAACTTTTTTTCCTTTCCACTTTTCAAATTCTGCAAATTTTGGTATGTGTGGTTCTACAAAATATTTACGATGTTCTACATCATTAAAGTATTCTCTACTACCAATTTCTTTTTTTGAATGTTTAATATTACATGGTCTACTATTCCAATAATTTTTAACATCTTTTACTGTTTTTGTCATATTTTATCGTAAGGTGTTTTATTTCTAATTATCCTGTCAATTGAATTTGCGGTATCTTGATTAACTTTAAAATCATTTAAAGGGTTCAAACGATTATAAATGTATGTAATATCCGAAATATGTCTATAATGTTTTTCGCCTGACATTTCAAACATTGGAAACATAAAGGCCAAATCTCCGGCAACACTCCAATAATTTCCTTCGGAGTTTTTTAAATCTTCTTGTTTAATTTTTTTCCATAACCAAGATTTCCATGTCCTTAAATGTGACAATGTAAATCTTAATTTTCTTATATTATTAAAACTTTCCGGTGGAGTTGTGAATCCTTCATCACATCCCCTACCATCATAATCTTTAAATGACCCACTAGTCATCCATACATCACTATCGTTATAAATTTCATTAATTTTTAATAAAACATTAGAGTTTGGTAACCAATCATCTCCGTCAACTTCAACACAAATTTCATCATCTGGAATATTTAATTCACGAATTATTTGGTCGTAATTTCCACATTGATATTTCTTTATTTTATTTTCAATTAATATAAATCTATCATCATTTTTAATTAAATCTTTTATAATATTAACTGTATTGTCGGTTGACATATCATCAGTAATATAACATGTAAAATCTTTAAATCTTTGACCCATAACACTGAGTAAAGATTTTTCAATATATTTTTCACAATTAAATGTTGTTGTTAGTATTATCATAATTTTATTTTAAATCAATTATAGTTTAGAATATAATTCTAAAATTTGTTCACTCCTTTTAACATATGTGTGTTTTTTAGAAAGTAAATAACTATCTTCATCAATTGAATTACCAAACATTTCTGAAGAGGATGCCTGATATACTTTAGAGTGTGGGGATACCATTCTAATTGATTCTAAAAGATTTAAAGTCCCAACACCTGTCACATTTGCAGTATAGATAGGTTGATCAAAACTAATTCTTACGTGGGATTGTGCCGCCAAGTTATAAACCTCATCTGGTTGTAATTTAGATAAAATTCTAATTATTGATGACATATCTGTTAAATCAGCCTACTCCAAATTTAGTTTATTATTATCTCTTAAATGTTCAATTCTTGATGATTGAGTTTCAGATACTGAATTTCTTTTTACGGTCCCCCATACCTCATACCCTTTTTCTAAAAGAAGTTCTGCAAGATATGATCCGTCTTGTCCGTTTATTCCTGTTATTAATGCTTTTTTCATTTTTATATTTTTTTTGCGGGAATACCAACATATGTTCCCGAATCATTTATGTTAGATATAACCATAGATCCCATACCTATTGTTGTTAACGAATGAACTGACAATTTTTCTTTTATACATGAGTTATTTCCCATGTAAACACAATCATATATTCTAACATTACCGGATACTATTGATCCTGGCATCATAGAAAAATAATCACCTATTTCACAATCATGACCTATTTGGTTTCCTCTGTTTAAAAGAGAATGATTACCAAGTATAATGTTAGTTGTTAAAATTGAGTAAGCCCCAATAAAAGACCCTTCACCAACCACAACATTATTCATTAGAATTGCTGTTGGGTGAATAAATGTAAAATATTTAGTTTCTTTAGGTAGTTTTTGGATGACATCAAACCTTTTTTTTGAGTCCCCAAACGCCACCATAACTTTATATTTTTTTGCGTCAAACTCAGACATTGGTTTAGTTTCTTTTGTTAAAAATTCATCCTCAACAAAACAAATTAGTTTTTTTCCCATTTGAGCCATGACTTCTCTTGCGTGACCCCCACATCCAATCAACGCTCTTTTCATTTACCTTTTAAAAAACTTTTTATTTTACTTGTAATAAACTTAATTTGACTTCGAGTCAAATCTGGATATGATGGGAATATAAGACATTGATTTTGCAATGTTTCGGCGTTTTTAGTCTCGGTAACTATATTTTTTAAATAATCATGTTTTGTGATATCATAAAACATGGGCCTAACATCAATCCCTGACTCAAAAAGATGAAGCTCAAGTAATTTTTTTTCCGTTTTTGACATATTTAAAAATCGTGCTCCAAACATCCACTTTGAATGATCTGTGTTAGATTCAATTTTTTGAAATGCGACTTCATCAACTAAGTTAAGATTTTTTTTATACTCATCAAATATAAAATCTTTTCTTTCTTGGATTTCTTTTAAATCACATAATTGACCGTATAGAATTGCCGCTTGAACGTTAGTCATTCTATAATTATATCCTAAAACGTTATGTATAAATTTTGTGTCAGATTGTCCTTGATTTTTAGTTGTGTTAATAAATTCAAACACATCATCATCAGAAGTAATGAAAGCCCCTCCCTCTCCGGATGTTATGGTTTTATTACCAAAAAAAGATATTGAACTACATAAAGAATCGCTACCAGTAAATTTGCCCTCATATTTACCCAAAAACCCTTCACAGTTATCTTCTAAAATTACAGTGTTTGGGAATTTCAACTTTAACTTTGGAACATTTATAACATTTCCAATGTTATGAACAACCAAAATTGCGGTGTTTTCATCAAGATTTTTTTCTATAGATGAAAGATTAAAATTCCATGTATCTAAATCACAATCTATAGGAATTAACTCATAATTTTTATCAAATAAAAATGAGTTCCATGCTGCAACATAAACATTATTAGGGACAATTATTTTTTTAATTTCTGGATGTTTGTATTTTAAAGCTAGAGCCAACAAATGAGTTGATGATGTTCCATTGTTTGTTAAAATAATTTTTTTATAATTTGTTATTTCTTTTAACTTTTCTTTAGTTAAATCTAAATATTCTCCATGAGAAGAAACCCACCCTGATCTTATTGCTTTATGAGCATATTTTAAATTATCTTCAGTAAAAAAAGGTTTATAAATTGGAATCATTGATTAATAAGTTTTGTGACTTCTTTGTAAAAATTTTCCATTATCTAAATCTTCGCCGTTTAATGTTGTTTGGATCATCTCTATAATTTTTTCGTCCACCTCATTTATAAGTTGGTTTCTTTGGACATTAAGGTCACAAGCCTTTTTCAATGTCTTCCACAATAACTCAGCACCATTTTCATCTTCAAAATACTTAGTTTTATATTCGTCAAAACTCATTCTTCTTATCTCATAAAGTAATTCTTGATTGTCCCACATTTTCATGTCTACCGTAATAAGTTTGTCTATTACGTTTCCTAACGTATCTGCCATTTTTAGTTATTTTTTATTTTATTGTTCTATAAACGTCCAATTTTTTGTCGTATATAATTTTATGTAATCAGGATATTTTCTAACATATCTATGATTGTTTAGTGAAATATTAGGTAAATCCATACAATCAATCAAACATATGAATGAAGAATCAATACAATGAATTTCTTTTGCATTTTCAATTACATACATCCAATCAAATAATCCATGACCGTTTGGTTTTACAATTTGTAGATCCTTAGGATATAAAGTTTCGTTCATTTCATAACCACCGTCATGAATAAAAATATACTCATTTTTTTTTAGATTTAAAGAATTAAAAATTTTAATTTCTTTATCGTAATTTCTTTTAATGTGGAACTTTGTGTATTTAAATTCTATTGGTAAATTCGCCATTTTGTAAAACTGTAACTCAAAATTTTCAGTTTTGTTTAGGTCAAATCCAATTTTAATTAAATTATCAATTTTATTTTTTGATATGTAATTATTTACAAAAATATCATCACCCACAATATACTCTATGTTATTAATGTCAGAAAACATTTGTTTAACATTATCTAAATTATGTGGTTTAACAAAAAGGCATATTTTATCTTCAATTTCTGAAAAATGTCTTACAATGCCATGGCAAGATATGTGATCCCCTAACCCTAAATGATGATATATATATTTCATTTCATTTATTATAAGGGTACACTGGTCCCTTTTCTATAGATATAAAGTTTATCTTGTAATTGATGAAAAATAAAATCATTTGAAATTCCCCTTTTCCATAAATCCCAATCCTCCATCCCTCGAACATCTTGATACCCATTTAATTTATTAATACATTCTTTTCTTACTATCATAGAACCATGAGTTAAGACATTTGATTCAAAAATTTTACTTTTAATATCTTCATGACTCTCACAAAATGGGGTTTCTTCGTAATTCAAATACCAATTAGGATATAAATCATTTTCATTTAAACCATCAATATACCAAGATTTTGTCCCTAAAAAATCAACATTATTTTTTTCAATAAACTTAACTTGTTCTTCAAGTTTGGTTGGTACATATAAATCATCACCATCTAAGAATCCCACCCATTCAGTGTCAATATGGTATAATCCATAATTTTTGGCATAAGATAATCCCTCTTTTTTATCTCGAGTTAAGATAGTTAAATCTAAATCATAATTTGATGAGGTAATCATTTCTTTAGTATTACTCCAACATTCATCTAAAACAATCACTGTTTTAAATTCTTTATATGTTTGATTAACTAATGATAATATTGATTTATTTAAAAGTTCATCGTTAAAATTATTGGTGCTATGAACACAAATTAATATGGTTAATATCATAATTATTTTAATAAATTTTTAAATAATAATCGGGATGTCTAGTTTCGTTTTCATCAAAAACGTCACCAACAAATTCTCTGTTTATTCTTTCGGATGGAAATGGTTTTGAATTGATATTATAATTCAAATAAGAATCATGAGTAAAACTATTATTAATAACCAAAGGATATATTTTTTCTCTTAAAAAATTTTGGTCAACTTGCCAAAAATCACCTTTAGTATAATCTCCAATTAATTCTTTTATGTTCTTTAATAAACCATTTCTTACTCCCCACATTCCACCTAAAATTTCTGTCTTATGATAAGGATGGTCTCTCATAATGTGAAAGTCTTTATTAGATTCTAACCATTCATCTACCGCCAATTTTTCTCTATTAGATAATCGACTATCAGTATCTCGAGATAACATAATGTCAGAATCTTCACACGCATAAAATCTCCAAAACATTCCGGTCCAATCACCTTCAACGTCCATCATAACAACTTCGGTGTTAGGTAATGATATTAATGATTTTATAATATCCGTTGGAACTGACTCACCACAATAAAATCTTGAAATCCATCCGGGATAAACTATTGGTGTTAGTTCGGCGTTTCTAATCGCTCCTATTGTGTACTTAGGATTATCACCCCATAGTGAGTAACTTATTATTTTTTTCATAGATAGAAGTTATTGTTTTTTCTTGTGGTAAATAAATTTCTATCATGACTTTCATTTTCCGAATTTGTTCTATGGATAGTGTCTCTTTTCCCATATCCCCAATCAGGATGTTCATGTTCAATAATAACTTCGTCAAAATAGGTTTGTTTTTCAAGTAAATCACCTACCATCATAAATTCATTATCACACCAAACTGATTTATATTCAGGATAATAAATGTACCCAAATCTATCATAGTATTTTTTACCAAGAATACATAAGGTATTTAATCTATTTTCTTGATGTCCATCATTAAACCATAAAATACCATCAGTGTCAGGATAAAATTCTTTCATTTTATTACGAATAATATTATCGTATCCTTTGACTTTTGGAATCATATCGTCCGATGCTAGTAGAAAAATATCCCAATCGTTAATCATTTCAATATCCCTATTAACAGCATGTATTTTAGAAGTACTATCACCATAAATTACTTTAACATTTTTAAAGGTATTAAGCATTTCCTCAACTTCAGAGAGTTTCATATCTTCATCATCATTATCTAATGTGACTAAAAAATAAGTATTATCTAAGTCTTCACATAAATTTTGATAATGGTTAAAAACTTTAAAAAATTTTTGTTTACGACCTCTTGTTGGGAATTTAATTAGTAGTTTCATATTTTAATTATAAGTTAATTTTATATCCTATTGGGTTTGTTCCTGATTTAAAAAATTTTAATCTATTCTCATAAGATTCACTAACCTTAGATAATTTATTTGCGATTTCATCAATTTCAATAACATGTAAAGTATATCCTTCATCTAATAAGTCAATACAAAGTTGGTATTGTTGAGATTCTTCTAAAATGTTAGTCCCTTTTTTATATGTGATATAATCCATAACAAATGGGACGGATTTATCGGGATTTCTTTGTATAAAGTAATTTTTAATAAAGTCAGCATGTTCTTTATTAAAATTATCAATTGTTAGTGGTAAGTTTAATTCCATACCAAGATTTTTTGCAAAATACCCTAATGCTCTGTTATCTCTCGGTAGACAAGGCCCACCAAATCCAAATCCATATTTTAAATATTTTTTACCGATTCTTGAATCCCCACCAATTGCATTCAATACTATATTTATTTCTTCCTCAATTCCCGATTTAATCATGATATTACCCATCATGTTCGCATAACTAATTTTTGTTGTTAAAAAACAATTAATACCTATTTTTGTTATTTCAGCCGCTTTTGGAGACATAACATAAGCATTTACAGGAGTGGTCTGAATTTTATTATAAATTGCAATTAATTCATTTGATAATTCAGAGTATTCTGTACCAATCAAAACAATATCGGATTGTTCAAGACCTTTAACAATTTCACCTTGAGCGATAAATTCAGGATTATATGCCACTTGAATGTTAAAGATATTTAACCTTGTTTGAATTTGTTCTACATCACCAGGATTTGTAGTACAACCAACAATGAATTTTTTATCATGTAATGGAATGTTTAAGGATGATGCTGTGTAAAAATCGGCAACAACTTCAAATACTTTGGTAGTATCGTAATTACCATCCAATGTTGATGGTGTTGCAACAAATGTGAAAATAATATCAGAGTTTTCAATAATTTCAATATTATTGGTGGTCGCACTAAAATTTTTAGCATCAAATAACATTGATTGAATTAATGGTTCATTTGTTATACAAATTCTTTGGTTTAGGTTAAAGACATAATCTTCTCTAACATCTGATACTACGACATCGTATCCATTTTTTTCACATAATAGAGCAAAGGTTAATCCTAATCTACCCGCTCCAATAATTCCTATTTTCATATAATTTTGTTTTCTTTTAAATCAAAGATTGGTATTGGTACCATCTTGTGTTTATTCTTTTCATTAAAGTTTTGATAAATTTGTAAAACCCTAATTTCTTTATCTGTATAAGATTGTTTATCAATTCCGTATTCCATAACCCATTCTAATTCTTCATATGTTGTGCCAATTTGTTCTTCATCATTTCTATCATCATCCCACAAACCGTCAGTCGGAGTCGCATTGATAATTTCTTGAGGGACACCCAAATAACGACCAAGTTCCCTAACTTCTGTTTTATATATATCCGCTATTGGAGATATATCAACCCCACCATCACCATATTTTGTATAGAACCCAACACCAAAGTCTTCAACTTTATTCCCTGTTCCAACGACAATACCTTTCACAGTTGTTGCAATATGATATAACGTCATCATTCTCATTCTTGACTTACTATTTGCGATTGATAAATCAGAGTTAAAAAATTCGGACATTAAACCCTCAAATGAATTAAAGGTTTTAGTTAAATCATACTTAAAAGTTTTTACATTTAATTTAGATAAAAAATCTAATTGTAGATTTGATAATCTTGTATTTTCAGGTTTTGAGTTTAATGGCATTCCAACCGCAATTGTTGGTATACCTGTTTTAGCGCATAAAGTAGACACGACCGCAGAGTCAATACCACCTGAAACACCAATTACTAAAGTTTTAATGTTATGGTTATTTACGTAATTTGTAATCCAATTTTGTATTTCTTCAGATAAATTTTTATAGTCAATTATTCTATTCATTACAATAATTTTAAATATTCATCTTTTATTTGTTGTGCAACTTTTAAAGTGTGATACTTTTCAATATCAGATGGTGGGTCAAATTTTTCTTTAGATAATATAAATCCACCAGCGTCCACTTTATAAATCCAACTTGGTTTACCACACATCCAACCTTCAATTGTTGTTCGACCTAATTGAATTCCCGCAGTCTCATAAGACCTTAAGATATAATTTTCAATATTCCAAGTGGCAGGAAAATGTTTAACATGTGACTCTAATAAAATATTTTCCAAATAATTTCCATTATTTTCTCCAACTAACCATAATTCTTTTCCAATTTCTCTTGTGTATTCAATTAAATCTAAGATTGCTTCTTTTCTTAAATAATCTATGGTACCAACAAATAAAACATAATTTTCCGGTGGCATATTTTTTGGTTGGAATTTTTCGTTGTCAATTGGGTTGTAAATGACTTCAATCATTTCTTCAGGTACATCAAAATTCTCAATTAAATGTGATTTAATTTCAGGTCTAATTGCAATGAATTTTTTAATTGTTTCGTTCATAATTGGGTTTTCCAATTCTTTAGACATTACTTCAGAATGAATTGTACAAATTTTATCTAATTCAGGGTACATGTTAAGTATTCTTTCCGCAACAGGTTTGTGTTGGATGTGAATAATATCATAATCTACTTCAGATATACGATATAATGCGTTTGGTGTAGATGGTGTAAAACCTTCAGGTGTGTTCACACCCCATTGACCATCACCAAGTTTAAAACCAGGGGCATTTTCAAATGAGACACATTTAATTCCTAATTTTTTTGCCATTTCAGTTAATGGTCCTCCAATTTGGGATAGAATGGTAACGCTACAATTTAATTTAGTTAAACTTTTTGCTAATTCGTAAACATATAATTCTGAACCTGTAAACCCTCTAAAGAATAGACAAGAAATCAAAACTTTCATTCTTCTATTTGGGTCAAATGGAACTTTGCTTGGTAGATTTTCACCATATTTTTGTACAAAAAATTCTCTGTTTTGTTCCCATTGTTCATTAGTTTGCCCAATAGATTTGTGAGTAATTCTGATATTTGTAATAACACCAATTTTAACATCTTCTAAGTGGTTTTTAAAACAAAATGCGATATCATAAAAGTGAAACCCTTTAAAATCTTCATCAAAATTATGTTTAATCTTTGACTTACTTAACGCAATGAAAAGACCATCAACAATTGCAGTTTGTCTGATTGACTTACCAAAATCTTCAGAGTATTTTGATGTCCACTTTTTTCCACCATTTTCGTGATTAACGATACCAATCATATTTTTTCTACGATTGGTTTCCCACCATCTACCAGTTTCTGACATATGTGTGGTACCAGCAACACCTAAAATACCATACTCACTACTTTCAAAATGAGTTTTCAATTTGTAGTACCAACTATTAGTGTCAAAGTAAATGTCGTCATGACACAATACAACTATGTCAGTTTTTGACTCCTCAAGAATTTCATTATAAACTTGAGATAATGATTTTTCACCGTTATTTATTTTTTCAATCACTTCAATTTTCTTGAATCCTGAACTTTTTTTCAAATACTCAATAAATTTTGGATTGTGTTCTCTTGTCGAATATCCTATTGTTATCATATACTAAATTTAAATGATTCCCGTCGAGCCAAATCCATTATTCCCCCTATCTTTATCCTCCAATTTATCTACCGGTTCAAAATTAACATATTTACCCTGAACCACAGGACATAAAACTCCTTGTCCTATCTTCATACCTTTAGGTATTGTTATTGTTGTGTTATTGGTGTTAAAAACAATAACTTGAATTTCACCGGTATATCCTTGATCTACAGTACCGGGAGTATTTAGAACAGTTAAACCTTGCTTAATTGCCAATCCGCTCTTTGGTCTAACTTGAATTTCATATCCTTCCTCAAATGAAAGTTTCAATCCTGTTGGAACCAAAGCCCTACCAAACGGACCTATGATAACCTCTTCCGATGCGTGCAAATCAAATCCTGAATCAGAAGGATAGGCATATTTTGGAAATACAGAATCTTCACTTGTTAACTCAACCTTAATTGTTTTTGTCTTTGACATTCTATTTATTTCCTTTTCCATATCATCAAGGGACATTCCTAACATTTCTTCTAATTCTTGTTGATAATCTTCATCAATTTCTACATCAGCATCTGATTGTATTTTTTCAAATTGTTTGGCAATTTCTTCCCTAATTTTAGGGTCAAAATGCCCTAAGTTGTTTAAATCTAACATTATTTTAATTCATTTAATTTTTTTATGACATCGATTAACACCGATACGTCTTTTTCACAATATTCAACAATACCCTTTATATCTTTTTTCACCCAAAACGCATCATGAACTTTATTTCCGGTCACTTCCATATTTTTGGAAGACTCAACTCCCAAACATACACACATGAGTTCTAATGAAGCGATTGAACCATAACCCCCATATTGCCAAACTTCTTTGGTATCTAATGCTTTAATTTCCCATGGCTTAGTGTCGTGTCCGGGTAATATTTTTGGTGGCATAATCCCATTCATTATCATTCGTTTTGCCAACATCGGAATATCAAATCCTTTAACATTGTGTCCACATAAAAAGAAACCAAGTTCCCCAACTCTATGTAATAGTTTTTGAACTTCTTGTAACATCACT
>Ga0164293_10004441_pt1 | contig 11999 bp, 12 predicted proteins | sample GEODES118metaG_FD_111487 | JGI IMG/M metagenome (GOLD analysis project Ga0164293, IMG submission 111487) | Eutrophic lake water microbial communities from Lake Mendota, Wisconsin, USA - GEODES118 metaG | ecosystem: Environmental > Aquatic > Freshwater > Lake | place: USA: Lake Mendota... | reverse complement strand
GTCTGCTATACTCCGCCGCTCTGGCCCGGTAGCTCAGTTGGTAGAGCAGCGGATTGAAAATCCGCGTGTCGGTGGTTCGATTCCGCCCCAGGCCACCACCCTTCCACGCCCAACCTCTATCGGTTGGGCGTTTTCATTTGCACCAGCCCTGCCCCGACGCTCTTGCAGGCACTGCGCATGTGCCCCTCGCGTGTGCTCCCCGCGTGCGCTCCCCGTCTGTGGCCATCACCGTTCCAGATGTGGCGCCCAGAAGTCCGCAGGCGCTCCAGCTTGGCGGCTTCAGTCAAATCTCCCGCCACCGGTGACACGACACGCGGTGCTGCGCCGAGACCAACTCCACGGCGGGGGCGTCTTGGCGGCATTGCGCCTGCGCCTGCGGGCAGCGCAAATGGAAGTGACAGCCCGGCGGCGGTGCCAGCGGTGAGGGCAGCTCACCCTGGATCGGGACCGGCAGCGCGATGACGTCGGATTCGCTGTGGAGATCAAGCCGCGGCACGCTGTCGAGCAGGGCCCGCGTGTACGGGTGGCGGGGATGTGCATAGAGCGCGTCGGCGGGTGCGACCTCGACGATCCGCCCCAAGTACATCACCGCCACACGATCACAGAGATGGCGCACCACGCCCAGATGGTGACTGATGAAGACCATCGTTAACGACAGGTCGGCCTTCAGCTCCAGGAAGAGGTTGAGAACCTGGGCCTGGATCGAGACATCCAGCGACGCCACGGGTTCGTCGCAGATCAGGGTGTCGGGCTGCATGGCCAGTGCCCGGGCGATGGCGATTCGTTGCCGCTGCCCGCCCGAGAACTGATGGGGGTAGCGCTGGGCTGCCTCGGCCGGCAGGCCCACACGCTGCAGCCACTGGGCGACGTAGGCGGCTGATCCAGCGGCGTTCACAAGACCATGCGCAAGTGGCCCTTCGGCCAAGGCCTCCCCGATGCGCATGCGCGGATCCAGCGAGGCGAACGGATCCTGAAAGATCATCTGCACGCGTGAGGTGGTCTTGCGGCCTCGGGGGCCGGGCGCCATGACGGGCTGTCCCCCCAGCAGGATTTCGCCTGCGCTCGGTGGCAAGACCCCGGCCATCATGCGCCCGAGCGTGCTCTTGCCGCAGCCCGATTCGCCCACCAGCCCCAGCACCTCGCCGCGCCGCACCTGAAGGTCGGCCAGGTCGACCGCCCGCACCACGCTGGGCAGAGGGGCGGTGCCGAACCAACCGGCGACGCGTTCGCTCAAGCCGGGGGGCGATTCGAAGCGGCGTGAGACCGCACGGGCCTCGAGGTGGATGGGCGCGGAATCGGACTTCATGGTGTAGCGATCAGCGGGTGCCGGAAGCGCCAGAAGCGCCGGAAGCGCGTGGTTCGGCATCTGCGAGATGCAGCGGAAAGTGGCAACGCCATGCGCGGTCACTGTCGCTCACGCGCGGGGGCGCCTCCTCCCGGCAGCGTGCCTGGGCATGGGGACAACGATCTGCGAAGCTGCAGCCCGCTGGCAGTGCATCCAAGGGCGGAGGCGAGCCGGGAATCTGGGCCAGGGGCTGGCCTGGCGTCGACGATTGCGGCAGCGATCCGAGCAAGCCGGCGGTGTACGGGTGTCGCGGGGCATGGAGCACCGCCCGCGTCGGCCCTTCTTCGACGATGCGCCCGGCGTACATGACCAGCACGCGCCGCGCGATCGCCGCCACCGTGGCGAGATCGTGGCTGATCCACAGCAGTGCGGTGCCGCTGTCTTGGACTAAACGGTGGATCTCGGTGAGGATTTGCGCCTGGATCGAGACGTCCAAGGCGGTGGTCGGCTCGTCGGCGACGATGACCTGGGGCTTGTGCAGCAAGGCGATGGCGATCGCCACCCGCTGGCGCATGCCGCCGGAGAACTGGTGCGGCCAGGCCTGTAGTCGTCGCTCCGGGTCGGGGATACCCACCTGGCGCAGCACCTCGACGCAGCGCGCGCGCGCCTGGGCCTCGGGGATACGTCCGTGGGCCTGCAGGGCCAGTTGCATCTGGGCGCCGATGGTCAGCACCGGATTGAGCGTGGCCATCGGGTCCTGGAAGATCATCGCCAACTGGCGGCCCCGTACGGCTCGCAGACCGGCGGCGTCAAGGCCTACCAGCTGTTGTCCAGCCAGGTGAACCGAGCCGCCGACAATGCGCCCCGGCGCGTCGATCAGACCCAGCAGCGAGTACCCGGTGACGCTCTTGCCCGAGCCCGACTCGCCCACTAGACCGACGGTCTCTCCCGCGTACAGGTCGAAGCTCACCCCGTCCACCGCCTTGAGGGTGGCGTGGCGTTGCTCGAAATGCGTACGCAGATCCCGCACCGACATGACCGGCTCGAGCCCGTCGACGGCAATCCCCGGCGCTGACGACAGCTGCGTGGCCTCGCTCATCGCCGCAGCCTTGGGTTGAACTGGTCGCGCACCTGGTCGCCGACGAGATTGATGGAGACGATGAGCAAAATGAGCGCGATGCCGGGGTAGATGGAGATCCAGTAACGCCCCGACAGCAGGTACTGGAAGCCGTTTGCAATCAACATGCCCAGCGAGGGCTCGGTCACAGGGAGCCCTAACCCGAGGAAGGACAGCGTGGCTTCCAGCGAGATCGCGTTGGCCACTTGAACGGTACCGACCACGATCAGCGGGGGTAGGCAGTTGGGCAGGATGTGGCGCATCACCACCCGCCAGGCAGGCAGCGGCGTGGACAGGGCGGCCTCGACGTAGTCCTTGCTGCGTTCGGCCGCGGCGGCGCCGTGCGTGGTGCGGGCGAAGTAGGCGTATTGCGCGGCCACGAGCGCGGCAATCATCTGCCAGCGCCCCTGACCGAGGGCAGCGGAAATCACCAGCGCCAGCAGGATGGCCGGGAAGGACAGCTGCAGATCCACGATGCGCATGATCACCGACTCGAATCTTCCGCCCGCGAACGCAGCGGTGGCGCCGAGCGTCGCTCCGAGCGAGAAGGCAATGGCGCCAGCGATCAGGCTGATTTGGATGGACAGGCGCAGGCCGTGCAGGATGGCCGACAGCACGTCGCGGCCCTGCGCGTCGGTGCCAAGGAGGTAAGTGGTTCCTTCTGCATTCACATGCCCTGGCGGCTTGCGCGCGTCCATCAGTCGCAGGCTTGCGAGGTCATAGGGGTCCTGCGGTGAGATCCACGGCGCGGCGAGCGCCGCGGCCATCATCAGGAGGGCAACCACCAGCGCGACGACGGCGATCCGGTTGTCTCGGTATTCCATCCAGAAGCGGTCCAGCCTCATGTGCGTCGACTCCTCAAGCGCGGATCGAGCAGCGCGTACAGCAAATCGGCAACGAGGTTGATGGTGGTGAAGAGCAAGGCCACCAGCATCAAATAGCCCACCATGACGGGCCGGTCCAGCGCCTGGATGGAGTCGATGATGAGCTTGCCCGCACCGGGCCAGGAAAAGATGGTCTCAGTGACCACGGCAAACGCCAGGGTGGCGCCCAGCTCGAGTCCGAAGACGGTGACGATGGGGATGGAGATCAGCCGCAGCACATGCCGGCGCAGGATGGTGGCCTCGGATTGCCCGGTGGCGCGCGCCAGCCGCACCGTGTCGCTGAGCATCAGCTCGCGCGTGCTCGCGCGCGCCAGTCGCATCATCAGTGCCATTTTGAAGAGAGCCAGATTGACCGCTGGCAGCAACAGGTGCTTCCAGCCCTCGAGCGTGAGCACGCTCCATTCGATACCGAACCAGGCGAGCGTGGGCCCTCGCCCGCCTGCCGGCAGCCACCCCAACCAGACCGCGAACACGAGGATCAGCACCAGCCCGATCCAGAAGGTGGGCACAGAAAAGCCGAGCACCGACACCCCCATCGCCAGCCGCGACAGCGGATGGTGCGGCCGCCACCCGGCGAGCATGCCGATGGGCACGCCGATCAGGGTGGCTCCCAAGACAGCCAGCAGGGCGATCTCCAACGTGGCAGGCACGCGGCTCAGGATCAGGCTCAACACGGGCATGTTGAAAACGAAGGAGGTGCCGAGATCGCCGACCAGCAGGCGCTGGAGAAAAGCCAGGTACTGCAGCCACAAGGGTTGATTCAGCCCATACCGTTCGATGGTCTGCTGACGGATCTCCTGGGTGACATCCGGGCCAATCAACACGTCGATCGGGTTGCCGACCGCGTAAACGCCCACGAAGACGAGCACCGAAATGACCAGCATCACCAGGCAGGCCTGGATAAGACGGCTGATCAGCAATCCCAGCATATCAATCCTGACGCGGCTGAAGCTCGCGGCGTCGTGCGTGTCTCACCAGCCGCCTTCAATGAGCGATCGGGTTTCCTGCACGGCGGTTTCCCACAGCGCCAGTACCTCGTGGTCGGGGCGCTCGTACAGGCCGTGGTAGTTGCCGTCGCCCACCAGCTCCCGCACTTGCGCCGGGCTGGACATCTGCAGCTTGGCGTAGTCGACCACCGGCTTGGCACCGGTTGGCATCGTCACGCCAGGCAAGCGGGTCCAGGGGAAGTTTTCCATCCAGCTGGCATGCGAGGCCGCGGGGTCAATGCGTTGCACATGGGCCCAGGTCTTGGGGGCGTTCCACCAGTTGTGAAAACGCACCCGCATATCCCGCCGCCGGCCCATCCACTCGCTGATGAAGCCCTGGGCCGGGTTGTTCCCCCCGTGGCCGTTGACCACCAGCACCCGACGAAAGCCGCTTTGCCGCAGGCTTTCCAGAATGTCTTCGATGAGCGCAATGTAGGTGCCAACGCGCAACGACACCGTGCCCGGAAAGTCGGCGAAGTACGGCGTGATGCCGTAGGGTACGACGGGGAACACGGGCACGCCCAGCGGCTGCGCTGCGTCGGCCGACACGCGCTCCGACAGGATCAGGTCGACGCACAGGCTTAGGTAGGCGTGCTGCTCGGTGCTGCCGATGGGGAGCACGCAGCGGTCGTCGTGGCGCAGGTACTCTTCGACCTGCATCCAGTTCGTCTCGGCGATGCGCATGGGTATCCTTTTTAGGGGTCGCTCCTGCACGTTCTGCAGGGGTCTCCAACCTGTCTAATTTAGCAAAGCGAGCGCTGCCGGACACCTCGCGTTCACCCGGATGGCGCGTCGCTGCCGCGCATGCTTGTGCCCAGAAGAGGCGGGGCGCTGCAGCCCCACCCAGGGCGCGATGGGTGGAAATCCCATTGACATGCACCGTCGTGCTCCTCAAAGTGACTAGCAGGCTCCTGCCGCGCCAAGTGGGTCGTTTGTGTCCGGCTTGGCGGGCTGGGTTTACCCCAATTAATACAAGGTTCGCGATGTATCTCTTGCCCTCTCGATCCCGTCTGTCCCGCCTGCTGGCCGCATGCTCGCTGGGCATGGCGCTCGCCCTGCCGGTGGCTGCCCAGACCCTCACCATCGGTGTGCGCGCCGGTCCTGACTCCATCGACCCGCATTTCACCGCCGCCGGGACTCAGGCCGAAGCCCTCAAGCATGTGTTCGACACCCTCACCTGGTCGGGCAACGGCCTGGAGGTGCAGCCAAGGCTGGCGGAGAGTTGGCGCGCTGTGGACGCCTCGACCTGGGAATTCAAGCTGCGTCGCGGTGTCAAGTTCCACGATGGATCCGACTTCACCGCCGAGGACGTGAAGTTCTCCATCGAACGTATCCCGATGGTCTCCGGCCCGAACCCGACGACGATCTATGTCCGCCGCGTCAAGATGGTGCAGGTGGTGGACCCGTACACGGTGCGCGTGCAGACCGACGGCCCCGCGCCCACCCTCCCGTATGACTTCATCCGCTTGTTCATCGTTTCGAGCAAGGCGGCTGCGGGCCTGACCCGGGACACGGCGAACGCAGCTTTCAACTCCGGCAAGGCCGCTGTTGGCACCGGGCCCTACAAGTTCGTCTCCTGGACACCGAAGGATCAACTGGTACTTGACCGCTTCGACGGTTACTGGGGTCCCAAGGAGCCCTGGGCGCGTCATGTGCGCAAGGAGATCCCCAACGACGCCGCCCGCGTCGCTCAGTTGAAGGCCGGTCAGCTCGACCTGATCGTGCGGGTGCCGGCGGCGGATGTGCCGTCGCTCAAGCGTGACCCGAAGCTCACGGTGGAGACGATCGAGACCGTCTACGTCTTCAACATCGAGTTGGACCTGCGCGACAACTCGCCTCAGATCACCGCCAAGGATGGCAGCAAGCTGGCCAAAAACCCGCTGCAGGATGCGCGGGTACGCCAGGCCATCAACATGGCCATTGACCGCAATGCCCTGGCGGAGGTGGCGATGGAAGGCTTGGGCAAGCCGTCTTACCAGATGGTCACACCCAGCATCTTTGGCTTCAGCAAAAAAGTTCAGCCCTCCAAGGTGGACCCGGCGGGCGCCAAGCGGCTACTGGCCGAAGCCGGCTACCCGAATGGATTCAAGATCGTCTTCAGCTTCACCAACGACCGCCTGCCCGGCGATCGCCAGGTGGGAACGGCGGTCACACAGATGCTGGCCGGTGTGGGTATCGACGTGCAGGCCAACGCCCAGCCTGTGGCCGTCTTCTTCCCGGCTCGTACGCGAGGCGATTACTCGATGTCCATGGCCGGTTGGGGCACGCTGACGGGCGAGTCGCATTACACGCTGTCTTCGGTGGCGCACTCCAATGACAAGGACCGCAAGATGGGGGCCTTCAACGTCATCGGCTACAAGAACCCGGTGATGGACAAACTCCTGCAGGATGCGGCCGTGGAGATGAACGAAGACAAGCGCCGTTCGCTGCTGGAGCAGGCCAATGAACTGCTGGTGCAGGATGGCTCGCGCATCCCCGTCGTGGCCATCGGCTCCGCTTGGGCCATGCAGAAAGACAAGGTCAAGATCACTCCGCGTGTGGACGAGGACACGATGGCGATGAACATCCGCCCAGCACGCTGAGCTGATGGAGATCGCCATCCACGGCGGCTGTGGCACGCTCGCGCCTGAGCTGCTGCCCGCCGCCGAGTGGGAGGAGGTGCGCGCGCATCTCGCCCAGTCCTTGCGTGCCGGCTGGGCCATCCTGGCTGCGGGTGGGCCCGCCGTCGATGCCGTGCAGGCAGCGGTGGTGGTGCTGGAGGACAGCCCGCACTTCAATGCCGGCTACGGCGCCGCGTTGACGCACGAGGCCGAGCACGAACTCGACGCCTCCATCATGGAAGGCACCCAGGGCCGCGCCGGCGCGGTGTGCACCGTTCGGCGTGTGCGCAACCCCATCCTGGCTGCACGTGCCGTCATGGAGCACTCGGGTTGCGTGCTGCTCAGTGCCGAAGCGGCCGACCGCTATGCGCAGGCGCAGGGTCTGGCCATGGTCGACAACACCTACTTCACGACCCCTCGGCGGGTCAAGGCGCTGGCCGACATCCAGGCCGGCAAGGCCGGCGGAGCCATCCGGCCGATCACGGAGGCCGACCGTCATGGCACGGTGGGCGCCGTGGCGCGCGACGCTCGCGGTGGGCTGGCCGCGGCCACGTCCACTGGCGGCTTCAACGACAAGCCTCAGGGGCGAGTGGGCGACTCGCCGATCATCGGGGCCGGTACTTTTGCGCGTGATGGTGTGTGCGCCGTCTCCTGCACCGGCATGGGCGAACTCTTCATCCGTCATGCCGTGGCCTACGACCTGTGCGCCCGCATGGAGTACGCCGGGCAGTCGCTGCCGCAAGCGGGCGATCATCTGGTTCATCAGACGATGTCGGGGCACGGGATTGGCGCGGGCTTGGTTAGCCTGGGTGCAGACGGCACCGTCCACGCCCCCTTCAACACCCGGGGGATGGCCCGCGGCTGGATCACCGGCGAGGGCCGGATTTGCGTGGCCACGCATGAAGAGGTGTTTGATGTCGGGCACTGCTGATCTCGGATTCGTCACCGCTGACGACCCCGTCTTGGTCTGGGGCGGTGGGGCCATCGGCGGCACGCTGGCGGCCTATTGGGCCCGTGCTGGCATCCCCGTGCACATGGTGGACATCGATGCAGAGCATGTCCGCTTGAGCGCCGAGCACGGGCTGAAGATCCATGGCCCGGTCGCCAGCTTCGAGCAGCGCGTGCCCGGCAGCACACCGCAGGCGCTCAAGGGCCGCTATTCGCGCATCGTGTTGGCGGTCAAGGCTCAGGCGACGGAAGCTGCAGCGCAGGCGCTCATTCCGTATCTGCGCGACGACGGCTTCGTGCTCTCCGCGCAGAACGGCCTGAACGAAATCACCTTGTCGCGCCTGCTGGGCGCCGAGCGGGTGATGGGCTGCTTTGTCAACTTCGGGGCTGACTGGCACGGCCCCGGCGACATCCTCTACGGCAACCGCGGGGCCGTCGTGGTGGGCGAGGTCGACGGAAGCTTGCGCGCTCGCACACGGCAGATGCATGCCCTGTTGCAGGTCTTTGATCCCGATGCCGTCCTGACCGAAAACATCTGGGGATACCTGTGGGGCAAGCTGGCCTACGGCGCCATGCTCTTTGCCACCGCGCTGACACCCGATTCCATGACCGCGAACTTCGCCGATCCTGCGCGCTTCAAGGCCTTTGACACCCTGGCGCGTGAAGTCATGGCTGTGGCCCTCGAGCGGGGCGTCACGCCCATCGGATTCAACGGGTTTGATCCACGCGCCTTCTACCCGGGTGCGCCCGAGTCGGGTGCCCGCGAAACCATCGCGGCGCTGGCGGCCTTCAATGCCAAGACCAGCAAGACGCACTCAGGCATCTGGCGCGACTTGGCTGTGCGCAAGCGCAAGACCGAGGTCGATCCGCAGATCGGCATGATCGGCGAGCTGGGCCGCGAGGTGGGCGTGGCCACGCCGGCCATCGAGCGGCTGGTCGCGTTGATCCATGACATCGAAGACGGGCGGCGGGAGATGTCGCGCGAGACCTTGCAGTCCTTGATGGATGTGTGCGCTTGATGCCGGCGCCCGCATGGACCTGTACTCCCCCTGCTCCTTTCACGCGCAGAGGCTGCCATGCAGATTGATTTGACCGGCCGAGTGGCCCTGGTGACCGGTGCGGCCCAGGGGATTGCCCAAGCGATTGCGCTTCAGTTGAAGGCTTGTGGGGCGGAGGTGCAGGTGGCCGACATCGATGGCGATCGGGCTGGGGCCTTTGCGCGGGCGCACGGCTTGGCTTGTCATATCTTCGACATCGCCGATCGCCACGCTGCCCAAGGCGCGGTGGCCGAGGCGCTCAATCGCACAGGCGGGCGTTTGCATATCCTGGTCAATGGCGCCGGTGGCGTGCGCGGTCAGGTCGGGCGTCCAATCGAGTCCATCACGGAGGCGGATTGGTCAGCTGTGTTCGACGCCAATATCCACGGTGCCTTCTGGATGGCCCAGGCCTGCGCGCCTGCGATGCAATCGGCGGGTTGGGGGCGGATGATTCATATCACCTCTGGCGCAGGGCTGCGACCGAGCTTGACGGGCATCCAGGCCTACACGGCCGCCAAGCACGCGCTGGTGGGGCTGGCCAAGCAACTCTCGCAAGACCTGGGGCCCCACGGCATCACCTCCAACGCCATTGCCCCCGGGTTCGTGTTGTCGAATCCGTCGACGCAGCTTCAGTGGGAGGCTTATGGCGCCGAGGGTCAGCAGCGCCTGATGCAATCCATTCACACGCGCCGCCTCGGCACGGCCCAAGACATCGCTTCGACCGCCGCGTTCCTCGCCAGCGACCATGCGGCCTGGGTGAGCGGTCAAGTGATCAGTGTGGACGGCGGACGGTCTTGACGAAGGGTCTGCTGCTAAGCCACTGGGTGGCCTCAGAGACCTGCCGCCAACCGCACCCGCTTACTTGGCGCCGCCGAGAATCCAGGCGGCCAGGGTCTTGGCGTCGGCCTCGCTGACCGAGGGCTGCGCCGGCATCGGCACGGGGCCCCATTTGCCCGTACCACCCGCCTTGATGCCCTTGGCCAAGATGGCTTCTGCGTCGGCTTGGCCTGTGTAGCGCTTGGAAATTTCTTGGTAGGAAGGGCCCATCAGCTTGCGCTCGACGGCGTGGCAGGAGGCGCAGGCGTTTTTCTGGGACAGGGCCAGGCTGGCCCAGGCAGGCGCTGAGAGCGCCAGAGCCAGTCAGCCCAGGACGATGGAGTTGTTCATGGAATGTTTCCTCACATCAAATAGCTGAGCGACGACTGATGTTAACTGTGGGTTAGGGGCGTGCAGACCCATGTCGGGTTTTCCCGCGCTTCATGCCAAGGTGTCAGCCCAGATATTGCGGGCCCAGCCCATGGCGTATTGGCCCTCGAGCTCGCTGGCCGCTGATGAAACACCGCCCGAGCCGGCCACCGTGAGCATGGTCTTTTGGGCTGCGGCATAGCGGTGGACGCTGGCCACATGCACCACCTCCTCGTCGCTCACAAAGCTATAGCAGGTGTTGTTGTAAATCGGCAGCGGGTTGACCGGCTTGTCTGCCAACAAGGCCACCACCGCCGCAGCGCAGGTCTTGCCATGCTGGTTGGCCATGTGAGCGGACTTTGGCATGGCGGGGGCCACTTGGATGGCGTCACCCAGCACATGGATGTTCTTGGCTGCCTTGGACTCAAAGGTCAGAAAGTCCACCTCGCACCATCGCTTGTTGGCCGTGGCCAAACCCGTTTTGACGGCGATCTCGCCGGCGCGCATGGGCGGCAGCACGTTGAGCACGGCGGCTTTGACGTCGTCTTTGAGCTCGAACTTGAGCGTGCTGCCTGCCACATCGACGTCGGTCAGCGTATGCCTGGGCTGGTACTCGATGATGTTCTTGTAGCGATCTGCCCAGGCCTTCTTGAACAAAGGCCCCTTGGAGGTCACGTCCTCATTGGCATCAAGGATCAGGACCTTGCTCTTGGGCTTGGCCTTGCTGAAGTAGCTGGCCACCATGCAAGCGCGCTCGTAGGGGCCTGGGGGGCAGCGATAAGGCGCCAGCGGAATGGCCATGGCAAACACGCCGCCATCGGGCATGGCCTCGAGCTGCTTGCGAAGTGCCACCGTCTGCGCGCCAGCCTTCCAGGCATGCAGCACGCGGTCTTGCGCACCAGGGTGGGTCAGGCCGGGCAAGGCGTCGTAGATGAAGTCGACGCCTGGCGAGAGGATCAAGCGGTCGTAGGGCAGCTCGGCGCCGCTTGCGAGCTTGACGATGCGCTTGTCCGGGTCGATCGAGGCGGCAACATCGCGCACCACCCGCACGCCATGGCGCTGGGTGAGGTTGTCATAGGGCGTGGTGACATCGGCGATCGTTTTACTGCCGCCAATGACCAGGTTGGAGATCGGGCATGACACAAAGGCCGCATTGGGCTCGACGAGGGTGACGTTGACGCTGTAGTCCGACCACATGCGCACGTATTTGGCGGCCGTGGCGCCGCCATAGCCACCGCCGATGACTACCACCTTGGGTCCTGTGCCACCGGCAGCGGTGGCACGGCCCGTCAAACCCATGACGCCAGCTGCAGCACCGGCGTAGAGGAAGTGACGACGCGTCATGGGATCCCCTTAATTCTTCTGTGCGGCGAAATAGGCCGCGATGGCTTCGATCTGGTCTTCGGAATAGCCCTTGGCCAGCTGGTGCATGATGGTTGCAGGTCGCCGGCCTGCCTTGAAGTCCAGCATCTTCTTGACCATGTCGTCCTTGGAGGCTCCCGCCAGCGATGCCATGCCGGGCTGTGCTCGGCCGTCCGTGCCGTGGCAGGCGGCGCAAGACGCGGCCCAGCTGCGGACCTGCAACGGGTCGGGTGCCTGGGCCTGAGCCAGGCCGGCTGCTCCGAGCCATCCGCCCAGAATCAAGGTCTGAATCGCGGTCTTCATCGATGTCCTCCGACGTAGACGACAAGCCGGCTTGACGATTTGGAGTGCGGCGGAGGGCCAGTCGTCAAAAGGGCCGTAGTTCTTGAGGCGCAAGTCTAAAGCCCCGAGGGCGCGGGGAATCCTGGTTGGCCGCCAAACTGGTCGACGCCATGCGCCTGCAGGAATTGAAGATGACCGACGACCCATTTCCGTAGTAGGCGCTGGCCCCATCGGGCTATGCAGGGTTATCCCTCAAATCACGCCGCAGTCGGCATGATCCACTTAAGGTCCCTAAAGCCTTTCACAAAACCGG
>Ga0164293_10004440_pt1 | contig 12000 bp, 20 predicted proteins | sample GEODES118metaG_FD_111487 | JGI IMG/M metagenome (GOLD analysis project Ga0164293, IMG submission 111487) | Eutrophic lake water microbial communities from Lake Mendota, Wisconsin, USA - GEODES118 metaG | ecosystem: Environmental > Aquatic > Freshwater > Lake | place: USA: Lake Mendota... | reverse complement strand
TTTCGGCTCCCATATCAACGCCCGCTACTGCACAACCACAACAGCCAGAACAACAACCTACAACAGATAGGGATAGACAGCCACCAGAGTTGGTTGGGCCTTCTTCTGCGGGATCCGGTGGAACACCTGCCGATAAACAAGTTAAAACGATTACAATACAGGAACCATCACAGATATCTGGTGCAAAAAGACCTTCTGCAGTTTCGGCTCCCGAAAAAACACCCGATTCCGATATTCCGGATGATGCTTCCACACAACCAGAACAACAACCTACAACAAATAGAGATAGACAAGCACCAGAATTGGTTGAACCTTCTTCTGCAGGATTCGGTGGCAAAGCTACCGGAAAATCAGCTGAAACGATTACAATACAGGAACCGTCACAGATATCTGGTGCAAAAAGACCTTCTGCAGTTTCGGCTCCGAGTGTAACACCAGAAACCAAAGAAACCAAAGAAACTAAAGAAACAAAAACTATTTTTGATATGATGCGCGATATGTATAGAGATTTTGAAAAAGCGCAAGAAAAAATAACAAATAAGCAAGAAAAAGATACAGAACAAAATACTCAAAATGATGAAACTTCACAAGTTCCACAAGTCCCACAAATAATAGTACCTGTAACAAAAAATATTTCAACTGGTGGAACTGATAAAGGTGGAATTGGTGGTTCAGAAAAAGGTCCACCACCAAAAAATATCGGTAAACCAAGACAAAAAGGAAAATCATCAAGAGCAGGAATACCATCGATAGGTGGCAGCGACAATGATTATGGAAATCTACAACAGGGTGGTGGATTTAAATTGGGTGCAAATGTAAATTTAGGAGCAAGAGCTCTTGGAAGATTCACTCAATACTTGCATATTTAAAATAATATAGTATAATATTTGTTAAATATGTCTTTATCAGAATTAAAAAAGTTTAATCATAATTTTATTGAAATAGATTGTAACTTAAAGGAAGTAACAATTGATGGAAAAAGATTTTATGAAACTCCCGGCGGTATATTCCCCAGCGTGACAACTGTTGTTGGTTTTGAAAAACAACAGTTTTTTTCTAAATGGAGAGAAAAAAATCCAGAAGAAAGTAAAAGAGTTACAACAAGAGGTACAAAATTTCATTCTCTGATTGAAAAATATCTTAGAAATGAAGAAATTGATTTTGATAGCGTGACTTCTGCAAATAAAGTTTTATTTAATTTGATTAAACCCGAATTAGATAAAATTGATAATATTATATCTATAGAAAATTCTCTCTGGTCTAAAACATTAAAACTAGCCGGAAGAACAGATTGTATAGCAGAATATGATGGAAAAATGACTATCATTGATTTTAAAGCCAGTACAAAAGAAAAAAGAGAAAGAGATATTGATAATTATTTTGCACAAGCAACGGCTTATGCGTTAATGTTTCAAGAAAGAACAAATATTATAGTAGATAACTTTGCTATTTTAATTGCATGTGAAGATGGAATAAAACAGGTATTCCAAGGAAATCCAATTAAATATGTAAAACATTTGCATGGATTAATAACAAATTATAGAAAAGTAAACAATGTTTTATAAACCAAAAACTTTAGAAGAACAAGTAAATACAAAAGGAACAAAACTTTGGGTTCAAATGAATCAAAGTACTAAAGCTGTCAAGTTAAGAAAAAATTTTATTGAAAAATATGGTGGTGTCTTTTTAGAAAAAGACGGTGAATGGCTTTGGACAAATCCAATAAAAGAAAAAAACGGATATTGGTTAAAACGCGTTGACACAGAAGAAAAAGTATTTTTTGAAAATATGAGTGAATTTGGTAAAAAATACGGGTTAACACCAGTAAAAATTTGTGAACTTTTAAATGGAAAACGTAAAACATATAAAGGCTGGACGGCGGTAGAATTAAGAGCAGTAAAAGAGGGATCTGGATCCCACGAAAAGATAAAAGAAAAAAAAGTAAATAAAATTCAGATAAAAATGGGTGCGGTTTTAGTAAATACAAAAACCAATGAAATTTTGAATATTTCTTGTATTGCAGATTATGCAAGGGAAAATAAGTTGGATTACGCCAATTTAAGAAAATTGGCTACAGGAAAATCAAAAACATATAAAAATTTAAAACTTTACAACCCATTAGAAAATTATAAGGTTACTCCAGAGCCTAAATAATTGGAGATGAACTTTAAATCACTTTTATTCAAATTAACAGAAGCCAGAACATCAAAAGAAGCTTTTACTAAGTCTGGAGAGGCTGAAAAGAAAGAAAGAGCAAAAGGCTCTTCTACGGACTTAAAATCAAAAGACGCCGCACGTAAGCGTATAGAACGCTCTAGAATGGTTCCTAGAGACAAGAAGCCGAAGCAGGAACTTGTCAAGGAAGTAATTTCTGTAAAAACTAATGAAGGAAAACTTCAATTAATTTTTAAAGATTCATTTAATGAAAAATATCACACTAGAGTTGGTAAAGATAGCCTATCTCTCGGGGAAGCGCAGCAATTAACAAGAGATCCAAATTTTGAACAGACAAGAGCTTCAAAACTTTTATTTGGTGAAGTAAAAACAAAAGAGCCAAAGAAAAAAGAAAATAAAAAAGAAAAATCAGAAGAAAGAAAAAGCGAATCTTCCAAAGGAACTGCTAAACCGAAAGAAGCAGAAGAACAAAAACCAAAAGCCCGTAGACTTTCAAAAGAAGAAATATTTCAAAACTTGTCTCAGATGAATGGTGAACAATTGGCCCAATTGCCACCAGAATTGAGACAAGAATATTTTATGGCACAAAGAAAGCCATTAGACAATAATAATTTTGATAATTTAACATATGAATCTTTAAGCATTAAATTTTCTTTAAATCCAATATCTTCAAGCCCATTCAATCAACAAGTATTGAATGCTTTAATTTTTTTGGCAAAAATGAAAATGGGCGCGAGTGATCAAGAAATGCAAACCCTCACATCTCTAAATCCAGCGGGTTTAGATTTTACAAGAAATGCATTTTATACTGCTAAAAAGATTTTATCACAGTTAGGCGAAGCTTGCATACAAAATATGTTGACTTCTTTAGAATCCGGCCCGACTGCTATAAACAGCGATGGAATGTCAGACATGTCTTGTGGAAATTATAGATTTAAAGTTTCTGCGGGAGGAGAAATAAGTCTCTCTACATCTGAAATGAGCCAATCGGCAAAATCGTTTAAAGGATATATTGGTGCTGCTTTGGTTGGTGCTTTATCAAATCCAGATTTTATTAAAAACGATAAAATGCTTGGAGAAATTTTTCAAAATGGTGCAGAAATAAAAGCGGGCTTTTCAAAAGAATTGATTCCCGATGAATATCTTGATTTGATATTAAAAAATGAAAAACTAACAAATAAATTCATGTCAACTCCAGTAATTGATATGAATGGTAACAATTTGGGAATGGTTTTAAGTAAAGATGGTAAATTAAATCCAAAAGTTTCTCTTAAAAATTACCAAGAGGAATGGAAAAATTTATCAAAAGAAATGATAAAAGGCAAAAATAGCCAATTTAAATCTTTTATAATAGGACAAGTATTAAAAAATGTTTTAAGGGGGGATGGCATTGTTTCTCCTAAAGTTGCAGCTAATCACGTAATTACAATAAATGGTGTGTTTCCACTTACAGATGATTATATAAATGTAATTGCCAATCAATCTGAATTGGATTTAAAACCTGCTAAAAATATTATTACAGCACAAAATGTCATAAATTATAAACCATCTGCTGCTGAAATGTTAAAAAAATACAGTGTTATAGTGGAACAAAATGAAAATAATGTTCTTAAAAAAATGATTGTTCCAATAGACTCCGTAGATGCAGTTCAATTAATGGTTTCAAATTTGATTAATAACTATGAAATATCAATGAATGCAAGTCTATTGCCCGGATTTAAACCTAAAGATTTAAATGCTGTCGAATATAACCACATAAAAATTGGTAAAAAAATGATTAAAATACCAGTAGAAAAGGGTCAAAAAATAGCCAATTCTCTGATGGAAAATAGTGCAGTTATTATGAATGAAATTCTTTTAGAATCTTTATCAAATAATTTTGTATTAAACTCATTGGTAAAAGTCAATTTAATTGATGCAGCTGAAGAATCATTCATAAAAATGGGCAACCAAGTTCTTCTTGAAAATGAAGTAAGACCTCAAGAATTAAAATTTATTTATCAAAATTTATTAGAAAAAATTGAACAAGAACCATTTAGATATTTTATGTTAATCAATCTTTTAAATTCCATTGAAGAAGAATATAAAAGAGATTATGACATGGAATATAGAAATTATCACGGAAAGCCAAAGCAGAGAAAAGAAAGAGCTGCGAGAACAAAAGCCAGAGAACAGATGGAAAAAAAGGGAGTTGTAAAAAAGGGTGATGGAAAAGATATAGATCATAAAAAACCATTACGTTCTGGTGGTTCAAAAGGTATAAATAATCTACGGGTTAGAGATAGATCTAAAAATAGAGCAGACAATGGCCATAAAAAAGGCGAGAAACAAAATAAGGATTGGAAATGATCTCAAATAATGTAAATTTAATTTTAGAAAAAGTATTTTCTGATTCTGGTCTCGGCAAATGGTTTAATAAAGAATCTGCAGGCGGTGGTCCGGGATGGGATAGATATAATACTAAAGGTGAAAGAGTTGGAAAATGCGGCGATGCAAAAGAAGGTGAAGCATATGCAGCATGTTTAAGTAAACAAAAAGCTAAAAAGTTAGGTAAAGAAAAAATAGCTTCATTTGTTCGTCGTAAAAGATCTGCACAGAAAAAAGCTGGAAGATCCGATAAAGGCGATGTAAAAGGAAAAGGAAAGAAACCAGTATTCGTTGATACTGGAATTTCAAAAATTGAAGAATCATACGCAAAATTTATTGTTGAAAACGCAGAAAACTTTTTAACAATTCAATATCCAATAATAGAAGCAAAAGAACTTTTACCATGTGATTTAATTGTTTCTAAAAATGGAAATTTCTTTAATGTAAATTTTGTAGAGTTAATTGAAAACAAGTATAAAGTTATTTTTGAAAACGAAGACGGTGAAGAAATAGAAGAATTATTTGATCCAGAAACAGTAATGGGATTTGTTGATACTACTGAAGGAATTGAACTTAATGAATTTGATGAAAAAATTGAAATTTATGAAGATAACGGTAAAAAAGTAAAACTCAATAAAATTATGCGAGGTGATGTAAAGAAGTACAAAGTTTATGTAAAAAATGATAAAGGGAATGTCGTAAAAGTAAATTTTGGCGACCCAAATATGGAAATTAAGCGCGATGACCCAGATCGCCGCAGAAACTTCAGAGCTAGACATAATTGCGATAATCCGGGTCCTCGCTGGAAGGCTCGTTACTGGGCCTGCAAGACTTGGAGTGCCAAGCCAGTATCAGCCATGTTAAAGGAATCAGAAATGTTGGAGGAGGCTTCCAAAAACAAAGCCAAAAATCCTAAAAAGTGGAATTCTTGCATCGAACAAGCAAAGAAAAAGTTTGATGTTTATCCTAGTGCATATGCCAATGCTTGGGCCGCAAAGTGCTATAAATCTAAAGGAGGAAAGTGGAAAAAGCTTTCTGAAGACATTGCTCAAGAAACATTGGATAGCATAAAAAATGTAACTTATAATCCAAATTTATATGGTTTGATAGAAAAACATAAAATGAATTAAAAACATTCATAAATATAAGGAACAACATGAAATTTAAAGAATTACTTTCAAATATCCGAACTTTAGTAGAAAATGCGCCAGAGGCTACCACAGGCGGTGGTGGTCTTTACGATATGGGTCAACCAAACCCCGGACCATCTGCCTTAACAAATAAAGGTACATTTAATTTACAGATGCCAAATTCAATTGATGCAATAAATGCATTATTGTATACTTTTTCTGCAAAAGATTATATTGATCCCGATTCCCTTCTCGCAGTTGTAAAACAAAAATTAAATCATTTTGGATTGGATTTTATGTGCAAAACAAACAAAATGATGGATGGGCAAAATATGTACGAATTGGTTCAATATGGTAGCCCACAGCTAGGTGTTTATGGACAAAATCCATATGAAGATGTAAATAAAAAAGGATTTAAACAAGGTGATGGCATTAAAGAAAAATTAGGCCATTCATTAGCTCTGATGGTTCAAGTTCAAAAACTTCCAAGTGGATTGAGAAGAGTTGAAATGGTAATTGTTCCGATGGACACATCTTCATATAATAGTGATAAAGATTCTGACTGTGGTTGCCAGCACTAAAATAATGAATTCAAAATACGAATCTTTGACAGAAGAAAATTTTATGAACTTCTGTCAAAGATATTATTTTAACCCTGAATGCTCAGGAAAAGATGAATTTATAGATGATATGAAGCGTGTAAAATATGTTAAAAGACTTCTTCAAAAAATACATAAACATAAAACTTTAAAATCTATACGTGAAAGATTGATAATAAATCATATTATAATTTTAAAAAATGTATTCGGTGAAGAAAAATTGATGAGAATACTATTTTTTAAATTAGATCCAAGATTGCATTCTTATTTAAAATCTTTTTTAGTATTTTTAGAATTTAAAAATATTGATATTCCCGAAGTAAATTATAAAATTTTAAATACCGATCCAAGAGTTGATAGAAAACTTACACAAACTGAAAACTAAATATTTTTAATGCTTTCAGGATCTTCTTATATTCCACCATTTTATTTTTACGAATTTGCGCAAGCAATATCTGGACCTTATACGGCTCTTGATGCCTACAAAGCTGGTGCGATAGATGATCAAGGTAATATTATAAAACCAGAAAGTAGCATAGATTCTTTTGAATATCTTGTGATTAAACTTAAAAAAATTTTTGAATTAATTCCTTCAAATTTAACAAAAGCAAAATTAGCTTCTTATTTTAGTACGCTGCAATTATTTCAAGAAGAATATGAAGAATATGATTTAGATCCTTTATATCTCAATATGTTAATTGAAGGTCATATTACAAACATCTCTAACGGAGAAGTAAGTTATTTGGAATTGGTAGAAGACATGGCTTCTGGAAATCTCGGTGGCCCATCAGTTCAGGCAAATCCAGATTCTGCTAATGTTGCAGGTTTTGATCCACCACTTACAGATAAAATTTTAAAAAGAAAATATCTTAATAATTGTGAAATATTTGATGTTTGCCCGGAAGAATTTACTCAATTCAAACAAGGAAAATCTTGGAAAGATATTCAAGATAGTCCAACCAAATCATATTTGCAAAGATTTCAAAGAAGATCAAATACAAAAATGGCCGTCAGAACTGTTAATCCAGAATCTGGCGACCAATATTTGCATTGGATTAATTATCCAGCTAAAAATTTTTTAGAAGAATACAATTTAAATATTAAAAAATTTAATCTTGAATAAATTTTTTATTTTTGCAGCATTTTGGGCTTTTGCAAGACATATTTCTATTTCTTGATTCATTTATGATTTTTTGATGAGCATCTTCCCAACCAGCTTCCCATTCTTGCCAATAAACATTATTCTCAGCAACTAAAACGTTATTTGGTTTGGAAGAACCTTTCATTCTTGCGTTATAACCTAAATCATAAGCTGAACCGGGTGTGTAATCACTCATTTTTCATCCTTTGGAATAATAACAATTTGTGATAGAAGTTTATCCAAAGCCTTTACGTGAGCATATTGCTCAGTAATAGCAAGATAACCACGAATCTCAATTAGCTTCAGATAATCGTCTTGATTGAAGATAGTCTTCTTTGTACGATTTTTATTTGCTTTGGGACTCTCTTTATGCTTTTTAATTGAATTATTCATGACATCCTTCATGATATCATCGATATTCATATAATCTTTCATCTGTTCTGCATATTCATTCTTATCAATATTTTGATGCATCTTGTTCCACATTTCCCTAAATTTTTCATTCCAAGGACCATAGTAGAAAAAGTTCTTTGGTGGCTCTTCGTCACCGTTTTGCCAATTCATAAAATCGTTAAAATCTGAGTTATTCATGTTTTCCTTTAAACATCAAAAATTTGTTCATACAAAACTTTGCTACGATTATCTGTAACAGAGATGTATCGAACATGACGCTCTATTGCGTCTGAAATATTTATACCATCATTGGGACCGAAAGCCAAGTGTTTGATCCAAGCAGGACAGCCGCCAATAGAAATACGAACTTCATTTCCATTAGCATCAGTTCCATAAAAATCAAAAGAACACTTTTCTCCATCAAAGTACGTAAAGAAGCATTCAATCTGACCATACTTCTTGCGAACTTCTTCAAACGTCATAACAGTTTCAGTTTTAGCCATTTGGCAACCTTGAAAGCTTGACAGACTTAGGAAGTTGGCCAATCTCGTCAAGCTTACGAAGAGTGCCAACCTTTGCATTCATAAGACTCTCGGCACGTTGACGAGCAATCCTATTCTTGCGCTTTTTGTGAGTACGAGCAGTAATACGTTGTTTTGAATTAGGCATGATTATATTATACGCTTTTTCTTGGGTTTGTCAAGTTTTTTCTTTGAAGGCTTCTTTTTTGCAAAAATTTTATCCCAATTTTTACAATATTCTGCATAATTTACAGGACGATAAGAATCTCCTTTACCAGCACCATTTGAACCGTAATCCATATGAATAATTATAGTTTATTTTGAGATAAAGTCAAATATAAATAATTGTATGAAGAATATTAAAGGCTATTATAGTTGGATACATTCATTGAATCAAGCAGCAAACAAGGTTCAAACAAATCAACTAAATTTGTTATCAGAAGCTACAAAAGCAACAAGTTCGGTTGGCGATGCTTCTGGTAAAACTACTAGAGTGAAAGCCTCAATTCCAAGAGGAGGGGTTCGTCCTGAAACATTTTCATCTAGTGCCGATGAAGATCAAACTAGTCGCATAATGCAGGGTATGGTGAATTTAATTCAAACTATTAATACTGGACAGAGACCTGATGCCAAAGAAGGTTCGAAAGCACCAAATCCAGCTTTAAAACCTTCTGAACAACTTACCATTAAACCACAATCTATAGTTAATATGGGAAAAGAAGCTAGAGAAATTTCCGCTTCAGAAAAAGGTACAGGAAGTACCATATTTGGCGATGAAGGTTTTGAATCTTCATCTGATACTCCAAGTCCCGGCCCAAGAACTACTGGCGAAATGATTGGTGTATATCGTGGTATAAGACAATCAAATCCCGATTTAGCTGTATCCGACTCCGATGGTGATGGTGATGCCGACGTTAAAGACGTAGAAGCTTCAAACATAGCACAACATAATGTAACTTTAGGGAATCCAAAATTTACGAACCCTAACGCAGCTAAAGCAAGAATTGAAGCTGGCTCTCCTGCACAAGGAGATGATGAGTTGGTGGCAAAGGGAGGCATACCAACTCCAGCATCAACCATGACAGCAGAAGTTCCTGTAATGGAACCAGAACCAGAACCAACAAAAAAAGTTCGTCCAAAACCTGCTACACCATCTTCACCAGTAGTAAGTAAAACTAAAATTTCATCAGTTGTTGGTGGACTTGCTCCTGATGCTGAAGGAAGAGCCACACTTGGTGGTGGAGCAAAAATAAGAGTTGTTACTAGACCAAAACCAACAAACGAATCAGTTTCACAAAAGATTTCTAAGTTTTTGGGTTTTTAAAGATCGGGCTGGCCTATTTCTTTAGACCAGATCCATTCTTCCCATAAAATTTTTGCAAATTCATCATCGGGTTCGTGACGACGCATTTCAATATCTGCCATACCACTGGCAGATATTGGTGCTTCCATTTCCCAAGAATACCAATACCATTCACCATGTTTAATTTCGTTGTTTGTTACCAGACAACGTAATTTTTTTTTCATAATTTAAAATAATTCGTAGACTGTAACGTTTGCGCTGCTGGCAGTAAAACCATAAACATAAGTTGGCCACACCACTACAGTATTTGTTGCTAAAGAAATTGGTCCGACATATTCGATACCATTGTCAGTATTCATACACTGTAAAGTTATTGTCGCTGTTGTAGATCCATTACGAATTAAAACAGAATTATTGTGTTTTGCACCAGTTGCACCTGTAATACCAGTACCAAATAATTTTACGTTGTTAAAAGTTCTCATACTATTATTTAGAAGAGTTCGTATATCGAAATTCTATTATTTGCATCAGCATACGATGTAATATCTGCTACCGAAAAAGGAAAAAATAAGTAGGTGGTGCTAGTAGCTCCTATCTCATGAGGATCACCATTTGCATCCGTTGCTGGTTCCGCATAAAGAGATACTGATGATGTAGTATTATCGACGTTTATTACAGATACAGAAGCGACTCGAAAAGGAATAGCAACGGTAGTATTTCCCTCATAAACAACTAAAACACCTTTGTTTTTTTTGGTGACTGTTCCGTTGTATTTTTTTAAATTATTGTATAGTCTCATTTTAGTATAAAGTAAATAATTTTATAGTATCTAGCCATGTAACTGGTTCCACTTGATTAGAACCCAATGAAAATATCATTCGTTTGTATCTTATTGGCATAAAAATTGAAATAGGTGAATCTGTATTGAATAAACCAATTCTTAAATTATTAATTCGCAAAGGTGTTGTAATTGGCATAAATTGAGCGTAATAATCTATTACAGAACCCGAATTATAATAGCCACCAACTGCACCATTATCTACATCAAATTCTACTTCATTTTCGTCGGGATCAACAAAAACAATTTTTTGTAAAAATGCAATTCCAACATTTACATCAGCGTCTGTATAATTTTCAATTAAAGCCGGAGAATATATAAAACCTTTATTATTTTTAAATGGTGGAGTAAAACTATATGTGATTCCACTAAAAGTTATACCAGAAAGATAGGTTTTATAATTATAGTCTATTAACATTCCCTAATATTTAGGGTTTTCATTTATGTATTTTATACGCTTCCGAATCCCAAAAAACATTCAGTTCAATATTACTTGTAGCAAAACCAACCATCCAAATAGTTCTTTGCCTCGTACCATTTTTTATATTTACAGCCACATGGTATGAATTACCTTCAGCATATTGATCAACTTTTACCAAAAATTTTGAATTTTCTTGAACTTTATTAATAAAGGACTGAATAAATTCTGGATAAATTGGTTTTGGTTTTTCTACAAATTTTTTAATTTTTCTTTTTGGTTGAGTAGAAGTTTTACGAGGTTTTGGCATAAATGCGGCTGGAGAGAATCGAACTCTCATATCAAGCTTGGAAGGCTAGAGTAATGGCCATTATACTACAGCCGCGATATAACTATTATAGCCATGAATAAAAATAAGTCAAATCTAAAAGAAGGAAATTTGTATAATAAAGAAGACCAAATTGCAGGAAACAGTAACGCATCTGTTGATGGATTGGCTTCTTGGAAGCTGGAAGCCAGAAAAAGAATAATGGAACAATTAAAAAGATCAAAAGTTATGAATCCAGAAGCTGTAATAAAAGCAACTTTTGGTGATCTTTTTTAATTTTTTATTGCTTTAAAATGTTTATCAAATTCTTTAGTTAAATCCTCACGAAGTTTTGTCATTTTATTATAATCTTTTGTGCTGTCTTTGCCATCTGTTTCCATTCTACCCAATTTGTAGAGCACTTGTCCAAATTCATATATTTTTTCTTCAAGTTCTTTATTTGTCATAATATTATTATATGTTAATAGTTTGTGTTGTCAAGTGAGATAAATATCTTTATGAATCACCCAAATTTGAATTTTATTCAAAATTTTATAAGAAAATCTACAAAAGAACAAATTATTGAAAAACATAAAGCCGAAGCCGAGGTTTTTGCTAAATTACAGGAAGAAAATAAAACAAAAACTTTGAATTTGACTGAAGCTACTAAAGAAGCTTTGGTTGAAGTTATAAACAAAAGTGTACACACAAAACCAAAAACGCAATCAAAATTAAAAGTTCAAATTCCTTTAAATGAACAATTGCAATCTTCTCAAATTGAAGTTAAAGAACCATTAGTAGTAAAAGA
>Ga0164293_10004439_pt1 | contig 12001 bp, 13 predicted proteins | sample GEODES118metaG_FD_111487 | JGI IMG/M metagenome (GOLD analysis project Ga0164293, IMG submission 111487) | Eutrophic lake water microbial communities from Lake Mendota, Wisconsin, USA - GEODES118 metaG | ecosystem: Environmental > Aquatic > Freshwater > Lake | place: USA: Lake Mendota... | reverse complement strand
TGTTTTTGTTTCAATCATTTTGTATGTGCTGGCAAAATGTAATCATAACTGGCTAAACCGCTGTTTACTGTGATCGTCATTGCACCTGCATCTGCAATTTTCATTACTTTATCTCCGTCTAGACTAAGAATGTTTAGCACTTGAGAAATCGGCCAACTCCATACTTGTTTCAATTTTCCAGTTACACCTGCTTCAAAAATAAAACTTCCTGCATGAGTACTTGCATCTCCAAAGAAGAATACTAAGTTTCCATTTTCAGTTTTTACTTGAAATACAGGTTCTTCACTATGCACTTGAGACTGTAATTTTAATCTTGTAATAGCAGCTAAACTAGGTTCTAATTCTATATCCCAACTTGCTCCTTTAAATTTCACAGTTTTTAATTTTTCATTAATAATTTGTTGATTCATAAATCTGTAATCATTAACAAAGTCTCCTGTACTATTTTCAAAGTGTAAACTTACAGGAATTTCTTCACCATTTCTTTCTGCTATAATTACTTCGATTTTAGCATTTTCTTTATATTCAGGATTTCTTAAATGCAAACTTAGCTTATCTAAGTTAGGCATACCGAATGTTCCAGTAAATTCAGTCACAGGGCTATTAGTTTTAGCATTGATAATTACGCTACGATCTTCTGCCATAGACTCAATAATAGTTTCTGCTTCGTTTCCAGTAATTTTAACTAAAGGAATATTTCCTAAAGTATGTGTATGACTTACAATGTCTGTTAAAATATCTTTCATTTTATTCTCCATAAGGTTATTTAGGTTTACATTTCGAAAAGACTATTAAATGTATTCTTTTCTTCGGTACTTCTGATGTTCCAATTTAAAACACCAATAAGATTTTCTAATTTTTTATCGATGATAGTTGCCTCCATTTCTCCATGATCGAATGGCAAATCTTTAAACCATTGCGGCAAACGTAATTCATCAACCGGGTATGCTACACTAGAATACTCTAAAGGGTTATCTTTTAATTTACACACAATAACTTTAGCTCCGTCTGTAATATTCATACTGTATTTGTCATCGAACATACGTTTTAATGTGTTCCAATTAATGCTAGCACGAACATGTCCTGGCATATTGGCCTTTCCTTGCCTTTCTTCTTTATTTTGATATTCCGTGATATTATTTGCACGTTTGGGAGAACCTTTCTCCCAGCCAGGGCGAGCCTTAAATGCGATTCTAAATTCACTAATAAAATCTAAAACTTCTCTTTCAGAAGATCCAGTTAATACCATTTCTAACACATCACTTAAGAAGTCTTGAATAAATTCTGGAGTATCGCTGCGTTTTAGATCTAACCCCATGGCCTTAATTTTACCAGGCTTACCGTCTACGTCTACTCGTTTGCCTTCTTTATCATAATAAAGAACAGCATAACGTTTTTTTGTAATAAACAATGCTTTAGATCCGACAATTTCTCTTCCTGCCTTTATAACTTCTCCTCTACTAGTAGGACAATGAAATACATCTTGCATAAATTTAGGAAAAGTTTTATTAACTTCTTCTCCAATTTGATCATACAATGACGTTATGGTTTCTTTTGACCACGGAATTTTTCCAGCGTCGATATCCTTTTTAAGCGTCTTATAAGCAGAAAAATAACAACTATCAGTATCGCCGTAGATAATAGCTTTTCCAACATGATTATATTCTCCTGTTATAATTTCATTTACTTTACTGGCCATGTGTTTGGCAATTTGTCTACCAACTAGTGTAGTACTTTGTCCAATTCGTTTATCAAAGAATCTGCAACCAGGATTAAGAATAGCACCATACAAACTGTTCAAGTTAATTTTTTTAACTAGTTGTCGTTTATCCCAATACTCTTCTTCGATCTTATTTCCGTTAGAAATACATTCTTTTAGTTTTGCCTGCATTTCTTTACGTTCCGCATACCATCGTTTTAATAATCCAGGTATAATACCTTCTTTTTCATATGTAAAGATTGTACCATTACTGCTTAACATAAATGGCTGATTACTTTCGAATATTAATTTATAAACTTCAGCAGCACTTAAAATGTCATGAGTATCATCTTCCCAGTCAATAACAACCTCTGTTCCTATTTCTTTATTCATTACAGCTTCATATTCGAGAGAACCAAATTTTCCCTCCCAACTAGCTGCGAAGCTTTTTCCTTTGGCCATTAAATTTTGTATGTATTCTTCGGTCATAGTTTGACGTAATTGTCCAACAATAGTTTCTGGCCCCATATTAAGCGCACGAATAGCACTCGGGTATAGACTGTTAATATCCAGACTTCCTACCCAATCTTGTAATCCTTCTTTAGGATAAGCAACATATGCACCGGCAGCAGCAGTGTCTTCACGTTCACTCATCTTTGTTCTATTAGGAACTTGAAATCCTCTTCGATGTGCTTCATTGATAATAGCTTGCTCTGTAACAGCTACCGCACCCATAGTTGTTTGTAGAAGTACAGTATTTTCATGAGCCAGTTTGTTACTTAAATCTAAGAATTTTAATTTTTTATCTAACTTATCAAGCAGCGCACAGTCTTGTCTATTGTATCGTATAAATTCTTTGAAGTCATTGTTATACAATTGATCTAACGTACCTTCGTACGGGACTTTTCTTTCACCAAGTTCATATTCCGCGATGGCATCCAATCTATAGGAATGTCTTTCTTCGTAAGTATATTTGCGGTATAGTTCGAGGTAGTCAAGGTGTACCCGTCCAACCAAGTCATAGGTTTGTGCTGTTTTTCCGTAACGTTCATATTCTCTCTTTCTAGGATGTAGATTCCATAGACAAAATCTTCGTGTGTCGTCTTTGCTTAGGGTTTTAGTTACTCGATTCACGGTATATGGAATATCGAATCCTTCACTATTCCAGCCACTTAATATATCTGCATCTTGTATTAAATTAAGAAAAGTATCTAACATATCTGCTTCGTTATCAAACAAATGAGTGTTAGGAAATTCTTCAACAAGCTTTTTAGCATCTTCCATACTGACACCCTTTGGAGGAATAGCCAAACAAACCATAGTTTCTAGCCATTGAAGATATACTGCTATAGCAGTAATCGGCATAAAAGCATCGTCGGGGCTTGCATAACCTCTTTCAGGATCGAAGTCTACTTCAATATCGAAAAATGCTGCATTTAGCTTAGGAGCGTCTTGTCCTAAGTAATGCTCGCTTAGAGATACAAATATAGGGTTAATATCTGCTTCGTACAGAGTTTGATTACTATGTATTTTTAGTTCTTTGTGAAAATCTTTGCTAGTTTTGCAAACGATTCTACTTAGGGGATCCCCATAGATGCTGGTAAATTTACCTCGAGCATCCGGGTAATAAAAAGTGTATTTTACTGGATATTCTTTGAAAACTCTTTTACCATGTTCATTGCGTTCAACAATATGTATGATATCAGAGTCGCGGTTAAAGTATGCGTCTACGTACATTAATTCTCCTATACCATTTGTGGCTGGTAAATACCAAAATAATCATTTATGGCTGATTAGACCTTGCTCTGAGATATTTAGCAAAATTACTTATAAGGTCAGAAATTTTTTCACATAAAATAGCAATGTTAAGACCAATATCTAAAAGTATAAACATTACTAGACCCATGCCAATCCAACTTAAGAGTATTTCGAATAGTATCTGAGCTATCATAACATTCTTACTAGACCTACAATATCAATGGTAACTAACAACATATAATTTGCTAACATCCCAAACGACCTGCGAGTCCAAGCTGCCCAAGCGTACATAGAACAACCGCTAATCCAAATAGGATAAAGAATAAGCAACGGCGGATTAGGGACGGTTGCTGCCATAGCGATACTACAACCAATACTAAGGACCCAAGCAAACAACTCGACAGTAAAACGTATACGATTAGATCGCCAATCATCTTTTATCCATTGAAATATGTTATAAACAATATCGTTCATTAGTCTTGAGGCAAGTTTTTAGTAACTCCTAGGATAGTTTCGATCTCATCCCATTCTTCTTCGTGTACCTTCCAGTTATCTTTATGAGCAATTTTGATTGCTTTGTTGATAATACTAGGTTTAACATTTAATTCTTCTGCAACTGCTTTAACGGTTTCTTTAAGACCTTCTTGTAAATCTTCGATTTCCCTTAAAACGGTTGATCCTTCATTAATCAATCGTTCTAGTTTAGATTTTTCTTCGGGTCCATACATTCTACTCATAGCATACTCCTATAAAAGCTTTATTATAAGTTAGTAAATTTATAATGTCAATGTTTATTATATTTTTGTTAACCAAAAATTTAACCAAAAATCTTGATTTATTTTGTATTCGAACTTATAATACTTGGACTGTGTTAACTTTCTTACTTACATTATGAAGACTAAAACTATTGCTTTTTCTTTAATTTTTGCTGTTAACAGTGTGTGGGCCAATGCTTGGGATAATCCAAATACGCCATTTGACACCAAAAGAAACTTTACTGAATCGTCTACTATTCGTTGGGTGACAGTGGATAATGTACAAGAAGCCTGTGAAAAAGAATCACGTAGCAGAGGCTATAATGGTTTTGGTATGAGTGTGTTGGCTTGCTCTTTTTTCAAAGGAGATCAGTGTACAATCATTACTGGTAAGAAAACAACCATGCACACTTTAGGACATGAAGTTAGACACTGTTTTCAAGCAGATTGGCACAAATAAAAAAGCCCCTTGCGGGGCTTTTTTATTGAATAGATTTTATATCTACCCCTTTTTGTTTAAGAAGTATAAGAGCTTGAGCCATTTCTCCACCTGAAAGATCTCCCTTCAGGCCTTGCATTAATGTTTCGCCTGTGTATTCTTGATATTGTTTAGATACACTTTGATACTGTTTAGCATCTTTGATTGATTGTAAGACTTTAAATACTGCTTTATTATCTGTTCCGATTCCTTCTATGGCATTTTTTAATTGCCATGCGAGGGACTTATCTGTTTTCCAAAGTGCAGGTTCTGTCTTAGTTGCATTTGGATCTGTCTTGGTTGCATTTGGATCTGCCATAGGTGCTTGTCCGGATACAGGAAATCCGTGTTTTTTAGCAATATCTGGATATTTCTTCATAGCTTGTCTAGTTTTGCTATTTGGACCTCCAAGATTTCCGTCAATGCCGTCTTTGTTGGAACCATAAGTGCCTAAGTCTGCACCTGCTGCTTTTAGATCTTTCTGCATTTTCATAACTGCAAATTGATTTCCAGCGAGAGGTTTATCTCCACCTGTTTTGGTTTTTTCTCCAGGCATAGGCTGTCTTGGTACTTCCGGCATGCCTGGTTTATCAGATCCGGGAGTAACTGTTGAAGTAGAGTATTTGCTAATTTCATTACTAACACTGTTGTAACGATCTATTTCTCTATTTAGATCTTGAATGTTTGGGTAATTTGTATATCTTGAATCTTTGCCGAGGTCTTTAAGTTTCAAATATAATGTATTAAGTTCTGTTTGCTCAGCTGATGAAATTACTTCATATACTGGAGCGTCTATTCGATTTTCAATTTCTGACAATTTTGTCATTAAGTCTTTAATATTCATTTTAGTCCTCTGATCTTATTTTCTTGCTGTTCCAGCATATTTCATAATCATAGCTGCATCGTCTGTGCCATAAGGATCAGTATATTCTGGTTCAGGCTCAGACTTCTTAGGGTCTGGAACTATTTTTTGATCAGGCACTATTCGTTTTTTAGGATCAGGCTGAGGATTTTGACCACTTGGTTCCTTCATTAATGACTTATCTAACAGCTCTTTAAATCTAGCCACTGCTGTTTTAAGTTCCTCGGGAGTCATTAACGGATCCTCGCCTGCTGGCTGCTCTGCTTGCCCAGTTGGCTTTTCTGGCTCTGCTGGTTTTTCAGGAGTAGGTGCTGGAGTTGCTTCTGCACCTTTTTGTAATGCCATATAACGATCTACTAGAGTTTTGACATCAGGGCGTTGATCTTTCATCGGTCCTAGCTTGCTCATTACATCTGTAAGTTGCTTTTGTTCTTCAGGGCTTAAATCTTTTAATGCTTCAAAAACATAACCAAAAGATTCTACTAGTTTTCTAGAAATACTTTCGATAGTTACTGGTGCTGCATTTTTACCTTCTGCTTTGTCTAATAGTTTTATTGCAGTAGCAATGTCTTTAGCTAATTCGTCTTGCTCTTTCTTTCCTGGAGGAAGGTTTATACCTATATCTGTATTTTGACCTTGTGTAGGTTCAGGTTCTGGACTCTTTTGATCGACACCAGTGTAATTACTGGTTTTCTTCTGGTCATCAGTTGGTAATGTATCCATTGTACCAGGTTCTTGTTTTTCTTGATTAAAAGTTTTCCATGTGACACCTTCTGGATAATCAACAGGCTTGCCATTAACAAACTCTCCGTCGATACTAGTAGGATTAACAGCAGATCTGTCTTCAGGATCAAATTTAGCAAAGTTCCATTTAGCAATTTCTTGTCTACCTTGATTAGGATACTGCCCTTGTTTCATATGATAGAAATTTCCATCGCTGTGTAACATTAAGGATGTTCTTCCACCGAAGTTATTTTTATGAAAATGTGTAGGTTTAAATTCTGTAGGTGCTGCTTCAGATAGTGTCGCACCACTTTCAATTTCTTGTAATTTTGTAATTAAGGATTGTAAGTCCATATTTCTTTCCTATTATTATTCTTGCTCACTTTTAAGTTACACGGTAGCGAATCGTTTCACTAAGGCAGCAGCCGCCTACGCACCATAGCGGTCCTAAGGTGTGTTATTTTGGAACACAGTTTGGAACTGTGCGTCCGTTCTTTTGTTTTGTTCCTACAGGCTTGTAACCTTTCCAACATGGATTATCTTTCGGATCTCTAAGACCTTCTTCAACTTCTTTACATCTACAGCCTTTTACATGGTCTCCAGGAATAGGACTTTTACTATCATTTGGAGGCGCTGTGTAATATTCTTCTAATTGTGATATCTGTTCGTCTAGTTGATTTTTTAGTTGTCTAATATTGTCTAAAATATCTTCTACTTGTACAACAGGTTTACCTTGAGTATTTGAAGCTCTGCCTGTGCGGCTAGCTTTCATTTTATCTCCACTACCGCCAATGTGTTTACTAGCTAAACTTAGTCCTGCCTTACGAGGGCCTTTACTTGCTTTGCCCTGTTTAACTTCGCCACCTTTGGATAGATAATCTTTTACTGCGGAATCTACGTCAGCAGTTTTTTCGTTAATTTTTCTAGAGATTCTTTCTGCTAGTTGTTTGGCACGGTCTTTATATCTTTCTTCTGATTCGGATATTTCGTCTTCTATTTTTTTAAAGTATTTTCCGATCATGCTTGGTTTAGCGTCTTTTTCTTTATTAAGAACCGGATTAGTAATATCTTTTTGATAGTGTTGAACAGCCATTAATTCTGCTGTACTTAGTCTGTTGTTTGATTCATTAACAATAGACAAAAACTTCTCCATATCTTTAGAAGAAGTTTTGTTAGGTGCCGACGCTCCATCTACAGCAGCTAAGAATTTTTTCATATCCATAATTTATTTCTTAGCCGTTTTAGCTGCATCCTTCCAATCTTTAGCATTAGGTGCTTTAGGATGATTTTTGTCTCTACTAGTTCCTGCTGCTTTACGTTTGTTTACATTATAGTAAAGGCCTTTCTTAACTGCTTCTTCCATAGGACACTCTTTTAAACCATGTACTGGACAGCTCTTGCCCTCCATAGTTTGATTACACCCTTTTGACATTTCGTTTGTTTTCTTACGATAAACATCTACAGGGCCATGCTTACTACCTTTTTTAGGTAGATGTACTTCGTCGGGAGGTGATGGTAATTTGTCACCACCTTCTTTTATTTTCTTGTCTTTAAGAGCCTTTTTCATTGGCTCTTTTTTGTTACCATCTTTGTCGAAGTCAAGATAATCTGGCTTAGACGATTCTTTAACTTTTTTATCCTTCTTCGGCTTTTCATCTTCCTCGTCCTCTTTATCTGCTGCTTGTTTACTACCGCCATAGCGGGATCCTTTTTTAATTCCACTACCGCCACTAGGTTGAGGGCCTCGTTTTTTCTCAAGATACTTTTGCATCTCTTCAAAGCCTTCTTTGACATCCTTTTCTTTGTCATCGTCTTTCTGTTTGCTGCCACCGTATGCCTTGCCTTGCTTTTTTCCAGCACCGCCGCTTGGCTTCGGTTTATCTTTTTCTTTCATATACTTTTCTAAGTCGTCAAATCCTTCTTCGACTTTGTCAGTTTGTTTTTTAACTTTTTCAGCTTGACGCTTTGCTTCCATTAATTTTTGTTGAAATGCAAGACGTACACTTTCACTGTAGACATCGCTGTTTTCTAATTTATCGCCATATTCGCTAGCTTTCATTTCATATTCCATAAAATGGTATACACTAGCAATATAATCAGCTGCTTTAGTAATCTTAGCCTGCACCCAACCTTCTAGTTCTTGACCTTCTCGGATCATTTTAAATAATTTCATAGAATAGTTGGCTAATTTGTATAGATCAGCACGGGCCATTGCAGCTTCGTGATTATCTGGACGTCTATCTAAATTCATGAGTTTTTCTCCAATACGTTATATTTATCGTTTGACGGCACCACCGCCGAATATGTTATTTTTTATATCTAATGCATTCTTAGCAGTACCGTCTGGGTTCTTAACTTGAACAGTTTTGGGAACACTAGGTGCCTTAGTTCCAGATTTACCCGGAGTTCCTGTGTAGCTTTTTTTGCCTCGGTCTTTACCTATAGCAACATGGGGACTGACCACTGAAGCAATATTACCGGCACTAGTAGCACCAGCAGTGGCAGTTTCTCCTAATAGTTCCCTTAAACGCATGATTAGCCCTCAAATGCATCTAATGCATCATTCCAATGTTTAATACGATCTTCCATGCCAATCGTGCCACCGTTGATTCTTTTACTTAATAAGACAATGTCACCTTTGTCGCAAATTGCATTTAGTTGATTCTTATACCAGAACCAGCAAGCACTAAGGGTCGCATATTCTGGAGTTCTTAGTAAGTCCGGATCATTTGCTAATGTATCGTCGCCGAATAAATCTCGACTGCATTTAGTATAATTGTCACGTCCAGTTAATTGTAGAATACCTCTACCGCGGAATTTCCAACCATCTCCGCTAGATTCAGGCCCATTGCCCATACGACTACTATAGATTTTGTTAGCGATCTTTTCAGGTTTACGCTCATAGGCTTTTGCTGTAGCATCGTCCGGAAAGTATTTTCCAAATAATCCACGAAGCCCTTTAGCTCCGTAGTTTAAATTTTCTTGTAGTGCAGTAAAATCGGCACTTTCGTGTTGACATTGTGCAATAAATCCTGCTACTCTAGCAGGTGTAGTAATCATAAATTTTGGTAAGTACATATTAAACGCATTATACCAAAGCTCTAATTCTTTGTTTTTATGTACTACTTTTTTAAGATTGTTTAATGTAAAATCAAATTCAAATCCACTCATTTGCTACTCCTTTTTTTACCTTGCCTCATATTTATTTGCCAATGGGCTAATTGTTTTTTACGAGGACTTGCTGTGTCACTGCTTCTAATTTTTTTTAGTGTTGAGATACTGGATTTTTTTGGAATCCCGTGTCTTGCACTATCGCCTTTATCTTGAGGATTTTTACCATCTGCAAAATTTTCATCAATATCGTGTGTATCTAATCCTAGTTGTTTAAGATATTTGATATATTCGTGTTCCAGAGGTTCACTGCCAAATGATAATACAGTTTGAGGAGGTCCTTGACCGAAATCGTGTTTACCTAACCCTTTTAAATTACTAATATGCTGACCTAATTTATACCAGTCATATGTGTCACTAACATCTACTTTTACAGTGCCTTTAGGCCATGGAATTAAATCTCCTTCTTTAATAGGAGTATTCATAGTTTTTAGGTAATTTTGAAATATTCCGTGACGTTTTTGTAAACCAGCTAGTCCAGGATTAATATACCTAGTTACAGTTCTTGTATCAGTAAAGTTTTTAACATTAGGCTGGACTCTATTTTTCCAGAACCACACACTGGCTTTGGCAGCGATTTCTGGTTTTTCTAATAATTCGGGTTTGTTATCCAAAGGAAGACCTAGTGCTTGACCGGCTTGAGTATAATTCCATCGACCTGTTAATTGAATAAACCCGCGACCTTTAAATCTTTGTCCGTCTCCAGACATAGTATTACCTAACTCTTTGGCCTTATCAGGACTAAATTGTTTATCGTATTTTTTTAAAAATTCGTCAGATGTACCAAATTCTACAAGTGTTGCATAATTTGCTGTTTCGTGTGCGCACTGTGCTAAAAATTGTGCAAGCTCTTTGCCTTTGATGCCTGCCTTTAAAGCAAAATTTCTTAGCGTAGATTCTAAAGGATTGCCAGTTATTGGAGCAGGTTGAGCTGCCTGACCTGATATTTTTTTGTCTACAGAAGTAGGTTGTTTTTTCTTTTGTATATTAGAAATTAAATCACCAATTGGGTCGCCTTTAACATTACCATATGAATCTAATTTTTCTTTAATAGATTCAGCTTCTCCGCCACCATCTCCGCTGTATCCACTGTCGTATCCATAACCACCGTAAGGTCCAGGACCCCATGCTCCATAACCGCCATAAGTATTTCTACTAAAAAGTGAATTTTGTTTTCGTTGACGAGATTTTTTCTTTCTACGGCTTTCGCTTACTACAGCAACACTACCAGAAGATTTTACAAAATATGCATCAAAATCTACATTAGGGTATTCTTGTTCTAAACTTTTGAATACTTTTAAATTTGTCATCGAATCATCAATAAGATTCACTCTGTTATACTTGCCGGTATTTAGATACTTTCTTACCCATACGGCTTTTTTATAAGCCGGCGGTTCGTCACCAGGTAAATTGCCTGCACGATGAACATGTATACGACTCATATCAATACCATACTTTTCAAACGTACTTAAAAATTTATCTTTATCATCAAAGTCGGCACGAGCAGTTAACATAATTACTTTGGTATTAGCTGCCCGGTCTAGGATACGTTTTAATGTGTTGATCATTGGTTTAATTGGTTCGCTTTCTTTAGCAAACTTTTCAGCACTACGAAACTCGCCGAAGTCAAATTCTTCACCAGGTTGTAATTCGTAATTATTAAATTCTTGATTAGTTAAACTACGTACTACTTTACCGTCTTTGATTACTTTAATCTGAGCAGTAGTATGAAATAATGTATCATCAATGTCGAAGATTGTTAAGCCCATATTACCCTTAGGCATTTCTTGTCGTTCGGTAATAATATCTAATATTTTCATTTCACCAGTCCAGCTAATTGTTTTATTCTATGTAAATCTTTTACAGTCTCGGCTACTCGAGGTTTTATAGTAGGTGCCGCTGCTACCGGTGGTTTAGTTGTAGATGCCACGGGTGCCGGCACAGCAGCGGGTGCCTGTGCTACTGCCTGAGGTGCAGCAGGTGTGCCTTTAAATTTTGCCATTGCTATATCAACTTCTTGTTTTATAGTATTGGTAATATTACCTACCAAAGTATTAAGTCTTTGTTTAGTGCCTTGCGGATCAGCAACTAAATCTTGTTCTAAGGTTACTAGTTCTCCTTTAGGACCTGCAAATGCTTCTGCATATAGTTCTCGAGCCATGGCATACGCTGTGGCAGGAATAGTAGTAACAAACGAGCCAAATGTACTAGCTACATCTAATCCTGCTCCTACAATATCGCCACCAGTAATACTTTGCCCACTGTTCCATATGGCTTTTAATTTATCATAGGCACCTTTTAATGCAACTACAGTGCCTACAACTGGAATACTTTTAGCAACTATACTAGCTATTTTTGAACCTATTTTTTGTTTGACTATACCGGCTAGAGCTGTGCTTGCGAGTTTAGGCACTCGCTGTACAGCAGTATTTTCATGAATAATTTGGTAATCAGTCATTTTTCCTAATACCTGATCCAATAGGTTTTTCACCGGTAAGTTTGGGCAAGCTAAACCACAGTTGAAACCATTCAGGAGTTCCTGGTTTAATATTATG
>Ga0164293_10004438_pt1 | contig 12001 bp, 12 predicted proteins | sample GEODES118metaG_FD_111487 | JGI IMG/M metagenome (GOLD analysis project Ga0164293, IMG submission 111487) | Eutrophic lake water microbial communities from Lake Mendota, Wisconsin, USA - GEODES118 metaG | ecosystem: Environmental > Aquatic > Freshwater > Lake | place: USA: Lake Mendota... | reverse complement strand
TTCTTACGATGGAAGATAATCGGCCAAACAATCAGGATCAAGGTAATGAGACCGACGACAGCGGCCGCAAGCCAAGAGCCTTCCCAGAGACCTATGGAGGTGTCATTCACGCTTGTGACGCCAGGCTCAAAACCGAAACCACGAAGCGAATCCATCGAACACCCACTCGTGATGAGGATGGAGGCTGCGATCAACGCAAGAGACAACGCCTTGAATGCAGGTCGGAGCATGGGAGAAGAATATCGACCTGAACGGCAACACCCGGAGCCGACGAGTAGGGTTCTTCAAGTGTCGCCGGTCACAACAGCCTCTCATGATCAATCCAGCTCGCCTTTGAGAAGGAATTTTCAAGAGTCGGTTCCTCTGACATCGAAGGAACTCGAGTTTTTAGGCCTCGCCTTCGCTCTCGGGGAGAGCGACCCGCGGTGGAGTTTCGGACCTGGTGCCGAGAATGCGTTACGTCTCCAGCGATCTTTAGAGACGATCGCCAATGCCTGGGGCCTTTCCCCTTCGACCCTCACCTTCTTCTCAGATCGTTATCTCGCCTTCTATCTGGCGATCCATGGCGTCCTGATAGCCAATGACTTTCCTTCGATTTCGCTCAGCACCATCGAGAAGAAGGAAGTTCTCGCAATCGTCGATGGCCTACCGGACTCCTTGCCACGACATCATTACGGTGTCGGGATCGATGGCATCTTCGACGCGCTTGGCGATGACCGATCACTTCATATCCTGCAGATCCGAAACGGTGAGACGGGAATCAGCCAGCCAGAGCTCCCCGATGGTGCGCTCATCCTCGATGCGACCAGCGCCCTTCCCGGTGACCTCGTCGAATTCGATCTCGCCTCTCGTCCTTGGCACGCAATAGTCCTCGATGCGACGAGTTGGGGTGGGCCGCGCGGTCTCTACGCGCTCGCCATCAATCCTGCTCTCCACTGGCGAAACCCAATGCCAACTCTCGATACCTTGATGCCTACATTCGGAGCCAATTACGGACTGACCATGCTCGCCGCACTCCAGTTGGAGGAATTCCTTGGGCGCGATCATCGAGCCATCGCTCTCGCCAATGAACGCGTCAGGGAGATCGTCTCGCAAGTGGCTGACGTGGATATTGCGGGCAGAGACACACGCGACCGACTCTCACTCTCATTCCTATACACCGAGAGCGAAGAACTCCAGCGAAGCCTCTATGCCGATGGATTTCTCTTCGACTCTGGCTCTGCTTGCTCTTCATCTCAACTCGAGCCCAGCCACGTCCTCACTCGAATGGGCCTTCTTAGCCATGGAAACGTCAGGCTTCGATTCCGTCCTGAGAATCTCGCCTCCGCAGTGGAGTTTGCCCATGCCCTCATCGAGAAGGTCGAAGCGGAGCGATCTCGTCGATGATCGAGATCGACTCTCGCGGCAGCAAGTGCCCACAACCGATCATCGATCTCGCCCAAGGGATATTGAGAAACCCAGCGGAAGTGGAGTTCCGCCTCTTGAGCGATGATGTCGCGACGTGGAGCGACCTGACAGCCTGGTCACGAATGACAGGACATCAAGTGACTGCGTCAACGCCCGCTACGTTTTTGATTCGTAGAGTTCGGAATTGATCACCGCATAGCTGCGGTGGCAAGGTGCGGTGATATCTCCTTCGCCGCGTCCGATCCATAGCATTCACTGAATCGAGCGATGAAGGTCTCTGGAGTGAAGCGATATTCCTGCGTTCCCTTAGTCTCGATCACATAAGTCGCCAACATCGACCCCAATTGAGCCGAGCGCTCTTCATTCAATCCCCACGCGACGCCAGCGAGAAAACCAGAACGGAAGGCATCGCCGACACCGGTCGGATCCACCTTCGCTTTCTCCTGTGGGACACCGACTGTGACCGCGAAACCGTCGGCGCGCTCGACTCTTGCACCCGCGCTCCCGAGCGTGACGACGCGCGTCGTGACACGTTCCTTGATCTCGCTATCGCTCCACTCAGTCTTCTGCATGGCAAGCGCCAACTCATATTCGTTGAGAAACAGATAGGTAGCGCCGTCGATGAGCGACCTGATCTCCTCGCCATTCATCCGCGCAAGTTGTTGCGAAGGGTCAGCAGCGAACGGGATCCCAAGGGCTCGGCAGCTCTCCGTATGTCTGATCATCGCCTCCGGATCGTCTGGCGAGATAACGACAAGATCAAAGTGACCTGCGCGTTCAATCACTGGTCCCAGTTCGATCTCGCGCGCTTCGCTCATCGCGCCCGGGAAGAAGGAAGCGATCTGATTCAGATCCGTGTCAGTTGTGACCATGTAGAGCGCTGTGTGGAGTGAGTTAGAGACTCGGACATGTGCGGTGTCCACGCCGTGACGCGACAACCATGCTTCGTAATCAGCCCAATCTGCGCCGACGGAGGCAATCAAGACTGGATTGAGACCGAGGGCTGCCATGCCGAAGGAGATATTTGCCCCACATCCACCACGCCTTACATCAAGACCATCGACGAGGAAGGAGAGTGAGACTTTCGAGAGCGAGTCCGCTACGAGCGAATCTGTGAATTTTCCCGGGAAGGTCATCAAGTGATCGCGTCCGACCGACCCGGTCACGGCGATTCTCATGCGCACCCCATGAATCGAAGGCTACCTGAGGTGATGCGAATGGGTGCGAGGCTTAGTTGAAAGAGTCGCCACAAGCGCAGGAACCCTGCGCGTTGGGGTTATCGATCGTGAAACCCTGCTTCTCAATCGTATCGACATAATCGATGCTAGCTCCCATGAGATACGGCGCTGACATCTTGTCGGTCACGACCCTCACTGATCCAAACGATGCCACTGCATCGGACTCTTCGACACGATCATCGAAATAGAGCTGGTAACGAAGACCCGAGCAACCTCCAGGTTGCACAGCGATGCGAAGGACTAGGTCGTCACGACCCTCTTGAGCGAGAAGAGATCCGACCTTGCTTGCGGCGACATCGGTCAAGATGACTCCAGTCATTGCTGCTGTCTCGTTGCTCATCGTCTTCGTCTCCTTCATCTCTTCCTTGGGTCTTTCTCGAATCGACTTTCACTCCGAAGAACTTGCGGGGCTTCGTCGTTTCCTATCGCGAATGTTATCGCCCTACCCTCACTATTGCCTCTTCATGTGCTTGCTTCAGTACCCGAGTACCTGAGTACCTGCCTAATGAGAGAGCCATCAAAAGACGCTCTTTCTTCTCAGCAACTAGACTGCGTCCATGTCTCTCTCGCTCGTGGAGTTCCTCAAGGCCGGGACCAAGCCAGACCTAGATAGCGAGCGAGGCGTGACCTGCGCCGGCGAACTACCTGCGCCGAGCGATCCCGATCTCGTCGAGCGGGCGAAAAAGGCAAAAGCAGCGCTCGGTAAACGAGTGATGATCTTGGGGCACCACTATCAACGTGACGAAGTGATCCAGTTCGCTGATATCACTGGGGACTCCTTCAAACTGGCTCAGGCGGCGGCGGAGAACCGCGAGGCTGAATTGATCGTCTTCTGCGGCGTTCATTTCATGGCCGAGAGCGCCGACATACTCACTTCCGAGACGCAACGCGTCATCCTCCCTGACCTCGCTGCTGGTTGCTCGATGGCAGATATGGCGACCCTTGCTCAGGTCCGCGACGCTTGGACTGTCATCTCCGAATTGGGAATCGAATCTTCGACGATTCCAGTCACTTATATGAACTCCTCAGCAGCCATCAAGTCCTTCACTGGTGAGCATGGCGGAACGATCTGCACCTCATCCAACGCAGAGCGCGCGATGAAGTGGGCGCTGCAGCAGGGAGAGCGGATCCTCTTCCTTCCGGATCAACATCTCGGTCGCAACACTGCGGTGAGACATCTTGGTTTCTCACTCGATGACTGCGTCCTTTGGAACCCTTGGAAACCACGTGGTGGGCTCACTGACGACCAGATCCGAGCCGCCAAGGTCATACTCTGGCGAGGTCACTGCTCCGTCCATGGACGGTTCTCCCTCAAGAATGTCCAGGATCGCCGTTCAGAGATTCCTGGAGTCTCGATACTGGTACATCCTGAGTGTCCGCATGAAGTCGTGATGGCAGCCGACCATGTCGGAAGCACCGAGATGATCATCTCCACGGTGCGCAACGCTCCTAACGGATCGAAGTGGGCCATCGGGACGGAATTGAACCTCGTTCGAAGGCTTGCGAATGAGAACCCTGAGAAAGAGATCCACTTCCTCGACAAGACCATCTGCTATTGCTCCACGATGAATCGGATAGATCTCCCACATCTGGTCTGGGCATTGGAATCCCTGGCTGTGGGTCAAATCGTCAATGTGATCTCTGTCGACGAAACCACCGCGCACCACTCCCGACTCGCTCTCGAGCGAATGCTCTCACTCCCCCAGACTGCCCATAGCGACTGATTTCAACCGCTCATTTAGGATGCCTCCATTGCACCACAGACCGAGGGCTAAGGAGTTTGAGTGAACGAGAAAAAGGGTCGGCCTACTCGCAAACGCAAAGAGGCTGAGAAAGAGCGGATCGTGCCGCGCCTCGCGCCAGCTGCTGACAAGGTGCAGAAGAAGATCCTGAAGGAAGAGGCTCGACGTTCTCGCGTCGCACAGCGTTCGGCCTTCATGCGAGGAGATGAGAGCGCACTTCCACCTCGCGATCGTGGCCCTGTGCGGAGATTCGTACGTAACTACATCGATTCACGTCGCTCGATCGGTGAGTTCTTCCTACCCATCGTGATGGTCTTGCTCTTCCTAGGACTCAGTCCCAATCTTCAAGTAAGGCTCGGTGCCACCATCGTGCTCTATGCAGTTGCGCTCTATTCAGTGATCGAGGGTGTATTGATCGGGAAACGGATCAAGGCGGAGGTAAAGCGTCGATTCCCTGGAGAGCCGACTAAGGGTCTCGCCATGTATGGCTGGGTCCGCTCGACGCAGATCCGACGACTTCGCGCGCCTCTACCTCAAGTCAAACGAGGCGAGAAAGACTTCTAACTAGGCTCGAGGATTCGGGCTCTTCGTCTCCGAAGGTGAACGTTCTGCGATCGAAAGGATCGCGTCATCGATCGCTCGCATCACGGATGGCTCAAGCTTGACCCCGACCGCCTTCACATTCTCTTTGATCTGTGAGGGCTTCGTTGCTCCGATGATCGCGGAGGCGACATTCTTGTTCTGGAGCACCCATGCCAACGCGAGTTGCGCCATCGTGAGATCCAACTGCTTTGCGATCGGTTCGAGTCGTTGAACTGCAGTCAGGATCTCATCGCGCATCCACCGCGAGATCATGTTTGCGCCACCCTTCTTGTCGGTTGCACGCGACCCGGTTGGCGGTTTCTTCCCTGGTTGGTACTTACCGGTCAAGACGCCTTGAGCCAGTGGTGACCAGACGATCTGACTTATTCCTTCACGTTCGCTCAGCGGCACGACCTCTTTCTCGATCACACGCCAGAGCATCGAATACTGCGGTTGGCTGGAGACGAATCGGTCGTATCCGCGTTCCTTCTGTATCCGCAGACCATCATTGATCTGTCCTGCGGTCCACTCTGAGAATCCGATGTACATCACCTTGCCGGAGCGAATCAGGTCATCGAATGTCGAGAGCGTTTCCTCTAGAGGTGCCTCGAAATCGAAACGATGAGCTTGGTAGAGATCGATGTGATCAGTACCGAGGCGCTTGAGGCTTGCATGGACCGACTCCATGATGTGCTTTCGAGAGAGGCCACGCTCATTCTTGCCAGTCCCGGTCGGCCAGTAGACCTTTGTGAACAACTCATACGACTCTCGTTTGACTCCCTTGAGAGCCTTGCCCAAGACCGTCTCTGCGCGGGTACCTGCATAAACATCTGCTGTGTCGAAGGTAGTGATGCCGACATCGAAGGCCGCACGAACACACTTGATCGCCGCCTCAGACTCCACTTGGGATCCATGGGTGATCCAATTGCCGTAGGTCAGTTCAGATACATAGAGCCCAGAGCCGCCGAGTTTTCTAAATTCCATGGCGCCACCCTAAGCGACACACCCCTTGATTCCAACTCATGGCTGAAGAGAGCTCGCCTTGCTACTCTTCGGCAACAACTCAATAGTTCCTCGCTCAGGGGAAGTCTGGTGAGAATCCAGCGCTGACCCGCAACCGTCATAGTCGGAATGCCTGACGAAGAACATTGCACACCACCCGTCGAGGTCTGCGGGGCGGAGCATTCTTGATCCTTCGTCGATGCGCACATTTCCCCTACGCGACCCTCTCGACTGGATCTTCGAGGGCAACGCTTCAGGACCTCTCACTATTCACTCGCCCAGCGCGAGAGTTGAGAGGAAAGAAATGAAAAGAACACTGATCGCGATCTCTTCCATCGCGCTTCTGATCTCCTATCCATCACCTGTCTCCCAGGCATCGACCGGGTACCGCTATTGGGGTTACTTCCAAGCTGCGCCAGGTGCGACAGAGTGGACGATGGCCATGACAGGGCCGACGACCAATGTGAAGGACGGTTCGGTTGAAGGATGGATGCACACATTCAGCAACGATGATGTCAACGCCTCTGCTCCACGACTTGCACCGAACTTCTCCTCACTCTGCAAGTCCGTCAAGCCGGCTGCCAACAAGAAGAGAGTCGGTGTCGTAGTCGACTTCGGCATCGCTGCAATCCGTCCACGCGGCGAGAGCATTCCAAAACGCGTGACCGCCTGCGTACAAGTCGATCTCAATGCCACTGGCGCTGAGGCACTTGCTGCCGCTGCCAAGATCCGAGCCTCCTCATCAGGATTCATCTGTGGCATCAATGGTTATCCCGTCAGGGAGTGCAGCGCTGAGATCAAGACGCCGCGGACGCTTGCGAAGTGATTGAGCGACGGATCACGAGAAGTAAAGGGAGTCACTGACAGATGAGTGCGACGCTCCTCGATCACTCTCGGTCGACACGATCGAGAATCCATCCCTTTGCATGGTGGGCATGGGCGATCGTCCTCAGTGTCGTGCTCTTCATCTCCTCTGAGCCGTGGTTTGCAGCAGGACTGGTAGTCGCTTCCGCCATCTTGGTGAGGGCCTACAAGGAGATCACTCCTTGGTCCCGATCGTTCGTCGTGGCGATGAAGTTCATCGCTGTGATCCTTCTGATTCGCATGGCGATAGCGATCCTCATCGGTGTCCCCATTCCAGGGACCACCATCATCACGCTTCCCACCTTTCAACTTCCCGAGTGGATCGCGGGGATAAGACTGGGTGGACCGGTTACGACCGAACGCCTCACTTCCACACTTGGAGAGGTGATGATCATCATTGGGGTCGTCGCACTCTTCGCAGCAGCGACATCGCTGACCTCGCCACATCGCGTGATCCGCGCCATCCCACTCGCCTTCTACCAACTCGGATTGGTGCTGACCATCGCCACCTCTGTCTTCCCACAATTCGTCGTCGCCATTCGGCGGATCACTCTGGCCCGGCGTCTTAGGGGTCAAGAGGTCCGTGGGCTTCGACATTGGCGCAAGATCGCGATCCCGCTCCTTGAGGATGCGCTTGAACGAAGTCTTGATCTCGCCGCTGCGATGGAGTCACGTGGCTTCGGGCAACGTATCCGCCGAAGCAGCTATCGCCCTGATCACTGGGGTGGGCTGGAGAGCGCGATTCTCGCGTCATCGCTCATGGTCGCCGCCGTAATCTGGTTTCTCCCTTCGCAAACTCCGGCGTTCTTCTTCGCTAGCGGACTCTTCGCCTCTTGGTTAGTCCTCTTTGGAAGGAAACGATCATGATCTCCTTTCGCAATGTCTCGCTGATCTACCCCAACTCCCAAACCACCGTCTTCGAAGACGTCACTTTCGAGGTTGGCGAGGGCGAATTCATCCTCTTGATCGGCAGTACCGGAATCGGAAAATCCAGCGCACTCAAATTGATGAATGGACTTGTCCCCCACCACACCGGCGGCATTCTCAGTGGCGACATTCAAGTCGATGGCATCTCGACAAGAGGAGTACGCCCAGGCGAACTCTCACACTTGATTGGGATCGTTGGTCAAAACCCGATCCATGGTTTCGTCACGGATATCGTCGAGGAGGAGATCGCATTCGCGATGGAATCTCTCGCGATTCCAGAGAGCGCGATGAGAAAGCGAGTGGAAGAGGTCCTCGACCTACTTGCCCTCACGCCGATGCGATCGCGAACGATTGCGACTCTCTCGGGCGGTGAGCAGCAACGAGTGGCCATCGCAAGCGCCCTTGTCATGAACCCAAAGATCCTGCTTCTCGATGAGCCGACGAGCGCGCTTGATCCGATCGCTGCAGAGGAAGTACTTGCGATACTGCAACGAATCGTCCATGACCTTGGTGTCACTGTCGTTGTTGCCGAGCATCGCCTCGAGCGCGTCATTCACTACGCCGATCGCATCATCCACATCGCAAGCGATGGATCAGTCCGAGTTGGTTTCCCATCTGCGGTCATGAAGGAATCAGAGATTGCCCCTCCGATAGTGGAACTCGCCAGATCCCTTGGAGCCGAGGAGATGCCACTTTCAGTGCGAGATGCGCGAAAGGTCCTCATCTCAACTGCTCACCAACTTGCAGATTTGGTCCCAGCATCTCCTGAACGAGAGCGGGTAACTCAAGATCGACAGCCGATCGTGAAGATCAAGGGCGCGACATTGGGTTATGAGAGAAATGAAGTCCTCTCCGATATCTCTCTCGAGATCCGTTCTGGCGAGGTTGTCGCATTGATGGGGCGCAACGGCGCCGGTAAGTCAACCCTGATGAAGGCGATCTCCGGCGTGATTGTGCCGCTAGAAGGTGAGGTCTCGATCGAAGGCAGGGATCCCTCTGCCTTCACATCTGCAGAACTTGTTCGGATGATCGGTTTCGTTCCACAGAATCCCAGTGATCTGCTCTACGGACGATCAGTCCTTGAAGAGTGTTCATTGGCAGATAGTGATCAAGGTCTTCCCGGCGGTTCGACCCTTGCGACTTTGGAGACGCTCTTGCCAGGAATCCCAGCGAGCACACATCCTCGTGATCTCTCCGAAGGACAAAGGCTCTCCTTGGTCCTCGCAATCGTCCTAGCGACGGATCCACGCATCTTGATTCTCGATGAACCTACGCGAGGTCTCGACTACCCAAGTAAAGAGAGACTGATAGAACTCCTCAGAACTCGGGCGAAAAGAGAGCGATCGATTCTGATAGCAACACACGATGTCGAACTTGTCGCTGAGCTTGCCGATCGAGTCCTATTCGTCGCAGATGGCGAACTCGTCTCAGACGGCGATGTCAGGGAAGTGCTGACCGCAAGCCTTCCCTTCGCGCCACAGGTGACGAAGATCCTCGCGCCTCAGAAGTGGCTGACTGTGAAGGAAGTGATGGATGCTCTCGACAACGCTTAGCCGTCGAGGATTGTTGAGATTCTCCCCGCTCGCGCGGATCGGAATCGTTCTCGTCTCGCTGGTGTCACTTCTCGCCTTCACGTGGCCGCTTTACCTACCGGAGAGCGCATTCGGTTTGGCGATGACGCAAGATCGTTACTGGGTCTTCTTCCTCATCATCCCGCTAGCGCTCTTCTTCCTTGGGCTCGAGATCAATCGTGGAAAGATCGAGATAAGCGCACTCGCACTGCTCGCCGTTCTTGCAGCTCTAGCGGCGGCGCTGCGACAGATCGGAGCAGGCGCGGTGGGTATCGAACCGATGTGGTTCTTGGTCATACTCGCCGCTCGTGTCTTCGGTGCCACTTTCGGTTTCTCACTCGGCGCCATTGCGATGGCTCTCTCAGCTCTACTCACCGGTGGAATCGGACCCTGGTTGCCCTTCCAGATCATGGCCGCGTCCTGGATCGGTCTGCTGGCGGGTTCGCTTCCGCAACGCGTCCGAGGTCGACTAGAGATCGCGATGTTGATGGTGATCGCTCTCGTTGCGGGAATGTCCTTCGGTTTCCTCATGGATCTTCAGCTTTGGCCATGGTTACTTGGAACGGAGACTGCGATCTCGTTCGTGCCAGGAGCAGGCGTGGAAGAGAACCTCTCCCGTTTCGTCAGATTCCACTTCCTCACCGCGATGGCATGGGATATTCCGCGATCGATCTTGACCGCGACCCTCATCGCCATCACTGGTGCACCGATCATCAACGCGCTGCGGCGCGCACAGAAAAAGGTCGTATTCCTCGACGATCTCAGCGAACGTGCGAAGGCACAAAAGGCGCTCTGACCACCTCATATTCGCCGATACGTCCACGAACATCGATCGTCAGTGAAGTCCCCTTGACGATATCGGGGCGCACGAGCGCAAGAGCGATGCCCTTCTTGATCGAAGGAGAGAAGGTCCCACTCGTCACGACACCAATGATGACTCCATCGAGAGTGACCGGCATGCCTGCTCGTGGAATCGTGCGATCCTTTGCAAGCAGCGCTACTGCTTTCCTCTCTACACCGCGTTCCTTGATCTTCTGCAAGGCATCACGCCCCAACCAAGAGGGCTTGGCGAGGGAGATTGCCCATCCCACTCCCGCTTCCAAGGGATTTATCTCGTGCGAGAGTTCGTGGCCGTGGAGGGCGTAACCCATCTCCGTGCGAAGCGTGTCACGCGCACCTAGTCCGGCGACAAGTCCGCCGAACTTTGGCAAGGCCTGTTCAAGCGAATCCCAGACCGCTGCAGTCAGGCTTTGACCATCTGCGGATGTGACCGGTACTACCAACTCGAATCCAAGTTCGCCGGTATACCCGGTCCGACAGAGGATGATCTCGCTCCCCTTGAAAGACATTCGCTGGAAGGACATGTAATCGAGAGTGCTCGGAATATCGAGGCCGATCGCGGCAAGCAATTCTCGAGACTTCGGTCCCTGTACTGCGATGATGCCAAAATCATGATGGCAGTTCTCGATTTGGATTCCATTCGGAGCTCTTGAGGCGATGACCTCATGGACATTTCCGCAATTGGATGCATTGGGGATGAGGAAGACCTCACTCGTCGAGAATCGATAGGCGATCATGTCGTCGATGACGCCACCGCTCTCATCGCAGAGCATTGTGTACTGCGCCTCGGAATCAGAGATGGACTCGAGGTCGTTGGTCAGGATCGAATTCAAGAATGTGAGCGCGCCACCGCCGCTAACCGAGATCTTCCCGAGGTGGGAGACATCGAAGATTCCAACATGCTCCCTGACTGCCGCATGCTCAGCCAAGACCCCTCCAGCGACCGTCTCGCTGCTCTGCGGATACTCGATTGGCATCAGCCAACCGCCGAAGTCAGCCATCTTTGCGCCACGCGCTACATGAAAATCATGAAGCGGCGAAAGTTGAGGTCCTACCGGGTGCCCGCCATCTTCGACCATCTAGACAATCTAGCCGAAGGTCTAGCAACTTCGCTGATGGAGTTGATGGTCAATGCTTGAAGACATCTCTAACATGGCGTAGTGATGGAGCGACTTCGGATCTTTCTCTCTGCTGCTCTCTCGGCGGTGCTCGTTCTCGTGGCTCCGCCAGCAATAAGCAACGACGAAGTCACGCAACGCTCCTTCTTCCCTGCCGACCTTGCGGAGAAGGCAAATAGGGAGGGTGCCCGCGTCTTCTCCATGGGTGATGATTCAGGAATCGGGTTCTCTCAGCTTGGTCGATGGCCAGACGTGATCTGTTCTTCGACCAAGGATCCCAACTGCATCTTTCCTCAGCCAGGAGTTGAACAGAGAACGCCCTACCCCTTTGGCGCCCAGATCATGTTGGGGGTCTGCTCTGATGCGAGATCCGAAGATTGCATTGAAAGCGTGCGGCTCAAAAGAGGAGATGGCGAGTACACGGAGCTCAAATTTCTGCGCTACCAATCAACCCAGTATTACCTGCAACGCGAAAGAGACGGAGAACCCTTCCCGGCGGACCCATCCATGAATCTGCCAGAGGGCATACATCCGTCGATCTGGGAAGAGATTCGAGACGGGCAAGCAGCTCCACTCAAGTACTTCGTCTATTACAAGTACAACATGGGTTACGACCCACAGGAGAAGAAGTTCTATATCCAAGGAGTACGACTCTCAATCAGGCCCTTTCGCGTAGAGGCTCCATCTTGGTCAGCACTCTGGTCGAGCGA
>Ga0164293_10004437_pt1 | contig 12001 bp, 8 predicted proteins | sample GEODES118metaG_FD_111487 | JGI IMG/M metagenome (GOLD analysis project Ga0164293, IMG submission 111487) | Eutrophic lake water microbial communities from Lake Mendota, Wisconsin, USA - GEODES118 metaG | ecosystem: Environmental > Aquatic > Freshwater > Lake | place: USA: Lake Mendota, Wisconsin... | reverse complement strand
GGCGTAGATTATTCGCCGTGTGTTCGCTTGCCTGTAAAAGCCACAAAACACTATCGGGCACAGCTAGCAAAATCGACATCCAACGTTCGAACGTTTCGGGGGTAATTTTGAAGTTGTTGTTGAAACAGCAAAAGACAAATTTATCTTCGGGCAAGCCAAGCTCAGCGCGGGTGAACGGATGCGATGATACGGTCCGTTTACGATCATTGGGCTGATAACTATGCGGCAGATAAATCACCTTTTCCGTAAAAAAAGGCTCAGTCTCAGGGGTGATGAGCGTTTTGTCGGCAAGAATGTAATCCATGTAGGGGGCACCCATAGTGCCGGGGTAACCTAGATAATTGATTTGTATTGGCGCGACTCTCGACGCGAACACGCTTGGGCGGCAACCTGTCGTCAAGCCACTCAGATCAATCGCAATATCGATCTCAAGCTCTCTCGCACGCGCAACAAGCTGGGCATCAGACTCTGCCTTGACGTCAAAAAAGTGTTCAAACCCCGCCTCAAGCCGTTGCCGCATCGCATCTCGAGTATCGGGACCCGAGGAAAAGGCATACACCTCGAATTGGGTACGATCATGCGCCTCGAACAAACCTGCGATAAGTTGCGCAACAGGATGATTGTGAAAGTCAGCAGAAAAGTAACCAATCCGCAGCCTCGGCTTGGTTGTGCGTTTGGCAAAAGGCGCTATTTTTTTAGGGCCCGGATGCTTGTCCTGAATCCAAGTTCGTGCGGCTCGCTGTTGTAAGTCCGGATTCGAAGTCAGTGCAAGAAGCGGAAATGGCAGACTCGCGGGTTCGTCATTTTTGACAGCTGTCAATACGACGTCAAGACGATCTCGATAAAGACGCCAATCGCACATCTGCATGTTGACGTGCAAGCGTGTGCCCAGCAAGTACGGAATTTGAGGCGCGCATTCGATCGCGCGATCGAAACTTTTAACCGCCTCGGCATGCCGGCTGAGTTCGTTGAGAGCATTACCTCGGTTCACCAAAGCTTGTGCATGGGTCGGTACAAGATTGATCGCGGCATCAAAACTAGCAATCGCTTCTTCGAAACGTCTCATTCCCCCTAAGGCATTACCGCGATTGTAGTGCGCTTGGGCATAACCAGGTGCTAAACCGATGGCGCGATCATAGCTTTCCAATGCCTCGGGCCAGCGCCCCATGTGTTGCAGCAGATCTCCACGATTATTATGCGCTTCGACATAGCCTGCATCCAACGCGATCGCCCGATCGTAATGAGACAGTGCAGACTTATATTTCTTAAGATCCTGCAAAAGGTTAGCGAAATTGTTGAGCGCAGAACTCGCCTCGGGATCAAGCTTGAGCGCTTTCACAAATAAAACCTCAGCACGCTCTAGCTGACCCGTTTGGTAGGCAATCGTCGCGAGCATATGCAGCGCATCGAAATGATTGGGTTGCCATTTGAGCGCACGCTCATACAGCGCGCGCGCTTCTTTGAATTGCCCTTGTTGATGCAGTGTGAGCGCCTCATGAAACTTATTGTTCGCTTTTAGCGCATCAGCCGCAGACACCTCTCTACCAATCGAAGCCATTGCTTTCACCACGTTTAAAACAAAAATGACGCAACAGAATCGGGATCAACGATCTTTTTGCTTAAGCTTGGTGTAAACAGTATTAACGACTGTCGAACGCACCGGTTCGCTTAACCCAGATGCGGGTTTAGGTGTCGAAGTATCTTTTTTGGGTTTTTTAGCTTCTTTGCTGGACTTTTGTTGACCTTTGGCCATGATATTTCCCCGATAAATTAACGATAAACTAGTGTACATGCCTATCGAATAAAAACCCAATGCTCCCCCTTTTGTCTGTTTCCGAATCTGAAGTCGAAGTCTCTGCCATGCGTTCGCAAGGGGCGGGCGGGCAGAATGTCAACAAGGTTTCGAGTGCGATTCACTTGCGTTTTCACATTCCCAATTCAAGTTTGCCCACCGACGTCAAGGTACGGCTGCTCGCGCTCAAGGACTCGCGCATTACACGTGACGGTGCCATCGTGATTAAGGCACAATCCCATCGCAGCCAAGAACTCAACCGACTGGATGCCTTCGCCCGTCTCAATGAATTGGTCAATAGCGTTGCGCGTCCGCCAAAAACACGCCATGCCACAAAACCCAGTTTTGGTTCACGCCAGCGACGGCTCGAAACAAAACGGAAACACTCGGAAACTAAAGCCCTCCGTGGGAAATCCACCCTTTAACAGGATTGCGATCACAGTCGCACCCAACCATGAGTCAGACAGATGAACATCCCGCTTTTTCCACTTGGCTCAACGCTTTTTCCTGAGGGCTTATTAGCGCTCAAAATTTTCGAAGTGCGCTACCTCGACATGACCAAAGCATGTTTTAAGCAACAAACCCCCTTTGGCGTGGTCACACTGTCACAGGGGCCGGAGGTCCGGATTCCGGGCAAAGAGGTTGAGTTTGCAGATATAGGCACACTGGCGCACATCATCGACTTTGATGCGGTCCAACCCAGCTTGTATATGCTGCGCTGCCGGGGTGGGCAACGCTTCAAGATTCTTGAGCGCACTCAGGCACCGAATGGCGCCTGGTCCGCTAACATTGAGCTGGTGGATGCGGATCCAGAGATCGATATTCCGTCTGAGCTGACACCGACTTCGCAGGCGCTCGCCCGACTCATTGCGTCTTTTGAGGAGCAAAACGTTGCAGCCGATGATCGCCCCTTTCTCGCCCCCTATCGCCTCAACGACTGTAGTTGGGTTGCCAATCGCTGGGCTGAATTACTCAACATTCCTTCTGCGCAAAAAGCACACTTGCTCTCCATGAACAATCCACGCTTACGCTTGGATTTGTTGCAGGAGATGCTCGAAGAAATGGGGGCTTTCAAGCCCCCACGTCAGTCCTGAACAAACCAGCTTAGACGCGTAAAGAAGCGCAGAAAGCCTTGATACGTTCGCACGCATCTTTCAACACCTCATCCGATGTTGCATAGGAAATCCTGAAGTATGGCGCGAGACCAAACGCCGAGCCCGGAACAACTGCGACCAGTTTTTCATCAAGCAACGCATTGGCAAAGTCGAAATCATTGTTGATTTTGACGCCTTTGGGTGTGGTCTTACCAAGCGTGCCTGCGCAGCTTGGATAGACGTAAAACGCGCCTTGTGGCTTGAGGCAAGTGACGCCCTCGCATTCATTGAGCATACGCACGACCATGTCTCTACGACGCTCAAACACGACATTGTGATCTGCGATAAAGCCTTGCGGACCATCCAAGGCCTCCAGCGCTGCCGCCTGACTGATCGAGGAAGGATTAGAGGTCGACTGGGATTGAATCGCCGACATCGCGCCAATCAACCAGCTCGGTCCGTGCCCATATCCAATACGCCAACCCGTCATACAGTAGGCTTTTGAAACGCCGTTGACCGTCAGTACGCGGTCAGCGATCTCTGGTGCCACCTGTGCCAAGGTCGCAAATTTAGCACCGTCAAACAATAGCTTTTCGTACATATCATCGACCATCACCAAAACCTTGGGATGTGCCTTGAGGACCTGACCGAGCGCCTTGAGGTCATCGGCGGTGTAGACGGAACCTGTCGGGTTTGATGGGGAATTTAGGATCAGCCATTTTGTCCGGGGCGTGATGGCTTTTTTAAGCAACTCTGGCGTCAACTTGAAACCAACAGACGCATCGCACACCACAGGGACCGCCGTCCCCCCCGCAAGCACCACCATATCGGGATAACTCACCCAATACGGCGCAGGAATCAACACCTCATCGCCCTCGCCGATCGTCGCGACCAGTGCATTGAATAAGACTTGTTTTCCTCCAGTACAGACGATGACATCATCGGGATTGATCGTCATGGCATGGTCACGCAAAAATTTTCTGGCGATCGCGCGCTTTAACTCTGCTGTCCCGTTAACGGCGGTATAGCGGGTTTGTCCGCCTTGAATGGCCTTGATGGCTGCCTCGCGGATATTGGCGGGCGTATCCATATCTGGCTCGCCTTGTGCCAAAGCGATGACATCCATTCCTTTGGCTTTCAGCGCCTTGGCATTATCGGTAATCGCCAGCGTGGGCGAAGGTTTTACCAAGGACATCCGGGGCGACAGTAAGGCTGCACTCATTTAATTCTCCAGAGAAAGGTCGACGCATCATGCATGCATCGATCAGGCACACGCTAAATCGATTAAATATAACCCAAGGTAAATCTTCCAAATCATTGAGGTAGCATGGTATCGTGCCAAAAAATTAAGGAGGAAACCCCCATGACTTTCAATATGCGACTGACACGACGTGCCCTACTCGGCGCTCTCGTCTTGACAACCGGCTTGGGTTTGAATGCTGCTGCACAAGCCAAGTACCCAGAAAAGCCCATTAAACTCATTGTTGGTTTTGCGGCAGGTGGTCCAACAGACATCGTGGCCCGTCTTGTAGGCAGCCGCCTAGAAAAGGCCCTCGGTCAACCTGTGATTGTCGAGAACAAACCAGGTGGCGGCTCAAACATTGCTTCAGCAGAGGCCGCACGCGCCAAGCCTGATGGCTATACCCTGTTTTTAGGTACCATTGCCAACGCAACCAATATGTCGGTCTATAAAAACCTGACCTATGACACCGAACGTGACTTCATCCCAATCTCGCAACTGGTGTCCTCGCCTAGCGTGTTGGTCGTCAACAATGACCTTCCCATCAAGAATCTAAAAGAACTCATTGCTTATGCCAAAGCTAATCCAGGCAAGCTTTCCTATGCCTCCTCGGGCGCTGGGGGTTCACCTCACTTAGCTGGCGAGATGCTCAAGCAGCGTGCGGGCATCGACGCACTGCATGTGCCCTACAAAGGCGCGGCGCCCGCGATGAATGATGTCATGGGCGGCACTGTGTCCATGGGCTTTAAAACAGCTTCGGGTGTCACCACCACAATTCAAGCGGGTCGACTCAGAGCGATCGCGATTGCCAGCAATACACGCCTGCCTCAGTTACCGGATGTTCCAACTTTAAGCGAACTTGGTTTTAAAGACTTTGAAGTGAGCTCTTGGAGTGGCCTGTTCGCCCCCAAAGGCACTCCACAAGCCATTATCGACATGTTGGGCAAAGCAACTGTCGATATTTTTAAGAACCCAGAGGTCCGTAAACAGCTTGAAGGCATCGGCGCGATCCCAATCGGCAGCACACCCGAAGAATTCAAGAAGTATGTTCGCTCAGAGATCGAGAAATGGGGTGTCGTTGCCAAAGCTGCCAATATTCAGCTTTGAACGCTTAACCAAACGATCGATTGAATCACGCCTCAGACTCTCATCCCAAGGTCTGAGGCGTTTTGTTTGGTAGAAATAAATAATACCGATCCGCCCCCCCACTAAGGATGATTCATATGGCAAGTCAAGATCCCCACTACAGCCCTCTGGGCGATAGCGGCCTCATGGTACCGCGACTTTGGCTCGGCTCAATGATGTTCGGCGATCAAACCGATGAAGCTGTCGCGCGCGAAATGGTGGCTGTGACGCGCGACGCAGGTCTGAATGCGATCGATAGTGCGGACAACTACGCCGGCGGCGAGTCTGAACGTATCGTCGGCAAACTCATCGCTCAAGATCGCGCGCGCTGGGTGTTGGCCACCAAGGTTGCCAACCCGATCGGTAAAGAACCTAACGACAAAGGTCTATCACGTCGCTGGATCATGCAGGAAGTCGACAACAGTTTGAAACGCCTCAATACAGACTGGATCGACGTCTACTACATGCACAAAGACGATGAGACCACGCCCATCGAAGAAACCCTATCGAGCTTTGCCCGGTTAATCGATATGGGAAAAATCCGCTATTACGGCATATCGAACTTTCGCGGCTGGCGTGTTGCCCGCATGGTGGAGACCGCGCGCCGCATGGGTATTCCACAACCTATCGTTTGCCAACCGCCTTACAGCGCGGTCACCCGCCTGATTGAAACCGAAGTCATTCCTGCCTGTGCGCATTATGGTGTCGGTGTGGTGGCCTACAGTCCCTTGGCCCGTGGCGTACTCACTGGCAAATACGACCCGAATGTCAAGCCTGATCCAAATAGCCGCGCCGGACGTGGTGATCGCCGCATGCACCAGACCGAGTTTCGCACTGAATCGCTTGAGATCGCCAATGCGCTGAAATCACACGCGCAAAGCCGGGGCTTGAGTCCCACACAGTTCGCAATCGCCTGGGCGCTCAATAATCGTTTGGTGAGCGGTGTGATTGGAGGCCCCCGCACGTTGGAGCAATGGCAGGACTATGTGGCGGCACTGAACGTTGCGCTTTTGCCTGAAGATGAAGCCTTGGTCGATCAGCTCGTGCCTCCGGGCTATGCCTCTACGCATGGCTTTGTCGACCCCCAATATCCTCTTAAGGGTCGCAAACCCCGTTAAGCGGTGTGCGCCCATCCCAAAGCCTGTCACAGAACCACCCTGTGACGGGTTTTGCGGCGATAATAAGCGCTTGGTCATTTACGTTTTAAGCACATGAACAAGCGCGACATCGTCATCAAAAGCACTACTTATTTGCGCGGCCCGAATATCTGGACCTATTGCGCCATCATCGAGGCAGTCGTCGACATTGGTGACCTAGAGGACAGCCCCTCAAACACGGTTCCAGGCCTTTACGAGCGTCTAACCACATGGTTACCCAGTCTTGTAGAGCATCGTTGTAGCCCGGGTGTGCATGGTGGATTTCTCATGCGTCTCAAAGAAGGCACCTGGCCTTGCCACATTTTGGAGCATGTCACGCTTGCGCTGCAAGACCTTGCGGGGGTCCCTGGCTATGGCTTTGGTCGAGCCCGCGAAACCGAAGAGCGCGGGGTCTACAAAGTCATGGTGAGCGGCTGGGAAGAGAAAGTCACGCTTGCTGCGCTCTACATGGGTCGCGACTTGGTGATGGCCGCCATTGACGATCTTCCCTACGACCTCGAGGGTGAACTGGATAAATTGAAAGATCTGGCGCAGGATCTTTGCTTGGGGCCGAGTACCGCATCGATGGTACTGGCTGCCGACGAGCGAACGATTCCCGCGATCCGCCTGAGTGAGGGCAACCTCGTGCAGTTTGGCTACGGCGCCAAACAGCGACGGATTTGGACGGCGGAAACGGATCAGACCAGTGCGATCGCCGAGACGATTTCTCGGGACAAGGGCTTAACCAAACAATTGCTTGAAACCTGCGGTGTACCTATTCCAACGGGGCGCGCGGTTGAAAGTGCTGCGGACGCTTGGGAAGCGGCACTCGATCTGGGCTTACCCGTTGTCGTCAAGCCCGTTGATGGCAATCACGGACGAGGCGTTTTTATCAATCTCGAAACACGCACTGAGATTGAAGCCGCCTACGAAGTGGCGGTCGACGAAGGATCGGGTGTATTGGTTGAAAAGTTTATTCGTGGCAATGAGCACCGTCTCCTGATTGTTGGAGGAAAACTCGCGGCTGCGGCCAAAGGCAAGACCGCGAGCGTCGTCGGTGACGGTCAGCAAACCGTTCAAGAACTCATTACCAGTCAGATCAATTCAGACCCGCGTCGCGGTCGCGGCGAGGACCAGCCCCTGAATCCTGTGCGGATCGACTCGGCAGCACGACTCGAGTTGACCCGTCAGGGTTTCAATGGGGACAGTATCGTCCCTGCAGGCAAGGAAGTGTTGATTCAACGCAATGGTAACGTTGCGTTTGATTGCACAGACGATGTGCATCCTGAGGTGATCGCGATCGCGGCGATCGCAGCACAAGCGGTTGGACTGGATGTTGCAGGTATTGATCTTGTCGCCGAGGACATCTCAAAACCCTTGAGTGCTCAAGGCGGTGCCATCGTCGAAGTTAACGCAGGTCCGGGACTGCTCATGCACCTCAAGCCAGCCGAAGGACTGTCACGGCCCGTAGGCCGCGCCATCATTGACCATATTTTTCCTGGCGATGAAAACGGCAGCATCCCTTTGGTGGGTGTCACAGGAAGCACGGGCACCGGCCACATCGCCCGCCTGACCGCTCACATCCTCAATGCACATGGCTGGCGAACCGGGTTAGCCAATACGGATGGACTTTACGTTGGCACCCGAAGGCTCTTTGCGGGCGATGCTGCAAACTGGGATCAAGCCAGACGCTTATTGCTCAACCGGGAGGTTCAAGCTGCTGTCATTGAAAATAACGGCATGGAAATTCTCACCAAAGGCTTAGCCTACGACCGTTGTTCAGTGGGGATTGTCACGAATGTTGTGTACTCGGAGATCTTTAAAAATCCCGAGATTGCCTATCACGCCTTTGAAACTGCCGAGGATTTGATCAAGGTTTATCGCAGCCAAGTCGATGTCGTGTGGCCCCATGGCGTTGGCGTCTTAAACGCAGACGACCCAAATGTCGCATCGATGGCGCAGTACTGTGATGGAGCTATCATTTTTTACAGCCCGTCCTCCGACTCGCTCGTCATCGCGACTCATCTTGCCGAAGGTAAGCGTGCTGTGTTTATTGATCAAAACAACGTGCTCATCGCTGATGGTGCGTCGCAACAAAAAATAATCGCACTGACTGAACTCAGCGCCTACGCTGATCCTCAAAATAACGAGTCCCGGCGCGAACTTTTAGCGGCGGTCGCTGCCACCTGGGCGCTAGGGATTTCATCAGAGACAATTCGGGACGGATTGCGATCTTTTAAGTGATAAATCGGTAAACTAGACGATCTGTTTTCACAAACCGAAATTCTTCAAGGTCCAGCCAACATGACTGCACGCACCGCCTGCCATCGACTTCAGGTCGCAACGCCTCTTTATCAGTTTATTGAGACAGAGGTTCTTCCTGGATCCGGGGTCGATAGTGCAAGTTTTTGGAAAGGGTTTGACGCACTCGTTCATGACCTGACTCCCATCAACACCGCTCTGTTGGCGCAACGCGATCGTCTGCAAACGGAGATGGACACCTGGCATCGCACCCATCCCGGTCCGATTCAGGATATGAAGGCCTATCGCGCCTTTTTAACGAAAATCGGTTATCTCGCACCTGTACCGGCCAAGGCGAACGCTACCACGACCAATGTGGATGCCGAACTCGCGCTTCAAGCCGGTCCGCAATTGGTCGTACCCGTGTTGAATGCGCGCTACGCGCTGAACGCCGCTAATGCGCGTTGGGGCTCTTTGTACGATGCACTATACGGAACCGATGCGATTGCTGAAACCGACGGCGCGACCCGCGCAGGAGGCTACAACCCGATTCGCGGTGCCAAGGTCATTGCCTTTGGCCGGCAGATTCTCGACCAATCTGCCAAGCTCGCGAAAGGCTCGCATGCGGATGCTAAAGCCTACACAGTCAAAGACGGACAACTCGTCGTGACTTTAAAAGACAGTTCTGTCACGGGTTTAGCCGCACCTGAGAAATTCGTGGGCTATCAGGGCGATGCAAAGCATCCCTCCTCTATTTTGCTTGTCAACAACGGTTTACATATCGACATTCAGATCGATCAAACAAAAGGGATCGGCAAAGACGACCCAGCGGGTGTAAACGACATCGTGCTCGAAGCCGCGTTATCAACCATCCTCGATCTCGAAGACTCCGTGGCCGTCGTAGATGCCGATGACAAGGTTCTGGCCTATCGCAACTGGCTCGGCATCCTGAAAGGCACACTTATTGAAAGCGTCACCAAAGGTGGCCAGACGTTTAACCGTACGCTCAATCAGGATCGCCATTACACGGCGGCCGCTGGTGCCAAGCACGCCAAAGATGGCGTGGTGACTTTGCATGGTCGTTCATTGCTGTTTCTGCGTAACGTCGGACACTTGATGACCAATCCGGCAATTTTGGATGGTCATGGTCAAGAGATTTTCGAAGGGATCCTGGATGCCGTCGTGACCGTGACGATTGCGCTTCATGATCTCAAGCGTAGTCAAGCGCACAAGTATGGCAACTCACGCACCGGTTCGGTCTACATCGTCAAACCAAAAATGCATGGTCCCGCCGAAGTCGCTTTTGCCAACCAACTATTTGGTCGCGTAGAGGACATGCTGGGTCTTGCGCCCAACACCGTCAAGCTTGGCATCATGGATGAGGAACGACGGACCAGCGTCAACCTCAAGGCGTGTATCAATGAGGCGCCTGCGCGCGTGGCCTTTATCAACACGGGCTTTTTGGACCGTACCGGAGATGAAATGCATACCGCGATGCATGCCGGTCCGATGATTCGCAAAGGCGACATGAAATCAAGCGCCTGGTTATCAGCTTACGAACGCAGTAACGTCTTGACAGGTTTGGCCTGCGGGCTGCGTGGACGGGCTCAGATCGGTAAAGGCATGTGGGCCATGCCAGATCTCATGGCAGCGATGCTTGAACAGAAAATCGCCCACCCCAAAGCAGGTGCCAATACTGCGTGGGTGCCCTCACCGACCGCTGCGACGCTGCATGCCTTGCACTACCATCAAGTCAGCGTCGCCGATGTACAGACTGCGCTTGAAAAAGTCGATGCCCCGGCAGAGATTGATCGACTGCTCGGTGAAATCCTCCAAGTTCCCGTTGCCGTCAAACCAAACTGGAGCGCGGCCGAGATTCAACAAGAACTAGACAATAATGCTCAGGGTATTTTGGGCTATGTGGTGCGCTGGATTGATCAAGGCGTGGGCTGCTCCAAAGTTCCTGATATTCACAACGTTGGGCTGATGGAAGACCGCGCCACCCTGCGCATTTCAAGTCAGCACATCGCCAACTGGTTGTTGCACGGCATCGTGACCGAGGCGCAAGTCACTGAGACCTTGCAACGTATGGCCAAAGTGGTCGATGGTCAAAACGCGGGTGATCCGCTCTACCAACCGATGGCACCCAATTTTGAAGCCTCGTACGCCTATCGCGCCGCGCGTGATTTAGTGTTCAAAGGCCTCGAACAACCCAGCGGTTACACGGAGCCTCTGCTGCACGCGTGGCGCCTCAAGGTCAAGGCAAAATAATGAACGCTCCCGTCCCCATGCTCGATACTGCGCAAGTCCTGTCCTCGGTGAGTCAAGCCTGGGATGACGACTTGGTTGGCCAACTGAGCGACTACATCGAAATCCCGGCTAAATCCCCCGCCTTTGATGCCAATTGGGCGCAAGCCGGCTATTTGGACACAGTCATCGAACGCACTGCAGCCTGGATCGAGACACAAAAAGTCGCCGGTCTCACGCTAGAAATTATTCGACTCCCCGGTCGAACACCCGTTCTCTTTTTCGAGGTAGCCGCTACGCGCTCGCAAAGTGCAGCTAGTCAGACGGTCTTGATGTATGGCCATCTGGACAAACAACCGGAATTTGATGGCTGGCGCAATGGCCTTGGCCCTTGGACCCCGAAATATCTCGACGGCAAGCTCTATGGTCGCGGCGGTGCGGACGATGGCTATGCGGCTTATGCCGCCATCACAGCCATCCAGGCACTTAAGGAACAAAAGGTTGCGCATCCGCGTATCGTTGGCTTAATTGAAACCTGCGAAGAAAGCGGCTCGCCCGATTTACTCCCCTATATCGATGTTTTGAAAGCGCGGTTGGGTGATGTGGGTCTGGTGATTTGTCTGGACAGTGGCGCGGGCAACTATGATCAACTCTGGCTGACGACAAGTTTGCGCGGCATGGCGGCGGGTGTTCTAAAAGTTGAAATTCTGACTGAAGGTGTGCACTCAGGCGATGCGTCTGGACTGGTGCCTTCGAGCTTCCGCATCATGCGCCATGTGTTGGACCGTCTCGAAGACAGTGAGACGGGACGACTGTTACCCAAAAGTTTTCACTGTGACATCCCAGCCGAGCGCCTTGCTCAAGCGCAAGCCACGGCAGGCATCTTAGGTGACGCCATCTACAAGCGCTTTCCTTGGGCACATCACGACTGTGGTGGCTCGAGTTTGGTTGCTCTGCCCACAACCCTGGACCCGGTCGAAGCGTTGATCAGACGCACCTGGAAACCCACCTTGAGCGTCACCGGTGCCGAAGGCTTTCCGGCCCTCAAAGATGCCGGTAACGTGCTGCGTCCCTATACCGCCTTTAAGCTCAGCCTGAGACTGCCTCCACTAATCGATGCGGCGGC
>Ga0164293_10004436_pt1 | contig 12003 bp, 6 predicted proteins | sample GEODES118metaG_FD_111487 | JGI IMG/M metagenome (GOLD analysis project Ga0164293, IMG submission 111487) | Eutrophic lake water microbial communities from Lake Mendota, Wisconsin, USA - GEODES118 metaG | ecosystem: Environmental > Aquatic > Freshwater > Lake | place: USA: Lake Mendota, Wisconsin... | reverse complement strand
CCAGCTAGCATATCATCGCCACCGCCCCCATCTGCTCCATCGCCTCCGCCACCTCGTGCGCCACCACCCCTTCCTCCTCCCATTCCCATCTTTTTCAATAACGATTGAATATCGCCCATACCGCGCATGTCCTTCATCTTGCCCAATAAGTCAGTCGCCTCTTTCATCAATTCACTTTCCTTTATTCCACCAGACTTAATCTTACTATCTAACTTACCACCCACATTTTGTACTAAATTCATCAACTTTCCCGGGTTTTTAAACAAATTTTGAAACACCTCATTTACCGATGTCGCATTCCCGGCATCAATATTCAACTCCTCTGCGGTTTCTGCCGCGATTTCTTTCGCTAATTTACCCAACTTGCCGTCAAGTAAACCATTAATATGACCTTGAATATCTTCTGGATTCGGTAACTGATCCAAATTGATTCCGGAAACATCAATTGGTCCATCGTCTCCTCCCATCATGTTTTGTAAATTATTCATCGTTTCTTCCAACTTCTTTTTTAGTTCTTCTTCATTAATCGACTCGAATAATTTTGCGGTGTCGCCAAACGAGTCTTGCGAATTCACTTGACCTATAACCGAAAACAAGATAATTTGTAAATATTTCCAAATGGTTTCCTTTGTATTTACGCTTATATCCGCCTTCCATATATCTTTAAAGTCGATTCCGGGTAAAAATTCCGTATTGACATCTTCCTTGGAAAACATGTCCTCATTTTTGTATAAAATATCGAAAAATCGCTCTGGAAATACCGACTTGATATGTTCATATACGCTTCGAATGCTTTTTTCATCGCGTGTTTCTTTGATATTGTGTAGATCTGTATGTAACCTTTCTTTAAACTCTGGAAAAGTAAACAAAATATCGTTGATTAAATCATAAACTACCTTTACAAATTCTTCTGGAATTACTGCTTTGTCGCTTGATTTAGACATCTATAAATTAAATAATAATTATTGTTTAAATCAAACTAATTGTTATATATTTTTGATAATTGGTTTAAATTCTTCAAATATTGAATTGTTTTCTTTTTATTAGTTGGGTCTAAGTGTCTCAATGGCTCTCTGATCTTGTCGATTCCGTCCAAAACTTTATTAGCAGCACCTTCGTCCATCTTTAAATCATTGGAATAATCTTTGGTTAAAAAATACTCCAAATTCTCCTTCTCAATTTCATTCTCATATTTTATACAAATATATCTATACCAGACAGACACTATCATTTTGGGATTCGCCTTTCTTAGCATATTTAGTCCAGTTTTTGTCGTTTTAATATCACTGTTTTCTGGAAATAGCACTTCTACATCTTCCAGAAATTCCTCAAATTGGTTGTTAAAGGCTTTTAAGATAGTCGTCTTGTCCATTTTATTATTCTAATCTTTTATTTTTAAATATATTATCGCAATTAATATATTTAATGAATTTGATGTAATTATCTATCTATTGACAGTCTTATTTATTTTCCTATTGGTTTATTCATTTTTTGTTGTCGCAAATCATTGTTTCTCTGTTCCTCCATTTCTTTGAATGAATTTTCTCCTACTTTATCTGGACTCCATGTGTCGGGTGGCGTTTCTATAGAACTTTTATAATCAACCGTCGCATAATTATACATTTGTCTGGATCCACCGTTACCCTTTGCTAATAATTCATCGCTTCCTTGATCCCAATAACTAAAATTGTCACTCGCCACACCAAAGCCACCTACATTATCATTTCCTAAAGAGAAGGCCATGGGTTCTCCATTGAATCCGGTAGCCTTCGCATTATTATACTCTTCTCTTGGTTTTATCTTATCTGTAATTTCATTTCCAAAAATAACTCGATTACCTTCTTTCAATAGTAACATCGCCGGTACTTTTTGTACTTGCGGAGGCAACACTATTTTTTGCTGATTTTCTAAAGTAACATATATTCCTCCGTTTTGAGGATTTCTAAATCTTTTATCAATACAAATAAAATGAATATCATCTTTTAATTCGCTTTTTCCAACTAAGCGTAAGATATTTTTACACTTTTCACAGTAATTGCTATAGTATAAAATACAACTCATTAATATAATAATTTAATTATTTAAGATTCGTTTAAACTTATTTATCGCTTATTTGTTTTGTTTGATAATTGTTTGATAATTTTTTGCTAATTATTTCTAAAATAACCAATTTCTTAATAATATAATTGTTCCTTTTTTATAACATATCTTAAAAAATTGATATAATAATATAAATAATAATTATATATATACACAATCAAGATGATGGAGCCTATTATTAAAATCAACTCGGAGGAAAAAAATACGTTGTCATTTACCATGACCAACATAAATTATAGTTTAGCAAATTCACTTAGACGAATTGTCCTATCTGAAATACCTACTCTTGTTTTTAGAACATTTCCACACAGCGAAAGCAAAGTCAATATTACTATAAATACTACTCGTCTCAACAATGAAATCATTAAGCAAAGAATCGGTTGCGTTCCGATTCATATTACAGATGTGGATTTTCCATACCAAGAATATGTTGTTGAGGTCGATAAGAAAAATGACACTGATACTATTCAACTATTAACTACTGAAGATTTCAAGGTTAAAAATATTTCCACTGATAAATACTTATCTGCGACTGCTGTAAAGGAAATTTTCCCACCAGACCCACTCACGGGTGGTTATATTCCTATTACTAGATTGCGACCCAAGTTATCCGAAAATATCGATGGTGAACATATTCAATTCATTGCTCAACTCGATATTGGTACAGCTAAGCAAGACGGTATGTATAACATCGTTTCTACATGCGCATATGGTAATACGATGGATTTAGTAAAAGCAACTGATGTTTGGAACGACAAGAAGAAGGAATTAGTCAAATCTGGCATGTCAGAAGAAGACATTGAATTTGAGAAAAAAGATTGGTTCCTATTAGATGCGAAGCGAATTACATTGCCAAATAGTTTTGATTTTGTGGTTGAAAGTGTGGGCGTATTTTCCAACTTCTCCATTATACACAAGGCGTGCGATATTATGATTTACAAGTGTAAAAAGTTTATCGACATGATTGAAAAAGGTGATGTTCCGATTGAAATCAGCGAAAATACTACTATTTCCAATGAATATACGGTCACCTTAAAAAATGAGGACTATACACTCGGAAATGTTATTGTTTATTTCCTATATGAAAAGTATTATTCTGGTGATAAATCGTTGTCATTTGTTGGATTCCGTGTGCCTCATCCTCATATTCCTAACGGTGTCATTCGCTTGGCATTTGAAGCAGCTGCTGACACAACTACAGTATCACAGTATTTGACATATGCCGCTGAAAGCGTCATCACGACATTTACAAATATTCAAAAGAAATTCAAGGAGTAAGACCTAAGCTATAAATCGAGGCAAGTAATAAATCGACCTAATCAATAAATTAATCAAACAATTTAGCAAACAAAATTTAAAAATAAAAATATAGTACATATATTATCTAGGTACGATAATGATATTTGTATTATATTTTTTCATGTATATTACAAGTTATGATATATGGAATTATTTTACCCATATTTGTCTACACAAAGTTAGTCTGTATAAGTATCATAAATATCATCATCTAATAATGTATAGCAATTTATCGTATGCGGATGCTTTTGCTGGACATGTAATTGAATTGCCGTTACACGCAGTTGGTATCTTTATACCACACATGTTTATAGAATATCATATTCGTGCTTTATTATGCGCTTATATATTTGTAACAATTAGAACATACTTACAACACGATCATAGATGTAGTTGGTTAGTCGGTAATCATCATTTATTACATCATACACATCCAAAATATAATTTTGGAGAAAAATGGATGGATTATATGCTTGGTACATTGTATGTGCCCGGTACAGATGGTGTATATTCCGAATATAGAGATTAGGTCTTACATTATCCTCATTCAATTATCAAACAATAAAAAATTATTCCACTTTTTATTGTTTTGTTTTATTTTACTTTACTTTTGTCTTGTTTACCTTTGTTTTAGATCGTTTTTCTCGTTTATTTTAGTTAATGTATCTAATTTTGTTAATTTTGTTCAGTAGTCGTATCAACATCCATCTTATCGTCGTCTCCAATGTTGCTATCAACCGCCGCGCCAACATCAGTCGCATTACCAACCTCGTTATTCCTCTCAGTATCACGATGATTCTTTCTCACATCATAATTCATGACAAACATTTGCTTCGCTGGGTGTAATTCGTTGAAATAGTTGATCACAACCTCCTTATTCACATATTTCTGCTCCGGCATCAGTGTCTTCAAATAAATCTCATGATGAAGCTTATACATATGTGTTCTGTATTTTTCGGGAAATTCCTTCAATACCTTCTCCTTCTTAATATAACACCGAATATAATTGCTCATTAGTTCATTGGTATAAGCGTGAATAATATTTCTAAAATCATTAAATGGCTTCTTATGCTCCTTGTAATATTGTAGATATTCACCTACCTTTCCAGATTGCCTCAAGCTAAGATATTGAAACTGAAGCTTTGGTTGGTTTCCTCTCAATTGTCGCACATGTTCATAAGTCGGATTTCTAAACTTGTATCGCTCTCCCATATTATTCTTAATAACAATACCCACCGTATCATATGGCGTATTCATAGATACTAGGTCTTGCTTACATCTATTCAAATCGTCCTCGTTTTTTAAAGGAGCGCGAGTCACCAAATAAACTCGGCTGTTTATTAAGCCAAGTTCCGCAACATCCTTATCAATCTGAACTACATGAATCGTCTTACTGTTCTCGATACGATAGACATCAACCAAGTACAAACTCATTTCCTTGATAATCTTTACAATTCTATTTCTAGGATGCTGCATCACAAAACTATATACATAACTCTTATTCAAATCATTTAAATTCAATCCAATCGCTTGACATACTTCATTAAACATATATTTGAATGTATTTTCTTCCTTGTATCCATTCTCCATAAAGAAACACATGTCGCCACCCACACTACTACGTGTAGCAATCTCCCAGCTATTTGTTTCGGTTTCATAAAACACATTAATCATTGTTCCCTCGATGAAATTTTCCACAACATATTCGGCGCCCTTATCAGCATCCGCATTCGGAGCCTTATCCAACTTCAAATCGTCAGTATGTAACGACTTGGGAGGCGCAAAACACACAACAGTTCCATCATCTTTAAAAATGAGTGATCTCAATAGACCAATTGATTTTACAGACTCGCGAACCAACCAATCTTTGTCATACTTTAGAATATGATAAGTTACTCCATTTTTATGCTTCCACACATTATATTTCAAATTTAGTGATTTCGCAATTTCACTTCTCTTCTCCGCATCGAAGAGCAAACCGTCAATCTGTGGAATACTGTTTAAACTATATGCCGTCATCTTACTTATTATATATTGATTTCTTTAATTGATTTTAAAATCAATTTTTTCGTAATTCATAATAATTTCTACTATAAATATAAAGTAATATGGCTACATCTAATAATATTTATTTACAATTAGGTGATATTATTCAAATTGATGCACCCACAAATTCAGAGTTAAATCAGCATATATTTCTGATTGATTACATCAATAATAAGAAAATAAAAATCATCGATGAAGATACCACGACGCTTTATACGCTTGATATTACAGCTGACGGAAATTTATCCGATGAAAGTATTCAATCTATTTCTATTCTGAATCGAGCTGATACAACTGGATATGCTAGACAGAATAATCTCATTCCAAATAATTGGGTAGATATTCATTTTGGTGGCGATCTTCCAGTAATAATTACTGGGCAGATTACTAATTTAGAAGAAGATATGATTGAAGTTGAACTATTGAATGAGAAAGAAGAAACGGCCGATAAAGAATTGATTTATATTGATTTTGGATATAAAGGTATTCCAGAAAATATCCCAATTGATAAAATTGTTATTCGCAATGCTCCAGAGATTGCTAAGAAGATGGTTGCGACTGAGTCAATTGTGGATGCGACTGGTCTTGCTACGGCTGATCTTGGTCTTGATAAAGGTATTGGCGAGAGTAAGGCTGGCGAAGAAGAAGAAGAACCAGATTGGGAAGGTAGAGAGGAAGGCGAAATATATGAACCAGATCGTCAATTAATGGAAACAGCTATTCAAATTCCAGTAGAAAAAGTAAAGGCACAACTTAAGGATATTATATTAGAAGCCGATCAAATCGAATTTGGCCCACAATTAGAGGCGATTACACAAATTGTTGAAGTCCCCGAAGAGCAAAAACGATATGGTATTGAAACCCAGACAAATGAATTATTGGATGATTTGTTAGCGTCTATTCCAAACGCCCAGCGCACACGCAGTGTTTTAAATAATATTCACATCATGATTGAACGCTTCAAACAATTAAGAAGCAAATTTTCGTCATTTGACCAAAATGGCAACGCAAATATGCCAATTTTTAAGGGGGCGAATTACAAGCCATTGATCGACAAGATAAATAATATGAATTATAAATTGTCTTGGATCTTACCCGTTGCGCAAAATGTTAAAAAGATGTACGATTTAGACATTAAAGACGACAATGATGTTCCAGATGTTCTATCCTTAACGCTAGCCCAATCCAGAATAAACGAGTTTGATATTCGTGAATTATACGAAACAAATGCGGATAACTATGCCACTTATATGACTAAAATACAACCGTCACTCACACCATTTAATACGAATTATAATGTCAACGCATTAACTGTTGCCAATGTTCTAGAGAATTTTGATACGGTAATTGATAATCTAGACAATTTCTACTCTTCTATTGCTAAAAATGACGCGATAAAACGCAAACGATTTTTAATATCCAGATATAATTTGGGCTTGTCGAAACTTCAAACGGCTGATACTACCGCTGGTAAAATCAAAACAAGAACTATTCCAATGACAAACAATGATTTAATATCAGTAAAGTCCGTTTTGACATTACAAGAGCCCGTCGTCTATTTTTCGAATATAAGTTTGCCATCGACCAATATTTACGATAAAACAAATCTAAATAGTAAATTTTTGAATTATTGGCAATTATTCCGTGAAAACACCGCTATAAATACCCAATTTATTGATAATTTGAATGCGACTGTTGAATTTGACGACGCAAAATATCTAAAGAATAAGACGGAATATTTGTTAAGCGACGAAAATAACGATCCGGACAAATTTAAGAAGTTTCTCGAAATAATCATTCCGAAAACACGCGTATTGTTTAATCTCGTTAAAAAACATATTAATGGTAAACTTTCTCTCGTGTCCGTCGTAAATTATTTACAGCCATTCTTAGTTTATCTAGATGATATATCTTTCAAACAATACGAAGAAATTAAAGAATTTATTGAATTACGAATTCTAGATTATAAGAAAAAATATGCTTCAAATAAAGAGATTTTCTCCAAATTAGGCCAGAGTAGAAATGACTTTTTTTATGAGTCTGTTTTTTACAAGATTCTAAAAGGAAGAAGCGAAATTGGCGAGTTGGTTCTAAAAGAATATGGTCTAGGACAGTCTGGCACTTTGTACCAAGGCACTATACCCAAAGAATCAGTATTGACACCCGCTGAAATGAACAAATACATGAATCGCATCGACTATACCCGATTATTTCACACATCAATGTCCGTTTTAAATATTGATTTATTTACGCCCTTTAATTTTGACGATTTATTGGAAGAGAAAAAGGAAGAATACAAGGTAGAATTGGATAAAAAACAAGCGGAAAATCAATGCGCTCAAAATGTACTTACTAAGCGATATATTTCTCTCGAAGATTTAAATGCGGACAATGACATACCCATATATTTTGATAAAAAATACGATCCGACGGTATATGATATTATAAAAGAATACGCGATCGAGCAAAAGGAAATGGATGAACCCACATTTAAAAACTTTTTAATTGATCAGTTGGTTAAGAATGTCGGACTCAAAAAACCCGAGGCCAAATACGAGGCGACATCTATGATTGAGAAAAAGAGAGAAGTTCAAGATGGACATTATGCTGTTTTAGAAGTTGACAATATTGACAATGTCAAGTATTATTATTACAAGCGCGATAAAAATACATGGGTTCGCGATGAGGCGATTCCAGAGAATTCCTTTTTCGGTTCAAACGAGCTATTTTGTAACATTCAAAGCAAGTGTATTCAAATTGACAAGAAATGCGCGGATCCGGCCTTAGGTTCCGATCTCGTTAAAAATGATTTGATACGCGAAATGTATGATGAATTTGACGCCAATTATATTGAAAGTGTCGACAAGTATAAACAGAAAATAGATGCGCTTTTTAAATTTGAGATGGAGAGAATATCCAAATTAAAGACGATTAACAAATTTATGCTCTATAAATATGAAAATGCCAAATTGAAATTGGCGTCCAATGTCGAAGAATCGGACGGTATCCTTTCTCCATATATCAAATTACTCGATATCATATTAGGTCAAGGCGACTTTGTCAAGAAACAAAATGACATTGTGCGTTTTGTAAATAAATATACCAGACCGGCACTTGCTATTAAAAACGAAAGCGAATATTGGTTATACTGTATTGACACGGATACTAAACTATTGCCTACCTTTGTATCTAAATTGGCGAGTGTTTTTGTTGAAAATGGCAACTATTATGATGCGATTACTGCTATTAAATGTGATCAAGGTGTTGACATTGACGATAAAACCGTGGATAAACACAGTGGATGGGAAATTGAAAAAATCGCTCTAAATTCGGATGAAGGATATGAAGCATCTGGCTTTAAAATGAGAAGCAGAGAAATTCTCGAAATGGATGCTGGAACCGCTTTGTTTCAAGGAGTCGGTGCTGGTGCTGGTGCTGGGGCCGAGGCCGGTGAAAAAGCCCAAGTTAAAAAGGATTTATTGGCGAATCCAAAAGGAAAAATCGTCAATAATGTAATTACTGCCATTTCTAATTATATGGGGGTTGTTCTCGAAAGTCAACGAGAGGAAATTATTAAACATACACTGCTTGCCCTCGAGGAAACAGTGGATACGCAAGATGAGTATGAAGCGAAATTGACGCGAAAGATCAAGGAAGGTAAAAAAATGCCTAGTTACGAGGATGTTTTTAATAAATCGTTGTTAATATATGCTCTTTCTTATATTTCTATTTATATATCAACTTCTATTCCGTCTCTTTCCTCTAAGAAGACCTTTCCCGGATGTAAGCGCTCGTTAATTGGATATCCGATTAAAGGCGACGAAGACATATCTAATATTCAATACATTGCGTGTGTGGCTGCTGGAATTAAAACGAATATTTATCCTTGGAAAGCGGTGCCAAAGTCTGCTGAAAAGATTGCGACTGCTATGAAAAATACCATTGATGCGTATATCCTCAAACAAGGAGACATTAATATGCTCGTGGATGATAAACGCGCGTATTTATTACAAAATGAAGACGATTTGATTCCCGTAGAGTTGGATATTAAAAATTGGATTAATTTTTTGCCTCCTTTACAAGATATTACCAATAAAACACCGGCTAATTTGGATACGCCGTTCCGCAATGCCTTACTTGAAAACTTGAAAAAGGGTTCTAAAGATCAATTTGAACAACTTCGTGTTGTCGACTCCAAAATGATTTACTTTACCATGGCTATTATCCAGTCAATTCAAAAAGTGGTTCACAAGGAAAATCTATTGTTGACAAATATGAACAAGGTACCATTCTTACAAAACGCGTGCTGTAATACTGGCGAATATAAAACAATTGATTATTTCATAAAACGCGAGCCATCCATCGCAAATAATAATGACATTGTGTCGAATTTGTATAATATTGCGTTCGATATGGTAAATATGGCGCAACCCACCATGTTGGTTGACCCGAATGATACGAAAATCAAGTTCCCGGTAGTAAGTAATGAGTTTTCTGAAGATACTATCTACAGAGGTTTCATCGAATATTGTAATTTTAACAACGATATTCCTATTAATGAAAAATTGATAGATATTTGCCTCACTAAACCAGACGAATACAATAAAAATGATAATTTGAAGGAGACTATTCGAAAATTGAAGAATGAGGGCAAGGTATATTCGTTGGCGACTTTCAATGAGCTATTAGATTCGATAAACAAAATGAATATTGTTCCGTTAGATTTGGTTCATAATCATACATCGGCATTGTCACATATTAGAGATTTAATTACTCATATGATAGAAACAAATAACGCAATAGGTGAAGATTTTTTGAATATGTTAAAAAATGTACTGGATTCGTTTGAAGTGGAAAATCAGAATGAAAACCCGGATATTCGAAAGTTGAAAAATATGTTGGGCGACAAAATACAAGTATTAGAGGCAAGTATTACTGGATATTTGAATTCTTTTGCGGATATAACCAAAACTGAAAAGGACAATATGACAAAGTTTATTAAAACAATCATGGATTTCAATCCAAATGGAAACAAGTATATTACAAATGTCGAAGATGAAACATTATACCGATCTATCCAGTTTGTAAAACATGCCTTATATAATTTTATAAAGGTGTTCCCTACTATTATATCGAATCGTGTCGATTACAATGAAATTAAAATACCTACTCATTGGAAGTTATCGCAAGACCATAATAGTGATATTAAAAATATTATCAAGGATTTCTATTCCAGTTTGCGTAAATTTTACGAAGATACTACTATTCTTCCATATTTACAAAGAAATGAGCGCGATTTACAAGACTTTTTCAAATTGGTAAATTACATGAATTTATATGCGAATATTGTCAAACTAGATGGCAGTGAATTGACTTCGATACTAGATAATCGAACCTCTTATCAGTTATTCCAGTTTTTCTTCTTATATGCGATTAATAATTTGATTCAATTGACTGATGATCGCAAATTAATTGCCATTGATGTAAGACAGCCAGCAGAAGAAGATATCATAACGACAACTGTAGAATTAGAAGAGGAAGACATGGCGGAGGTTACCGATATTGATATTATTCGAGGAGAACAACGAAGTGTTAGAGAGAAAATAGCGAATGTCGTTGTTGTAATGTTGAATCTTATTAAACGAGAGAAAGACATGATTAATTTAAATTCGAAAATGATTCGAGAAAAGGTGAATCGATCCAAGGACAAGGAGAGACATAAAATTACCTCTACATTGCGAGACATGTCCAAGGAAGATAGAGCCATTGAGAATTTGTTTAAAAATCATCGTCTTGAACGATGGAATAAGGGTTTACAAAAAGGCTTAACACAATATGTCGCAAAAACATATGATGAAGAACGCGCTGAGAGAGAAAAGGATCAAATATTAGAGCAACAACTCGAAAATAGAGAATTATTAGGTCAAGCTATTACTGCTGATCGTGATATAGCCATGATGGAAGCAGAAGAAGGACAACTCGCAGCCGATCAAATTGATGCGGATGTGTTTAATATGGCTAATATTCCGGATGACGATGATATGGGCGAAGCTGACGATGAATATAGACTTCAGTTTGATGATAATGAAGAGTAAATTTATTAACCGTTTTAAAAAAACAACACGATAAAATAAAATGTAATAAATATTATATTTTATTAATTTTGCGTATAATGCTGCATATTTATTCATAATTTATGTATGTTTGAAACATCCCCCGAATTTGATCAATAGATGGCTACTTTTTGAATTTTGATTTTTAGGGACATGTTTTTCATGTAGGTAAGCTGCGCTTCACGATTTTCAAAAATCTCATACACCAAGAAAATAATGTAGGTCATGTAGGTAGCTCCCTACATATGAAGGGAATTGATTATTACTAAAAAAAGTGATTGTCATTAGATAAGTGTAGCAAAGTGACTTTTTACAAAATTTTCAAATTGATTTTGGATTTTAAAAAATTACACAAGGTTTTTATGTGTGTTTTTTTATTTTTTGGTTTGTGAATTGGAAAATCATGAAAAATGTGTTTTAGAGCATAATGCTCAGAATTTTATTT
>Ga0164293_10004433_pt1 | contig 12004 bp, 9 predicted proteins | sample GEODES118metaG_FD_111487 | JGI IMG/M metagenome (GOLD analysis project Ga0164293, IMG submission 111487) | Eutrophic lake water microbial communities from Lake Mendota, Wisconsin, USA - GEODES118 metaG | ecosystem: Environmental > Aquatic > Freshwater > Lake | place: USA: Lake Mendota, Wisconsin... | reverse complement strand
TCCCCACTGTCCCTTTAGAGATTTAGCAAATGTTTGTGTTATAATGAGATGGTCAACAATTTTATAAATATTATTACTATTTATAAAAAGTTTAAAATCCTTCTTGCGATTTTTCCATGGACCATATAAATACTCGCTATCTATTTTATTTCTCACGCTATCTCTAAGTTTAATATAGGCCTCTTGGAATAACTCGGCCAACATAAACCCACTAATATCCACTCTCTTGTAAATATAACTATCACGATCACTTAAAGGAAGTAGTCCTTTAGCAGATTTAATAAATTGGAGTGTCAAATAGCCTAGGTATTTCTTTTTATTTTCAAAACATTCAATATTTGGGAAGAAGTCTTTTGATAATACCATTTTTACATGCTCAGCAGTTCCATATTGGACTCTGAATTTTAAATAATCTATGGCTTTCTGCTGCGTATCTACCATATATTCCTTTTTATTATTAATATATTTAGCATCTATTATGCTAGGTCTTATTAAATTATCAAAATAATTCTTTTCAGTTTCGCTATATCCGGTTCCAAATATCATTTTACATATCTCTTTATCGCTTTGAACACCAATAGCACGAAATAATATAAACAAAGGTATTTTTTCTTTAAATGAAGGAATCGATACATATATCGCACCCTTAGCATCCGCAAATTTAGCGCTAACATTCTCTACAACATCATCTCCTTCAACCATTATTGGGTTTCTTACAAAATAGAATTGAACATTTGTTGGTAGAAGGTTTCCTTTATCTGCGACACATCGAATGATACCTTTATGACTAAAATCCTTGTGATCTTTTAGAGCTGACACAAACAATCTATTAGTAACTATTTTTTCTTGGGCAATAATAACCTTCTCTTTGCCGTCAATTACAAAATATCCACCAGTATCATAAGGACATTCGCCTAATTTTCTTAATATGCTTGAACCCTGATTTTTTAATATACAGATGTCGCTGTGAAGCATTATAGGAATGCTTCCAATAGCAACGTTCTTAAATGTGGTTGTTTCAACGTTATATCGATCATCGTCTTTTGAGGTAATACAAACAAAAACTTCAGCGAATAAATGGGTTTCGTAAGTTAAATTACGCATTCTAGCATCATATGGTGTGATTAATTTTGGACATCCATCTTCATATATAATAGGCCTGCTAATGCTTAACTCGGTGCCTTCTTTGCCGCCTATAAATATCTCTATCTTAAAGATTTCTTCTTTGTTATCATCGTATTTAATCATAGTTATAGGATTATATGATTTAACAATATATGGGATTTGGTTCTTAATAAATTCTCGATAACTATCTAAATGATGTCCTGTGAAAGGATATCTGTGATTTTTAAAATATAAGTCTAATATGTCCCATTCATTATTAATCATTCCTAAATATTTATTATTCTATTAAGAATATAATATATAAAAAAATAATATAAAGTTTGTCCCCTCTCTCATTCCTAAAGCATTTAAGGAGTTCTTTTATTAATTCCCAAATCATAAAGCATTAAATTGCCATCATTTGATAATATGAGGCTTGCTGGGGATACATACATAGATTTCATAGGTATAGATACATATCCTCGCAGGTCATAATTATCATGCGCGTCATATCCATAAATATTAAGATTCATATTTTCGAACTTTACAACTCTTCTATTAAAGCAGCTAAAACTCCCACTTTGGCCTGGAACTTTTGAATATTCTCGACCATCTTTATATATATAAAGGAAGCCACCGTTGCCAAATCTCATTTGAAAAATCTTATTAAATGATTTGAATGATACACGCTCTATTTCCAAAGTATCTCCTTCATTAATAACAAAATCATGCTTTAATAACATATTTCCCCATGGCATATAACAGAATAGGTTTTCATTATTACTAATTATATTTTCATTTATTCTAAACATAGAGAAGACAACTTCTTGGATTTTGTTGGGACCTGGATATCTGCTTTTTCTATAGGCCAATTCTTTTAATATATTATTGTTATAGTCAGCAGAATATTTGTCTTTGTCTGTGCCCTCTTTAATATTTTTTCTATAAAAGTCTGATAGCAAAGTTTCTACTCTAACCTTATCAGAATTACTACATATAATCTTGTCATAATCGGTTTTATATTCAGGGTCTTCACCAGTATAACTATTACATTTAGTTATTTGTTTACATAAAAAATTATCAAAAGTATCCTTGTCTTTCGTTGCTACTTGAGCATATTTTTCCATATTTTCAGGACTACAATGTAGATTAACATCAAATCCATCTCTTAATACATCATCAGTACCTCTAAATCTCTGTTCTTGCTCTGGTGTGAAATCCATCATATGTTTGTTATAATAGGGGGTCTTAAGACATTTTTTAGGATAATAAGGGGATATATTTTCAACACTAACAGACAGTTCAGCATCTTTTGAAGAATATGCTGGAATTATAAAGGTTTCTTTATCAGATGCTACACATCCCATATTATAACATGTTTGTGTCAAATCTGCCCATAAATAATTTTTATTTTTGTTTTTATATTCATCTTTTTTCTCTGTCGAGCCTATTTTAATTATTTCTAAATATTTAGAAAATTTACTTGTCATCAATTCCATCCATCTATTTTGTTTAGAAAAGGCATCTAGAGAAGGAAAAAGAGTATACTCGCTATCATCTTCATTATAATTGTAGAGATTGGGAATATATAAAACGACTGTATAATTACCATTAAACACGTCATCATTATTAATATTTTCCAATTTTTTTGCGAACATCATGTATATTGGCAAGGGTATTTTTAAGTTTCCTGGTCTTAGTTTACTCTTGATATTTGCTAATTCACCTTCAATAGTACTCTTGATATTCATTTCGTTGACACTATCAAAAAAACGACAGCACATATTTTTATTTATATGAACCTTATCAGATGTATATTCATCAAACGTCATAAAGAGGCATCTTTTATACTTCAAGAAGTCAGTATTATTTGTTATTTTACTATAGAGAGATTTATTACACTTCTTTAAATCAAACTTCGCATCTTTGGTATTACAAGCTGGGTTATTTTTAAATTGGAGCATTTTATATATAATATATATTTTAATATATATATAAAAATATTATTAGTATATATATTTATATAACTCTGTGTTCTTGTGTGGTATAATATTATGGACAAGGACATTCAGAATATTCAAGATACCCAAGATACTAAAGATATTCAAGATACTAATAATAACGCAAATACACAGGATATTACTAATTATATAGATGCGTGTATATTTAACTGCTCGCATTTTGATATAGCAAATGTTATTCACAAATTTTTGAAGGATAAGCATAGATATGTTGAAAATAACACATGGAAGTATTTAAAGATAAATCCAGCAACCGGATGCTCTGAGTGGGCAATCGATGTTAATAATGAACAATTATCATATTCTATAAGAACTATTGTATGTCGTGCTTTTACAGACCGTTCACTATATTGGGCGGATACAAAGGAAAGCGACAAATATCCTGATACTGAAATTATTTCAAATAAATTGTTAAATATTAGTTCAAAGCTCAAAGATAATAAATATATATGCGTATTAATTAAAGAGTGTAAGCAATTTTTCTGATGAATAATGATATATCAGTATCACCAATCTATAATGTCAAATCAATTCGCGATATATATAAAATTATAAAAGCCAATTATAATTTTAATATCGCAACTATTGCTGAGTTTAAAATTACTGAGGTTCCTATAGCAACTTTTAATGATTTCAATAAGGATTTACAAGAATCTTCTAATAATTATTTAGATTTTGAGTTTGCCTATAAATATTTACAGAAGTGTAATAAATGCTACCACATAACATACAAGGAGTTAAACATGTATGTTATATTAGAAACAAAAATAACGCCGAAGATGAAAACGCAACTATTTAGAAATCTATATCGCGTCTATTTAATATCGAAGATATACAATATATCAAAAGGAGGCAACAAAATATTTAATTATTATATTATCATGAATCCATTAAAGAGATGTTTGCCCACAAAGAAGAAAGATATAATAGGAGCACAAAATATTAATGGAGGATACACTTATATTAATAAAAACAACATCTATATAATACGTAAAGAGGACTATAACAAGGTTATTATTCACGAATTATTACATCATAATAGTTTGATACATAAACAAGAATGGGAGTCGAAAAATATCATGAGACTTAAGGAACATTTTCATATCAATCCTAAGATGCTTTTAATACCGAATGAAGCAATAATAGAGACTTATGCGTGTGTATTAAATACGATATTTCATTCGATTGAGACTGCTACGAGTTTGAATGAAAATCTTAAAAAAGACCAAGAACATTCAATAATTTTGACTAAGAAAATATTGGATAAACAGGGAAGTGAATTATGGAACGAAAAAACACATTCATTCTGTTATATTGTTTTTAAAACGATACTCTATTTAAACTTTAATAACTTTTTGAAAATATATAAATACAAAAATGATACTGAAATTACAGACTTCCTTCTTAAATATTCGCAGAGAATATATAGACGGATAAAGCAGATAAAACAAATAAAACAGGTTAATAACAGATTAAAACAGACTATATATTAACATATTAACTATTTAAGAAATCTATATTCTATATAATTTATTAGTAAAGGTAAGTTGTAATTAAAAATGTCGATTGAGGATATTAATTTTATGAAAGAGAATAGTATTAAACAGGCTTACACCTTTATAATAGATAGTTCTGAGAGAAATAGGGATCTGTATCCAAATCCAAATAATTATGTCGTTAATTTCAGCACACCCTTCAAAAACATTATAGGTATGGAAATTATTGACGCAAGTATACCAAGAGCGATGTATACAATAGATGTAGATAATAATGAATTATTTTATTATCTAGGTGCTGAAACTGGCGACAATATTATAGAGACTGGTATACAAATAAATAATAATGCCAATCTGATGCTACAAAATTGGAATTATACATCAAATATATCAAGCAGAACGTCAAATATATTTGATACATCAAATCTAACAATAACATCTAATATATCAGGGGATTTATCTATAACTTCGAATATTATTGATATTTACAAGATAGTTAACAGTTCTAACATAGTTAACAGTTCTAACATAGTTAACAATTCCAATCTATTTAACACCTCTAACATATTTAACATTATCAAGATATTAAATACTTCAAATATATCAAGAAGTTCTAATATATCTACAGGAGTACTACTAACAAGTTCTAATATATTAACAACTTCTAATATCTACAACATATCATCTATCACAAATATTTCGAGGAGTTCCAATATATCTAATCTTGCTCTTTCAGGCAACAGATATGCTATACTAAATAATTCTATAAATATCTATAATATCTACAATACAGCAAATCTGATTGGCGGTTCTATAAAAGGAATAACATTCAATCTATGTTTTCAGCCAATAATTTCTGGCATAAATGTAGCGAGCATAGCGTATAATGTTATTAACTTCAGTTATAATCACACATATTCACTAGAGGCTGATGGAGATATTATATTTAGAAATATAAGTGTAGATGTAGCAAAAGCCGCAAACAATACCTATATTTTTACATTCACAATAGGCGAAAGAATAGAGAGCATATTCAATATAAATGTTAATAATAGCATTAATATATTTTGGTCTATATTGAATACCACATGGAATATTGGTATATTTGATATTAATAATTCCCAATTAGCATATAAGGAATTTTATAATTGTGATGAAATATATAATGTGTTTTTTACAAAGAAATACATAGGGAAACGACGTGATGATTTGAATGGTTGGGGAAATAACTTGTTATTATTTGAAGATTTCAAGATATATAATGTGCCTATGTCGAATGCTAATATGGTAGCGTCGCTCTCGACGATAGTATCTTCACTTACAACGATTCCTGTATGGTATAAGATGGAAGAGGTTATTAATAATGAGATTGCGAATGAAGGTAATCACGCAACGATTGAATATAAGGATGTTTTTAAAAGGATTGTTATATCACCTGGTGATTATACTTTCAAAACATTTATAACTAAATATGATGAACTAAGGAAATATAATAATATGGAATTATTATTTAAAGAGACTACAACACCTCCTGAATTAACCAACTTAATAGATGTATATTCTAAATCACCTTTGATTATAGATATGAAAAGGAGTACTCTATCAGAAAATCTGGGATTTGATTTATATCCGACTTCGAATAACGAAGATAGGTATATTAGTAAAGCATATACTACGACAGAAAGTGTTTTAGCAAAAATGTTTTATAGTAGAAAGAATGCGACATATGACTTTGAAGTAAGTACTGAGAATAAATATATTATAACTTCGCCTGGGATTGTATATTTTATAGGTAATAAATATATAATTATGAGATGTCCTGAGATTGAAGAACATCTTTATCGTTCTCTTTCCTATTCAAAGAATACTTTAGGTCTCGCAAAGATTCGTGTTGATAGTGTAGGTATTAATAGCGAAAAACTAACTATTACAAAAATACCTGTAAGAGAATTTCATCCTATAGGCAAGCTATCAAGAATGAATATTCGGTTTGAAACAAGTAAGGGTGCACCATATGATTTCAAAGGATTAAATCATAATATTATATTTGCTATATTTTATTATGAACCTATCCAAAAGAATATTCCAAAGAACTCTATATTAAATCCGGAATATAAAATGAATTACTTAGATTACCTATATAAACAAGAAGAGATTGAAGGAGATTCAGAAGAAGGAGAAGAAGGTGCTGATGGTGAAGAAGGTGCCGAAGACTTCTCAAGAGATAATATAGATGATTACAAAATAAAAGAGAATCTCTATAGTGATAGAGGTGTTAAATTACAACAGTCAAATAATTATTATCAGAATAACAGTATTTCAGATGTTATAATAGAAAATGAAGAAGATGAAGATGATGATGAAGATGATGAAGACACTAATAATGGTGAAGACGATGACGAAGGAGAAGATGAATATAATTAGGATATACTAGAAATAATTACTGAGGAGGAGGGGGTATAGGTGAAGAAGATGAAGTAGGAACAGGAGGGGGGATAGAAGCAGAAGAAGGGGCAGTAGAGGAAGAAGATGAAGCTGGTGAAGCTGGCGAAGCTGGCGAAGCTGATGATGATGAAGCAGGCGAAGCTGATGAGTCAACAGGAGGAGTGGTAGAAGCGGAAGATACGTTAGAGGTATTGGTATCTTTTTTAGTAGCCTTTTGTGGGGTCATTTCTTTTAATAGAGTTATAGTTTTTCTTAGTTCACTAATACTAATATTATTACTATTAATTTTCTCGATAGTTTCTTTGATTTCTTTTTTATTTTCTGAAGACGTGGTATCATTAGATTCTAAATCTTTTAAAAGAGAAATAACTTGAGTTTTGATATCACCTTTGTCATCGTCATTTAAAAAGTTCTCATGTATTTGTGCGTTTTTTTGGAAAGCACAGCCATATAGTATGACAATAAAAATACAGAAGGCAAAAATCAAAGACATATATATAAATAGACTGTCATAATCTATTTCTTTCATTATTATATTATATAATTATTCTCTATATTCTGTTAAAAGATAAGATTATTATTTATTGTGTGTATATAGTATAGATAAATAGATAAAAATATAAATGACTGAACTCAATCTATTATATGGAGGTGATAATTTATTAAGTGATAACTCGGTTATTGATAGAAAGGAGAACACATATTCTTCTAAAATATCAAGCCAACAATTACATCAAATGGCACTAAGTAATGATGGTGGTGGCGTAGGTAGTGGAATTGGAATTGGCGGAAATGAAGATAAACATGTATCTCTACCACCTTCTCAAAGTCAATCCATGCAAGTTGCTCAGCAACAATTGGCTCAACAAATGGCAAATCAGCAAGCACAACAAATGGCCAATCAGCATATACAGCAACAGATGATGAATCCTCATGCATCCCATCATCAGCAATCGAATGAACAAGCGTATAAGCGAAAGCCTGAATATAATTTTCTTGATAGAATGAATCTTAAAAAAACAGAGGTTATAAAGCTAGCTCTATTTTCACTTGTAATTGTTCTTGGTATATCTATTGACAGAATGCTAACACATTACTTATCAAGATATATAAATGATAATGTCTTAACGGACTTCCAAGAAGTCTTATTACGTTTAAGTTATCCTATAGCTATATTCTTGCTTCTCTGGATATTTAAAGCGATATAAGATTATCGAGGAATCGAGATTTTAGTTATTTTTATAATATATATATATAAGAAACTTATAAATTTATATTTAAAAATGTTATACGTTGTGATTATTACCATTATTTTATTATTAGCCTTGATAGGAGTATCAGCGTATAAATTATCAACATACTTTAATAGCTTTATGTTTCTATCAAAAAAAATAAATTATGATAAGACTAATTATATAGCAAACAGCAGTTTCTTTAAATATTATTATGATAAAAAATATTTTGGCATGGGAATACAAACAATATTCACATCTATACTAATTCTTATGACACTTACAGCATATATAGGATATATATTGACGAACCATATGAATTATGGAATTTCCAATAGTAATTATGGAGATGTTTCCGAATATTATTTAGTCTCTATATTTATTTATGTAATTATCATATGTTCATTCATTTACGGAGGGTTATATATGTATTGGTATAATTACTCTATGGCTGAAGATTCCAAAATTGATGAGAAAGAGAAGAAGCTAAGAATATTATTGGTAGAAAACCTTGATTATGAGTTGTTATATGATTATTTTGTACAGGCTACTAAACCTAATCAAATAGCAAATATCTCATATTCACTAGAAAATTATGCGATTAATCCTGCTCCTGACTATTTTAAAAATCCAGAGAATGTGTTTAAATATTGCTTTACATATTATATATTGAATGATAGAAAGGATCAGAAGTTTGTTTACATAAAGAGGGCTATATTTGATATAATAAATGAGAAAAGATCAGAACTTATTGATATTGATTCTGCTAATCCTTTTATAAATAAAGATGATAATATCCTTAAAATTCGCAAAGAACTATTAGAAGCACAAGACTTCTATATTATAGCAAAGTATAATCATAATAATAATATAGTATTAAAACCTTTAGAGATCATCATAGGTGATCTGATATCGAATTTAAATTCTGAGTCTAGTGCCAATAATAGGAATGATTTAGTAGAGATTAAAAAGCAGATGAAAGTATATACTGATGCTAACATAAAGGCGATGATAAACAAATATGATGAGGTTCAGGCGATGTTCATGGATACTATTAAAGCATACAAGGAGATTTATGATAAATATTACATGTATTATATGTATAGCGTATTGTTAACTAATTTTCTAATTGTATATGCGGTATTAATGTTGGTATATATTATACTAAAAATATTATGTAATCAAAGCAAGTATTTTGAAGATAATTATAACATATACTATCTTCTGTATTATTTAAATAATTTAGGAATATATATATTGTTATTGTATTTTTTTATAACATGTCCAATTATAATTTTTGGGTTTAGTTAATAAACTTTATAATAACCCTTGTCCATTACCTATATCTTTTAGATTTACACTTAATATGCTTATATTTAATTTATAAATATTAAATAAAGAGATAAATATAAGCATATTAAATAGATGGATATATGTAAGAATACTTATGAAACTATTATTTTCATTATCTTTTGTATAATAATAATTACTCTATTTGTGGCATTTATTATATTGATGTTAAATATAATAAATTATATCCTATTTACAGTCTACTGTATTAATGATAATGTAAATGATTATACTTCCGAAGCCCCTTCTAATATTATTTTGGGGGATAAATATAAATTCAGGTTACTAAATTATATCAAGAATATAAATGATAATAGGAAGGAGAATAATTACATGAACAAATCGAATATCAAAGAATACTATGATACTAATTCGTCTGACTTATTTATTCATAAGACAATAATATATTACAATTACATAGTTAAACTGTTGCTGCTTATAATATTAATAATTGTTATTGGGTTATTATATAATATATTTAGCATAGGAATTATGTCTATTGGAGACTGTGATAGCGATATTAATGTTTCTTGTGGATTTCTACCGAAAGAAATACTAGCAAACGATGCTTACATTTACTATATAATTATAATGATATTTATATATGTTTACGTCCATAGCTACGTATATACATATTTTTTTAATAAAAATATATACAAGGAACTATATGATATATACGCTGGTGAAGAGGGAACAGCAGGAATTGCTGGTGAAGATGGTGAGAATAAATATAAAACGACAGATACTATAGTATCTAATTCTATTAATTATATAATTAATAATACTGAAGAAGATTATAAGGATAAGCAGACAAAAATCTCTTTATATTTGAATGACTTAAAGAATTTGTCTTATGGTGCTTTAGATCTTCATAAATTTGATAAAAATAGTGGAGCAGCTTTAGATTCGACAGCAGTAATTTCTATTATGAATGAAGGAATAATAAATAATAATAAATTTCGAGTTCCTATTGAGCTAGATAAGGAAGGAAATATAAATTCAGTATTTAAAAGGATTTATAAGACAGAATTAACAGGGATTAAAACAAATGATAATAAACAAAGGTTATTGGGACACATGATATTTTTATATTTAATTTATCATTATACCATAAGTAATAATATAGAAGATCCACTTATAATTCATAAATTAAATAATGTATTTTTAAATCTCTTTGATAATCTCTATAATAAATATAATATAGACAAAAGGAATAAGGAAATTGAAAATGAAACGAAAGGTACTAAAGATGCGGCATCAGCAATATCCGCAATAATAGCATCAGAAACAGCAGAAGATGAAGCCAAGAAAAATAAAGAATTGCCAGAAACAATAGAAGACCCTAATGATCTAATAGAAGGCTTCAATTCTGATATTAAAAATATGTTTAAAGAAATAAGAGGCGCATATACTATTAAATTATTATTACCGGTTGGAACAAATGATGAAATCTTAATATTAAAATTGAATGAGAATGCCGATTTAATGCTAAAGTATATAAGTAAGTTTCAATATAAAATGAAGAATGCGGCAGCTACAACAGAGACAGAAGCAGATAAGGAATTTTTAAAGATATTAGAAGAACTAACTAAATATGATAATATAAACTTACCAAAATATGATGAAACTGGGGCTACAAATGATGCTTTGTATACTTTAAAAAAAACAATAAAAGATAATATTGAGGGTTTTGCGAAAGGTTTTTCTAAATTTCAGCAAGAAGATAAAACCTTAGCAGTAATAAATCGAGTTGTATACAAGATCAACTTTTATCTTGCTTTAGAAATGATGGAAACTGTTATTTATATACTTATAGTCCTATTATTATTAGCGAAATCAGGGAAGTATCCATATATGGAAAAATATATAAACTTGTCAATAACATATGCCATATTAATTATTAACGAACTAATATCTGCTATATTAGGTATTATTTAGAGTTATAGATTATCATAATCATACGCTAGTAATAATATAATTTTTATAATAGTTGATATATTCTGCCATAGCATCTTCATTAGCCATTCCTTGTAGGCTTTTCCAAGCAGCCCATTTAGCATGTGCTTTGAAATAGATTGTATATGGTTCAGGGATATTACAATCACCTTCAGTAGCCTGTTTGTAATATTTGTAGAAGTCTAACTTAATAGCATCACTTAGATTAAGCTTATCCATATCAACACCCTTAAGATTTTTGAGAACTGTCTCAAATTCTGACGCAATCTCCATTATTTTTCTTTGATAATTTTATTAATATATATAATATTTTAATTTTTATATAATTTATTATAAATCTTTATAAATTATATGAGGTTTTTATGTTATCAAAAGAGATGTTAAATAATAATAAATTAAT
>Ga0164293_10004432_pt1 | contig 12005 bp, 6 predicted proteins | sample GEODES118metaG_FD_111487 | JGI IMG/M metagenome (GOLD analysis project Ga0164293, IMG submission 111487) | Eutrophic lake water microbial communities from Lake Mendota, Wisconsin, USA - GEODES118 metaG | ecosystem: Environmental > Aquatic > Freshwater > Lake | place: USA: Lake Mendota, Wisconsin... | reverse complement strand
GGTTGCAAGATTTGGGATGAGAGCATCCATTGGGCTTGCAATTGCATGGAGCGTTCTGCCTCTTATTTCTGATAAATTTAAAGATTCATTCAACCCGAAGGCTTTTGCAGCAGTTTCTGTTGGTTTAAATGGGCTTGCCTTATATGAAACAGGCTCTATTCTGGTAAGAAGTTTTATGGCTGCTCGGGCTGCTGGTACAGGTTTTATGGCAGGGTTAAGAACGGTTGTAGGAGGAGTATCTAAAGCTTTTGTCATTGTGACTGTTGTTGGTGAAGGAGTTAGGTGGATTGCAGATGCCGCAGGGTGGGATGAGATTAGAGATGCTGCAGACTTTGTTTCAGTTACAGGAATGGTAAAAGCTGGTTATTCCGGCGTTAAACAGCTAACATCAAGCCAAGAAGAATTATCCAAGGAGGCACTCGAAGAATTCGAGAAAGAAAAAGAAAAAACATTAAAAGACCCGTTGGACGAATTTGGTTTTATAGAGAATCAAATTTCAGGTCTTCCAATACACTATCTATCAGAAATAAAGAAAGATCCTAAAAATATTTCTGACTTAATTAGAGTTAAAAATGTCAAAGGAAGATTGTCCTTGACTCCATGGACTGAAATTTTCTCTTCCGATATTGACAAAATGGTTGATGAATATATGCCACTTTCAAAATGGGCTCAAGATCAGAGAGCTGAATTCAGAAAAAAAATTGAAGAAGAATTTCTTGAAGCTCAAGAAACTTTTTATAACGAATCTTTTGATATTCTTAAAAAACTAACGAGCGAAAAAGTTTTAGTATCATATAAAGTTCTTACCAAAGGTTCAAAAGATGAACTTGACAGTAGATTTAGAGATAGATCTCTTTTGTCAATTGAAAGTCTAAATAAACAAATTGATGAATCAAGGCGTGAATTAGCACGTAATGAGCAAAAAGCAGAGATGGAGAAACAGTTTGGAGAAAAATTTTCAGAGTTTTTAAAGCCTTTTAATCTAGCAGCATCAGATCTTTTTTCTAAAATTGACAAATTTAAAAACTACTCATACAAAGATGAAATTATAAAAATGGCCGAAGGCGCTTTTAATATAATGTCATCTTTTTCAGCCGAACCATTTGTTCAATTTATGCTATATACGTCTTTTTATATAAAAGATAGTAGTTTTATTAATTTTCATGACAAATTCTACAACTTTAAAAAAATAAATGAGACTTTGTATGAAATTGTACAAGGTGGTTTGTCTGAAACATGGGATGCTGAAGAAACTTATGAATCTTATTCGTCTCATCTAAGAAAAAATAATTCATATTTTTCTGATAATAAAAGTAATCTTTCATGGTCAGAAAGTTTTAGTATCCAAAATGTAATTGGGTTTAATTTAAAATCATCTATTAAAATAATTTCAGATGCAATGAGTTTTATCCAACCAAAAATGTATATGTTTGTAAAAGCATATACAGAGTTTGAACAAACTGCTCCATTTTTAGACGATTTAATTTTAAAATTCATTAAAGAGTACGGGGTTGTTATCTCAGGTTTGACAAAGATTCAATCTTTTGCTCCTGAAATGAACAAAAAAGCCGAGATAATAGAGGGTTATTGTACTCAACCTGAAACTCCTTCTCTTGATTATACATCAAATGGTGTTTCAGATGAACCACAAATGTCATTTAATTTATATCAAGAGCTTTTTATTAAATTGTCTCCGTTTAGAGATGATATTTTAAAAATTGGAACAAGCTCAATTTTAAAAGACATGGCCGGTAAAATGAAGGTTATTAAACCATTTTTATCAAATGTTATTGACCCTTTAATGTCTATATTAAGAAATATTTCGGATTCAATTGATGAATTATTAAGTGACAAAACAAACGTCACCGACGATTATTATTACAACAACAGGTATATTGCAAATAATGGTCAGGATAAGTCTGGTATTTCTTCCCCCTTTAAGGCTGAACCTCTTAAAGATTTTTCTCCGTTTTTTCAGTCCGTTTCGGCAAAAACTTTAGAATTAAAAAGAAAGATAGAAGACTTGAAAGGAAAAACAGCTGAAGCTTATTTTAAGTCAGTAAAGACAAAAATGAATAAAGCCCTTATTAAAGGGGTTACAATATCAGAAAAAAACCTTCATCTTTTTTCATCATTTTCAACAAAAGCAAAAGGTCCTTTTTTTGATCCTAAGAAGGTTTTTGATCCGGTTATAGAGCTTACGTCTAAGCAGACGGAAATTGAATCAGCAATTTCAACTTTTTCTACAGATCTTTCAAGAGATGTGGAAGGGATTGTAGTGGATTTGAAAACTCATTTTGGAAAAGTATGTGAATATTTCTTTAGGAATATCGAGGAAATTTTTAAGGCGCACAATGAGATGATAAGTCGTTTAAATGAGCAAAAAGATTTAGATCAATCAACTTTTGAACTTAATGAGGCTGAAACATCACTTTTAATTAAAGAAAATGCCCCTATTAAAAGAAATAAAGTATTTTCTTTCGACGGAAAAGAAACAGCTCCGGTCGAAAATTCATTTCAAATTAATGTTGAATATATTTTTCAACTAGAACAAAAAGCAAATGATTTTGCAAATATAGTATTTTTTGGGTCAAAATCGGCACTTAAAGATCGGCTTGAAATTATCTCTCAAAAACGGCAGTGGAAAGATGAGTATAAGATTAAAAAGGCGGGCGCAAATTATTCAAAACTATCTCCTTTAATTCTTTATTCGCAAACTGCTAAATCTCAAGCTCCTGCTTCAGGGGCACCGGCATCAGCACCCGTTGGAGGAAAATAAAATGGAAGAAAAAAATCTATTAGACGAGATGTTAAATTACCCCCCTATCAGAAAAATGATTGAGAGTCTGCCGAGTGATCAGCGGGTCTCAGCCCAAGATTATATTGAGAAGATTCTTAGGCCAACCTATTCAAGAGTTGTGAATGGATTAAAATCAGAGAAGGCACAAAACAACAAAGAGAATATTTAATTCTTAGAGGGCAGATTTATGGCAGTTCCACCTAATAGTTCAGACTCAATCGATACAGGAATTGGAGGTTTTGAAATCCCACCTGAGATTGACCCCGCTGGACGAGGTGGAATTTACACTTATGATGTTGGCGACCCTGATAGAGAACCTGATCCAAATTACCCTGAGAGAAATACACAATTACATGGTGGAAATGTATCTGTTGATCACTCCAAAAAAGATTTAAGCAAGACAACAAAGTTAACTCTAGGGCATTATCTTGGCAAGAAGACGTCTAATAACTATTATAGAGTTGATACCCCCAGAGATGAATCTCAACAAAAAGAGACAAAGATTACACGAAGTATTGATGGTACAACTCCTCAACTTAAAGACTCAGACAATAGAGAGGGTTTTGCTTGGAGAGAAGACATTAAAGGAGCTGTTGATGAATGGACAAATCCAATCGGCCCTATTGGTTGGAGCGGCGGAAGAAATCAAAATGATCCATTTTTTCAACCAAGTTTAGAGCACATACCTCTCTCCAAGGGGTTTGACAAACCTCTTGATGGAACCAGTTATACAGGGCATGATCTTTTATCGACAGTTCAGGAAAACCCAATGCCTGTTCTTCGATATTCTTTAACTTCTCTATCAAATAACAGGTTCACACCTCAAAATAATTTTTTTGTAATGAATAACGATAATCCTGAAAGACCTGGAGAAAAATTTGACAGAGTCAATAATTTTAATGTTCCATATACACACCCAAGATACGGACTAATAACAACAGATCAAATGTCACAAATTGGAGGAATTGTAACAAGGAATGCCTCACAAGTTGCCGAGAGAATTTTTACCTCCGAGACCTCAAATTCCAGTTTTGGGCTTGAAATCAACAATAGAGAGATGATTGATAAAGCCCTGGTTGATATTTCTCAAATTATTCCAGAGATTTCCCCGGATAATTCGGTGTTATATTCTTCAATTGACAACGGTGAATGGAACAATGTAATGAACAGCCCTGATTGGCAGTTTACGAATGGTGGTCTGACTGATCAGTCTTGGATGACCGTTTTAAATGCAGGCGCAATTGCAGCAATTGCAATATATGCATCAGGTTTAGATTTGCTTAATAAGGGATTAAATCAACTCTCTAGCTTTGCAATAGGCGGATTGTCAGAATTAACAACTGCCACAACTAACAAACTAGGATTTAGCAGACTTGAGGGTGAACAAAAAGAAAATGTTGAAAATACAATATCAGATGTATTAGAGTTTGGTCTTGATACTGCAAAAGGTCTTTCAGAGTCCTTCATAGGTCCGATTCCGGGGTCGGGTTTAATTCCAACTCAAGGCCCCTATTGGAAGTGTATGGCACTAGGTCTGCTTTCTTTTTTTACAGAACAATCAGATCTCGGAAATGCTAGATCTATTGTAAAAGCATTTGCTGGTGCAACAAACATGGGTCATGTTAGACCCGTAATGAGGCTTATAAACAGATCATTTAATTTTTTTATACAGAAAGATATCGAATCTTGGTGGGGCGCGCTAGGTGCTGTTATTTCCGGAAAAACGCTTGATATTCTTAATATCTTTGCAACAATTGGTGATAAAATCCTCGATCGAGAGTTCTATAAAGATAAAATAATTGGTATTCAAGAACGACTTGGGTCTCAACAGACAGATGCATTTCTTTCAGATTTTTCTGCATTACATCTAACAAGAAATAATATGGGACATTCTTCAACAAATGCAAGAACTTTGTTGTTAAATGTTCAAGGAGTAACTGTTCGGTCTCCTTTAAGGGGTAGTGAATACGGAGATGACGACACCATTTTTACAAATAAAACTCCTCCCTCTAATTCAGGTGGATTATATATAGAAAATAGTAATGAAGGTAACCAAAGAGAAGATTCAGGGTTTGATAAAAACAGAATAACAAGAATACCTACAGAAATTTCTTCACAATTTGAAGCGTCTTTGCAGTCAGAATACATTCCATTCTATTTTCATGACATTAGAACAAATGAGATAATTTCATTTCATGCTTTCTTAGAGAACCTTCAGGATACTTTTACATCTGCAATCGATCCTGTTGAAGCTATGGGCAGGGTCGAACCTATTAAAATATACAAAGGCACGCAGAGAAAAGTTGGATTCTCATTCTATATTGTTGCCTTAAGCCAGGCTGACTTTTCTGTTATGTGGGAGAAGATAAACAAACTAATCACACTTGTTTATCCGCAATACACCCGAGGAAGAATTCTTGAGCATGTCGGAAAACAAGGAGATTTTAACGATCCTTCGTTTAAATTTATCCAACCTTTCAGTCAAATGATGTCTGCATCTCCTATGATTCGACTCCGAATAGGAAATGTAATTAGAAGCAATTACACAGATGAGGCAATGGAAGATTTGTTTGGAGTTACAGAAGACGACATGTTCAATCCTGAAGCAAATTTTCCTGAATTTAAAATACCTCCAGTGCAGACTTTAAATGATCAGTATGTGTATTTTGATACAGATCGAACTGAAACATTAGGAAAAAATAACGATAGGCTTCAAGACAACGACGAGACTCTTCGGCAGATTGCAAGATACATCTTAAACAACTTTCCTTATATTGAAAAAATTCAATTAATTGGACGAGCCGACGAAAGAAATTCCGATAAATATAATTTTGATCTTGCAGACAGAAGAATTAAAAGTACAATTGAGTCAATTATGAGACATATCAGAATTGCCCTTGAAGGTGCGAGGAATGATTCTGAAAAAACTTCTTGGCTTCAAAACCAAGGTATTTCTTCTGTCGGTATTAAAGGAAAATTTGAGTCTATTAACCAGGGTGAGTCTAATTCGACACAAGGCGCTAAAAAAGACCCTAAAAATGAATGGAAAAAAGATAGAGTTGTGATTGTAAAAATGATAACTAAGCAGAGACAAGTTTCCAAAGAGGTGGAGCAAAAAATTGCAAAATTAAAATCAGAGATTGCATCTGCAACACTGAGTAAAGGTGACCTAATTCAAAATTTTATGAATTTTGGTCAGAACTCTATTATAAGAACTTTTAAAGATTCGGGAGCAGGTGGTGGATTGGCAGGATTTCTTGAGTCTATGTCATTCGAATGGATTAGCGGAAATCAAACAACATGGGACGTTAACGAGGGTAGAAAAGCACCTAAGATTTGTAAAGTCACAATGGATTTTAGCCCAATTCACGATATAACACCTGGATTAGGTTGGAAAGGTAACAATAGAGCGCCTGTTTATAACTTTAGCAATTTTAAAGCAATGAGCACCCCTCCACCTCTCTTAGAGGTTCCAAAAACAAGTGAAAGAGTAGCAGCAGCCACCAAAGATCTGGAAGATACTGTTAAAAAAGAAATTCCACAAGGACCTTTTGCTGACTCTGATTTGGAAACTGCACAAAAACAGATAATTGCTGAAGATGCAGCTGTAGCGGCAGAAAAAGCAAAAGCGCGTGCCGCTGCAGCTAAAAGAGCGGCAGCAGTTGCAGCTGAAAATGAAAAAAGAGAAAAAGCAAAACAAACGGTTCAACAAATATATGATTCAATCGATGGGGCAATTTCAGGTTTACAACAAGGTTATGCAAGTCTTGTCGAGAGCGCTCAAAAACAACAAGAGCAATTAAACAAGGCCAAAGAAGCAGAAGAAGATTATAGAAGAACCTTGGTTCCTGATCGCTCAAGAAACGACAGGATTAAATACGAAATTGCTATAAGAAAAAGAGGTTTGCATGATAGATTTTAAAGATTTAAGGTCAGACGATCAAGTCTCAATAGAGACTCGTAAAGGAAAACCAGTATTGGTTAATGTAAGAGGAAATGTAATTCACAACGTCCCTGAGCATTATTTTACTGGCCGCCCGCCTCCACCTCCAGCGCCGCCGCAATATGTTGCTCGCACAAATGAAAGAAATCCAGATAAGGCAAGCTTTGGTCTGCCTCAAAATATTGAATGAGGACATTAAATGACAACGAGCAGATATAAAACAACACCTATTATTGGATTTGGTCAGCGATATGGAACAAGCATATCGATACCACTTATTCGTGCTGCAATCGACATTGGCTCTCTTCCTTACAGAGAGACCATCACAAAGGGGACACAGCGACTTGACACGCTTGCAGGAGAGATCTATGGAGACTCTCGATATTGGTGGATTCTTGCAGCTGCATCTGAGATTGGATGGGGCCTTCAAGTCCCCCCTGGGACTCTAATTAGGGTACCGAACCTTGATGACACACTTGAGCTTTTAGGATAATATGTTCAACACAAAAACGGTTGAGAATATTTTTAGAATTATGCGTCCTGCTGATGAGATTGCTGCTGAGAAAATATCAAGCAGCATGAGCATTGACAACCCGTATGTTAGAAAGATAATCGAGATATTTGTTGATACTTCAGGTGGAATTAAATCTGAATCTGCTCTGAGAAAAGCAATTGGTGAATTAACTGCAGAAAACGAAGAAAATAAGCGGATTTTTAATCGATTTATTGATTTTTATTCATCAGGAGAACAAATTGGCTTAGGAGAAGGATATTCTAAAGCTCATCTTCTTGTCCCGGGGACGGAGGGTAAAGGAGAGGAGATAACTTCACTGTATGGACAAATTTGCCCAAATCCACCCGAAGGAGTGAAAGAAAAACCACTCACAATTGTTGTATCAAAAACTCCGCATGTCTCACTGTCAAGAAGAGACGTTGTGGCAACAGAAGTTTTTCTTAATTTTTTGCCCTCGATTGTTATCTCTCGATGTGTCCCGTATTTTGATATTGAGTTCGTTTTTAATAGAACGGGAGATTCTTCAAGTATTTTGAATGGCCCCTCTCTTATTCGATTTTTAAATGACGACACCAAAGTAGATGATCTGGGCTGGGCTGATAAAAGAATTGTGTCTGCAAAGAGACAAGAATTCTCTGTAGGGGCTGTTGAACCAAAAGAGAATCGATACTTTGAATCAGCAGGTATGGAGATTTTTACATCCCCACAAACACTTGTCAACATGTCAGGAGGAAGTAGATACATACCTGTTCTTGATCGCACTCGACCGCTGCTTTCGCTTGAAAGTGCTCAGATTATTGTTGATCCAATGTCAGGTCTTTATTCAAACAAAAGAATGACACTTGTTATGAAACTTCATGACAAATCACGACTGCTTGAAGTTTCAGATATTCTTCAGCTATCAGGTGCAAACAGAGTGTCTGTATGGGTCACTTACGGTTGGAGACATCCAAAAGGAGCAGCTGACGATAGGACAAATGAGCTTCAACTCTACGGAGACTTTATTAATGAAAAAATGCTTATAAAAGAGTGCTATCAGTTCATTAATGCTGCATATACATTTGAGACTACAGGTCAGGTCACAATTAATTGTGAACTTTTCGCCCAGGGTATCACCGATGTAAAGAACGTTGCGCTACATGAGGAGAAAGGTTTCGAAGAGATCAGGAGGCTTGAAAGAAAACTTTCAAATGCTTTTAAAAGCTTTAAAGAGAGAAATGGCCTTACAAATCTTGCAGACAAGACCGGATCAAAAGAGATTCGATCTCTTATGGTCTTTAATTCTGCAATGAATGGAACTTTTCCTAACTTAAAAGAAAAAGAGATAAAAGATGCAATTGCAAGTCTTATTTCTATTTTAGGAAAAGAAGGTGCTGGAATTGATCCTGAAGAAATTAAACAGCTTGAAAAAGATTTAAATGAATATTATTCTTTTTCAACAGGAAAAATAAAAGACAACAAGACGCTTGAAGAGATTAGAAAGTCAACCGCAGAATCAGTTATTGCTGACAAATTTTCTTTCTTGTCGGAATCTCCTGACCCGTTTATACCTTGGGTCGGAAAAATAGACGCACGTAAAGCATATGATATCGAATACAAGGAGCCCGATTATATGCTTGATATTGCTCCGCTTTTAAAAGCCGGCAGTGAAAAAGTCGTATCATTTGGAAAATTATTCTGCTCTTTCATGTCCCCAGCCCTAAACACCTCAGACGATTTTGAAGAGGCACAAATTTTCTTTTACACGCTGAACAATCTTTGTGGCAAAGCATCAGGAACAAACATAGCAGAATTTCCTGTTAATCTTGAAAACTTTAAAGCAAAATACTCTGAATATGTGTCAAAGTATGGTACGGCAGTCATGACTGTTGATCAATTTACAAGTCTTGCAGCTACAAGTCAGTTCAGAAATTTAAGATCGGCAGCATATGGTTTTGATGACTCTGATTTTTCAAGTGAAAAAGATGGTTCAAAACCAAAGGATAGTTTTAATGATAAAGCTCTCGCATTTAACAAAGGAAGAGGATCATTTCAAATTCCTGATATAAGAATTTTTTCAGAAATGGTATACAAAGAGGCTGAAGGAATTAAAGCTGTTGATAGATTAAGCCTTTACGAGAGGGCAACTGCAATTAAAAAATCTTCAAAAGTTTCAGAGAGGATATTGCGTATTCACATTTTTGATATAACATGCAATCCTAGCGACCCAACAAAGACTGCTTTTTCTGTGTCGGCTCTTGATTCTGTCTATGACAATGGAAAGAAACCCCTTGCATCACAAGCAGAGGTTCAGAAAATTGTTACGGAAAAAAAGAATGATGCAAGTACTCGAAGAAGCATTACGATCAGAACCTCATATGGTGGTGAAGCTCAAAAAGAAAGTTTTAATATCTCTGACAGAGAGAAGCTTAGAAGATTAATTGCAGGTGAATATCCTGTTCTGGTTCCTGGAATGAATGCATCAGGAATTCTTGAGGCAAAACTTGCCTCTCGAGCTGATCCAAATCAGAAAGCCGCTGTAATGACCGGAATGAATTCAGGCAAAGAGTTGCAGGCTGGGCCGAGAGGAAATGATGTTGGTGACCTACCTGTTCGAGTTATTCCGTCAGAGCTTGAATTAAGGACAATAGGATGCCCTCTTCTTAATTTTGCTCAGATGTATTTTGTTGATCTAAACACAGGAACGACTGTGGATAATGTATACGGAATCAACAACATAACTCATGCATTCTCTCCTGGAAAGTTTGAGTCTACAGTCAAAATGGTTGCTTATGACACGTATGCAAAAGTAGGAAGTGCACTGAATCTTTGGGATTCTCTTGTTAAGCAGGTAGAAGAAATTAGTGCTGAGGCTCAAAATTCAAATGTTCAGAAAAAGTAATTTGTATAATCGGCAAGCGTGTTTTATGATTGTCTAATCATGTATCATGAAGATGTTGTGATTGATAAGACTGTCCTTGGGTCGGATGCACATTTATGCTTCGGCCCTAGTGGGTTTGGGCTTGTTGAGACAATTTGTCAAAATGCTTGGCATTTGTCAGGAGAGCCAAAGCTTTATTCTCGAAAGTGCCTTGACTCTTTATTTCGACTAAACGGAATCGAATTTGATCAAAGCCCAGGAAAGAAATGGGTATCTTCTGTAAAGTGTGCCCGTGGAGAAAAAATTCCTTGGAGTCTTATTCTTCCACGAGATGAATACAGAAGGTTTACAGAGAGGTTAGTAAATAAGATTAAGGAAAACATTGTCGAAATTAATTCTGAATACTGTGATGGAACATGGAATGAAGCAGGTGGAATCCTCCGTGCTTTATCATCCGCCAGAGTAAAAAGAGACCATGTTGAGAGAATTATATCTGAAAATGAAATGAAGAGTAAGACACTGCAATCTCTGTTACCTCTTGACGGAGATGTTCTTCAAGTTGTTCGATATAATCGGTTTGGAACAAGAACAGGAAGACTTATTGTCGAATCAGGTCCTGAGATTTTGACACTAAAAAAAGAGTTTAGAGAAGTGTTCGTGTCAAAATATTCGGGTGGAGAGATCCTCTCTCTTGATTTTTCCTCTCTGGAGGCACGAGTTCTTTTGTACACTTTGGGTGGAGATTGCGACGATCCTGACTTGTATGGAAAGATTGCCCGAGACTCATTTGGAGATGAAGCAAAAAGAAAGATTGTGAAAGGTGCTGTTCTTGCAGAACTATATGGGGCATCAAGAGCATCATTGGCTGCCACTCTAGGGATTGACGGAGGAGAGCTTGAGATTTTTGTCAGAAGAATAAAGAAGATTTTCAAGACAGCAGATCTTCTGCTTGCTTTAAAGAAAGAATATGCTGACAAAGGTTTTATTTCAAACGCTTATGGAAGAAGAGTTCCTGTTGATAATCCTGCCGATCATATTCTTGTTAACTCTTATGCACAATCAACGGGGGTCGATGTGTCTCTTTTGGGTTTTAGTTCACTTGTCAAGAGACTAAAGAATATTTCAGTCGACCCTCTCTTCGTACTTCATGATGCTTTAATAGTTGATTGTCCCAAAGAGTCTTTAGCGGATATTAGAATGATAACTTCTATCAGAGTTCCAAAATTTTCTCAAATCTTTCCTGTCAAAATAGACAAATTTTAAAACAATTTTAAGATTTAAATGTAGATTTAATCTATGAACCTTACAGCCGAACAAATTACAGAAAATTTTGTCAAGTTTAGATCTTTGTGCGAGAAGTTAGGAGATCGATCTGAGATTGCTCTTCACATGGTAGACACACTAGGTGATCGTCTTGCTATGTGCCCTGCATCTTCAAAGAAGGATTATCACCTTGCAATTCCTGGTGGTCTTGTTGATCACTCCTTAAGAGTTCTTGGGAATGCCATTACTCTCACAAAAGCATTTGGGTGGGCTTTGCCTAGATCTTCATTAATTATTGGGTGTCTCTTCCACGACCTTGGAAAGGTTGGTTATGATGTGCCGGGGACTGATTACTATCTTCCTGGTGACCCTTGGAGAGCTGAGAAGCTTGGAGAGAATTATCAGCACAACCGAGATATTCAATATATGACCGTGCCTGCACGAGGATTATGGTTATGTCAGCATTTTGGATTAAAGTTGACTGTTGATGAATACATGGCTATTCTTTTAAATGATGGATTTTTCCCGGGAGAGAACAAATCTTATATTCTAAAAGACCCGCTTTTGGCGCACGTTGTTATGACTGCTGACTATATCTCCACCCGACAAGAGAAAGGAGAGTTCG
>Ga0164293_10004431_pt1 | contig 12005 bp, 11 predicted proteins | sample GEODES118metaG_FD_111487 | JGI IMG/M metagenome (GOLD analysis project Ga0164293, IMG submission 111487) | Eutrophic lake water microbial communities from Lake Mendota, Wisconsin, USA - GEODES118 metaG | ecosystem: Environmental > Aquatic > Freshwater > Lake | place: USA: Lake Mendota... | reverse complement strand
CGCCAGCGTCTCGGCGAGATCGCCGACGTGGGCGTAGCACTCCTCGACGAGCCAGTCAGGAATCCCGGCCACCTCGGCTGCCCACACCCGGAGCGCCGTGGCCGACACGACCCTCGACTGCCGCCCCCCGGAGAGGAGGTGGACGGCAACGGCGCCATCCTCGGCGGGGACCGTGCGGAAATAATCGACGAGAAGGGCCTCCTTCTCGGAGGTCTTCGTCGTCGCGTCGAGGCGTCTGAAAAGTTCGGTGAAGCGTTTCACGGAGGATCGCCCGCCGTGGCTCGATCGTGAGCGGGCTCGCCGTCGGGGGCGCTCCCCGCCGCGAGCGATTCCGCAGGTTGATCCCCTTGGTCGTCGACCGTCCCGTCACCGGCGTCGTCGCGATCGGGCTGCTCGCCGGTGAACCGGGTCGCGAGGACGTCGGCGTCGAGCCCCCTGCCACGGAGAAAACGGGCGAAGGCCTCGGTCGAGCCGTGGGTGACGAGGACGCGCCGGGCGCCGGTCGCCTCGACGGCGGACAGCAGCCCTGGAAAATCGGCATGATCGGAGAGGACAAATCCGGTCCCGAAACCGCGGCGGCGGCGAATGCCGCGGACGGTCATCCACCCGGAAGCCTGAGCGACCTCCACCGCGCCGAACACGCGCAGCCACCCGCTTCCCATCACCGAAGGCGGCGCGATCACGAGGCTCCGCCCCTGCCCGACGCGCTTCGCCCGCGCCGGCACGTCGTCGATCGGCGGCAGACGGACACCGCTGTCGCGATAGGCGCGAACGAGTTTCATGACCGCGCCGTGGGCGTGAATCGGGCCGATCGAGGGATCGACCATCGCCGCGAGCCGCTGCGCCTTGCCCAGGGCATAGGCGAGGAGGACGCTCGTCTTCCCTTCCGCCTGATTCGCCCGCCACCAGGCGTCGATCTCGGCGGCGATCGTGTAGGGTGCCGGCCAGCGGTAGATCGGCAGGCCGAACGTCGACTCGGTGACGAAGACATCGCAGGTCACCGGTTCGAACGGCGCGCAGGTCGGATCGGCGGCGATCTTGTAGTCGCCGCTGACGACCCACACGACGCCCCGATGTTCCACGCGGACCTGCGCCGACCCGAGGACATGGCCAGCCGGGTGGAGCGAGACGGTCACGCCGTTGATCGTCGTCGATTCGCCGTATCGGAGCGTGTCGATCGGGGCGCTGCCGCCGAGCCGGCTCCGCATCACGAGCTTGCCGGGAGCGGCGCAAAGATAGCTGCCACAGCCCGAGCGGGCGTGGTCGGCATGGGCATGGGTGATCACGGCCCGAGGCACCGGTCGCCAGGGGTCGATCCAAAAGTCACCCGCCGGGCAATGGAGCCCGGCATCGCTCACCACGAGAAGGTCCGTCATCCGCGCCCGCCTCCCGCCACTGCGAGCGAAACCGCTCGGGTGGGAGCAGCCTAACAGGCGATCGCGGCCGTGCCCCGCTGCGGACTGCCTGCAAAAGGGTCAGCGGTAGGCCTGATTGCCGACGGCGGGAAAGCGGTAGCCCCCCATGCCGAGCGGGGCGTAGGTCGGCCAGTCGCCGGGGCGGACGCCAGGCGGGGTGCCGTAGACGGGCCAGGTGGGAGTGCGGGGAAGCGTCGGCGGGACGAAGTATTTCGGGCGCTGGCGGAGGCCGGTGGCGTAGGGCGTGCGTCCCGGGAGGAACGGGGCCTGCCGCTGCGGTTCGCCATGCCCCATCGGCTTGGCACGGCCGACGCCGCGGGGCTCGCCCCAGCCGGTCCGCGGCATCATCGCGCCTTCATCGGCCCGGACAACGACGATCGAGGCCACGAACCAAATCAGTGACCCGATGAGAATCCGCAGCGCCCGTCCGTCGTCACTGCGATCGGCCAAGAGGCTGGCAAGTTGACGGACAGAGGCGGTGGACATCGTCGACTCCGAGGCGCGGCAGGACGGGACAACTTTTCCATCGTCCCGAAAACGCTTCACGCTTCGGAGAAAGCTCGCGTGCACCGGAGATACCGGTTTGTCTGAATGGTGCGGAGAGGACTGTTGTAAGTCCAGCAGAGACTCGAGCGTAGCGCGGTGGCAGGCTTCGCGATTCCGGCTGCGAGCTCAGAACCGATGACTCGGCGAGGGGTTGTGACTCGGCGAGGGGTTGCCCGTACCCCGGGAGCCGGGCTTGACGGCAAGCGGAGCCATGGATGGCGAAGCGCAGGCGGCATGCAGTAAGCGAAGGCCACGGAGGGCCGTAGCGAGCGTCCGGCGACGGGGTGCGGGCAACCCCGAAGCCTGCCGCAGCGGCCGCGAAGCCCTTCGGCGATTGCGCGCGAAAGGCCCTTACTTCGAGCCGCTCCCCGCCCAGCGGACCTTGACCGGCATCTCGAACACTTTCTCGAACAGATCGGTGCGCCGCTCGGCCCCCCACAGATCGACCTGTGGGTCCTGATCGGCCACAGCCTCGAGTTTCACGCTCCCGTGGTCGACATGGACGACCACGTCGCGGACCTGCTGCGACCGGCTCCGGTCGAGCCCCCCGGCGAGGCGAAGAACGGCCGCCATGCCGTGGACTCGACGCTGGTCTGCCGGGGTGAGGCGGAGGAGGTTTTCGTGCTTCTTCTTCGGGTGGGCGCCGCGGTGGTAGCGGGCGACGTTGGCGATCAATTCCAGATCGTGGGCGCGGATTCCGGGGAGCCGGCTGTTGCGGATGAGGTGGTAGCTGTGCTTGTGGTGATTGTCGTAATTGATGACGTATCCCACATCCTGGAGCCGGGCGGCACACTCGAGGAGCGGCCGGTCGGCGGGATCGAGGCCGAGCGGCTCGGCGAGCTGCTCCCAGATTCGTCCGGCAAGCGACGCCACGGCCCGGCCATGCTCGACCTCGCCGGAGCAGGCCGACGCCAGCCGCTCGATCGCCACCTCACGGAGCGACGCGTTGTCGACCGGCGCCTCGTTGGCCCCGAGCACGTCCTCGAGCATCTCGCGCACGAGCCCGTCGCGGACCCCGCGCGTATGGACGACGAGCGTGTTGACGCGGAAACGCTTGAGGAGCCCGTCGATGATCGTCAGGCCGGCGATGATGATGTCGGCCCGATCGGGGGCCATTCCCTGCAGCGACCGTCGCGTTCGCACCGGCAGTTTCCTCAGCCGGTCGAGAAGATGGCGAACTTCGGCGTGCGACACGCGGTAGCCGGGGACGGGGAGGTCGCTCTCCCCCTTCGAGGCCATCACCAATTCGGCGACCGTCGTGAACGTGCCTCCGGATCCGACCAGGAAATGGGGGGCGAACATCGGCCGCGACGTCTTTTTCTTGAGCGTCGTCGCCACCTCCTCCTCGAGCGCGAGGAACTTGGCCGGGTCGGGGGGGTCGCCACTGCCGAAGCGCTCGGTGAGGCGGACGGCGCCGAGCGTCGTCGGATAGATCGCCTCGATGAGGTTGCCGGTGGCGAAAACGATCTCGGTGCTGCCGCCACCGATGTCGGCGACGACGACGTTCCTCCCGGTGAGGTCGATGGCGTGCTGGACGCTCGAGAAAGCCAGCCGCGCCTCCCGTTCGGAGCTGATCACCTCGATCTCGATCCCCACTTCGTCGCGGACGCGGCGGCAGAACTCGGGCCCGTTACGGGCCTCGCGGACGGCACAGGTGGCGATCGTTCGCAGGTTCGTCACCTGATACCCGGCGGCGATCTCGCGGAAGCTCCGCAGTGCCTGGATCGTGCGGGCCATCGACTCGTCGTCGAGCACGCCGGAGGCGACGCTGCGGCCCAGACGCGTGGGCTCGCGTTCCTCGTCGAGGATCCGGTAGGCACCGCCGCGGAGGGCCTCGGCGACGAGCATCCGCACGCTGTTCGACCCGATGTCGATCGCCGCCAGGCGGCTGGTCAGATCGGGCGAGAGGTAGATCTGCTTGTCGTCCTTCATCGTTGATGAACGTCTCATGGTGAGCGGGCCGTCGTCCCCATGATACCTTCGCCAGGGAGTCCCACGTCGCGTTCCTGCCGGCTCCGGAAAAAGTCATCCGAGCCGTTCCCCGCATTCGAAGGAAGCCGGAAGGCACGACGATCTTCCGGGGCGCTCGCATCGCCCCCGGCTCCGCGTCGCGTCGTCCCCAGCCTGCTTCGGAGCGTGCTGGTCGGGAAGGGAAACGGTCTCGATGACACCTTCCACCGACCGCTAGACTGGTGGCGAACTTTCCGTGCGGCCCGCGTCGGCCGCGCTGCCTTTCATTCCGTAGTCTCCTCCACAGCACGCCCGCTCCTCCCTTGCAGCACCTCGCCGCCTTGCAGCTTCTCGCCGCCAGCGATCAGTGGCCTCCACGTGGTTCCTCGTGCGCGGTCACGGTGGGCAACTTCGACGGGGTCCACCTCGGCCACGCCGCGATCGTGGCCCGGCTTCTCGAAGCGGGGCAACGGCTCGGCCTGCCCACTGCGGCGCTGACCTTCGATCCCCATCCAGCACGGATTCTTCGTCCTGACAGCGCTCCAGCGGCGTTGACGACACCCGAGCGGCGTGCCGAGCTTCTCCGCGCTCTCGGGGTCGATGCGGTGCTCGTCCAGCCGGTCGACCGGGCATTCCTTGCCCTTTCCGCCGAGGCGTTCTACGGCAAGGTGCTCCGTGGGTCCGTGGCCGCGGCGGCGATCGTGGAGGGGCCCGACTTCCGTTTCGGTGCCGATCGACTCGGCGACCTCCGATTGCTCGAGACGCTCGCCGCCGGCGACGGGGTGAAGGTGATCACGGCGGAGGTGCTCCAACGGGGCACCGAAACGGTGTCGAGCTCGCGGATCCGTGGTCTCGTCAGTGCCGGGGAGATCGAGGCGGCCAACGAACTGCTCACCGCTCCGTACCGCCTCGGTGGACATGTCGTCCACGGGCAGGCCCGCGGCCGGAAGCTCGGGTTTCCCACGGCGAATCTCGAAGGCATCCCCACGCTCCTCCCTGCCGCCGGTGTCTATGCGGGGCTCGCGCATCCCCCCGCGCCGGCAGCCGGGGCAGGGGGGGGAGCCTCATCCCCATGGCCAGCCGCGATCCACATCGGCCCGAACGTGTCGTTCGGGGCCACGAGCGTGACCGTCGAGGTCCACTGCATCGGCTTCGATGGCGATCTCTACGGGCAGCGTCTCGACGTTGACTTCCTCGCGAGGCTCCGTGACACTCGCCGCTTCGAGTCTCTCGACGACCTCAAGGCCCAACTCGCGACCGACGTCGCCCGGGCCGCAGCAGTCGCCGCCGGGCCTCGATCCCGCGGCGGGCTCGCCGGCGGCTGACCGGGGTGTCCGTTCCTTCCTTCTTTGCGGAGCTTCCATGGCCTCGACGCGTCTCGACTGGGCAGCCCTCGTGGAGGTGTTGCGAAACTGCCAGAAGGTGGTGCTGACGAGCCATGTCCGCCCCGACTGCGACGCACTGGGGAGCGAGCTCGGCATGCTCGGGATCCTCGAGGCGATCGGGAAGGATGTCCGCATCGTCAACGCCCAGGCGACCCCGCCGACGCTCGCCTGGATCGATCCCGATCACCGGATCGAGTCACTCCAGACCGGTGTGAAGAAAGCCGATCTCGCCGACCGCGATCTCTTTCTCATCGTCGACACGAGCGCCTGGGCGCAGCTCGGGGCGATGGCCGACGTCGCCAAGGAGATGCGGGCCAAGGTCCTCGTCATCGATCATCACGTCAGCGAGGACGACCTCTCCGACCGCTGGTTCAAGGACACGACGGCCGAGGCAACGGCGAGGATCATCAGCGAGGTGGCGCTGCGGCTCAAAGTGCCGCTCACCGAGCGGATCGCCACGCCGCTCTACGCCGGCCTCTCGACCGACACCGGCGGCTTCCGCTTCCCCTCGACCTCGGCCGAGACCTTCCGCGTCGCCGGTCGCCTCGTCGATGCAGGCGCGAGCCCCCCGGCGGTCTACCGGGAGCTCTTCGAGCAGGATTCGCTCGCCCGGATCCATCTCGTCGGGCGGACGCTCGCCGGGGCGAAGCCGGCCCACGACGGCAAGGTGATCTACTCGACCGTCCGCCAGTCCGACATCAAGGAAGTCAACGCCCTCCCGAGCGACACCGAAGACCTCGTCAACCTGACCCTCGCGGTGAAGGGGACGGAGGTCGCCGTGATCCTCATCGAGCAGCCCGACGCGCGGGTGAAGGTGAGCTTCCGCAGCCGGGGCAAGGTCGACTGCAATCTTCTCGCCGCCACCTTCAACGGCGGCGGCCACAAGGCAGCCGCCGGCGCGATCCTCCCCGGGCCTTTTGACGAGGCGCTCGCGAAGGTCACCGCCGCGGTCGACGCGGCGTGGGCGGCGGGCTGAACGACGCATGGCCGCTCCGCTCACGATCACCGAGTTCGACACCTACGATCTCCGCTTCCCGACGTCGCAGCACCTCGACGGGTCGGACGCGATGAACCCCGATCCGGACTACTCGGCGGCGTACGTCGTCCTTCGCACCAATGCCGCAGGGCTGTGCGGCCACGGCATGACGTTCACGATCGGCCGGGGCAACGAGCTGTGCGTTGAGGCGATCATCTCGCTTGCGAGCCTCCTCGTCGGCCAGCCGCTCGAGGCCCTCATGCGTCGACCGGTCGACCTCTATCGCCGCCTGACGGCCGATTCACAGCTCCGCTGGGTCGGCCCGGAGAAGGGGGTGATCCATCTCGCGGCCGCCGCGGTCATCAACGCCGTCTGGGACCTGTGGGCCCGCGTCCGAGGCAAGCCCGTGTGGCGGCTGGTGTGCGAGATGTCGCCGGAGGAGTTCGTCGCGGCGGTCGACTTGCGCTACCTCGCCGACGCCCTGACGGAGCCTCAAGCGCTCGAGCTTCTCCGCGCCAGGCTTCCCGGCAAGCCCGACCGGATCGCGCGGCTCCTCGACGCAGGCTACCCCAGCTACACGACGTCGGCCGGCTGGCTCGGCTACTCGGACGAAGCCCTCCGCGAAAAGTGCCGAGATCTCAAGCGCCGCGGCTGGTCGCACTTCAAGATCAAGGTCGGCCGCGATCTCGACGACGATCTCCGCCGCTGCCGCGTCCTCCGCGACGAGATGGGGCCGGAAGCACGGATGATGATCGACGCCAACCAGGTGTGGGACGTGCCGGAGGCGATTGCGTGGATCGGGGCACTCGCCAAGTTCGATCCCTGGTTCGTCGAGGAGCCGACGCACCCCGACGACATCCTCGGCCATCGGGCGATCGCCCGGGCGATTCAGCCGCTCCGCGTCGCCACCGGTGAGATGTGCCACAACCGGATCATGTTCAAACAGTTCATGGCGTCGGGCGCGCTCCAGGTCTGTCAGCTCGACAGCTGCCGGCTCGGCGGGGTCAACGAGGTGATGGCGGTGCTGTTGCTCGCCGAGCGGTTTTCGATCCCCGTCTGCCCCCATGCCGGCGGCGTCGGCCTGTGTGAATATGTCCAGCACATCAGCATGATCGACTACGTCTGCGTGTCGGGCACGCTCGACGATCGTGTCGCCGAATATTCCGACCACCTCCACGAGCACCTCCACGATCCGGTCGTGATGCAGGACGGCTGCTACATGCCGCCGGAGATGCCCGGCTACGGGGTGCGCTTCACCGACGAAGCGATCGAGCACTTCTCCCATCCGCGCCCGCTGGCGTGACCGCGCCTTCGGGGCAGGACGCCTTCGCGTCACTCGCCTTTTGGAGATTCCCTTTTGATCACGGCGCTTGCCGCTCGCCTGCGTCGCTCGGCGGAAACCGGATCTCCTCGAGCGCGACGGCGTACACCGGGTCGACGAAGATCGTGCCGCCGAAAGGGAAGTCGCGCTCGCCGATCTGGCGGAAACCGCGCGACTCGTAAAACCGGATGGCGCGCGCGTTGCGGTGGTAGACGCCGAGCCAGAGGGTGAGGGCACCGAGCGCACGGGCCTCGGCCTGAACAGCGCGGAGGAACCTCGTCCCCTCGCCCCTGCCGGTCGCTTCCGTGCCGAGGTAGAAGCGTTCCAGTTGGAGGGGATTCGCGCCAGTCACGCAGGGGGGGAACGCTGCCGCCCGGAGGACGGCGTAGCCGGCGAGGTCCGGGCCCGATTCGGCCAGGAGCGTGGTGGCCTGTGGATCTGCGAGGAGCGCCGCGATCGCCGTCATCTGGAAATGCTTGGCGACGTAGTCGGCGTTGTCCTGCACCTCTTCGAAGTCACGGTACGTTTCGAGGAACGTCCGGGCGGCCAGGCGGGCGAGGGCCTCGGCATCGTCAGACATGCCCCGGCGGAAGGTGAGCGGTTGCGTCATCGATGTCCTCGGGGAAACCATCTGCCACACGCGACTCACAGTCGCTCCGGGGCATCCACGTGACGCCGCGGAGGTCGATCGCTGGCAAGCGACAACCAAGCCCCACGATACCCGTCGAGCGTGCCTGAACACCGGCCAATGAGGCAAGCTGGGCAGTGCGGGCGATTCACGAGCCACGTTCGGCCTTGTCCGCGTGCGGGGCGCTTTGGTAATTCTCCCGCCCCACGGGGCGACTCCGGCCGCGTGCCCTGCCGGCCGCTCCTGCTTTGCCACACCGAAGTTTTCCGCATGGCCCGTCGCCCCGCCCCCCGCCGCCGTCCCTCGGCCCTCATGCCGATGCTTGTCGCTGTCGGCGTGGGCAGCCTGACGTGGGCCGCACTCTCGGCCTGGCAGGATTCCCACATCTGGCACCGGCTCACCCACCATTCGCTGTCGTTTCTCGCCCCCCTCACGGAAAGTGTCAGCGAGATCTTCGACCTTCCCCCTTCGCTGCTCATCGATGAGGGGATCAGCGAGAACCATGCGTCGACGGCGACGCCCCTTCCGGCCGAAACCGTGCCGGCGGGTCTTCCGGGCACGGCCCCCCTCGCGGAAGCCGCTCCTCCCGCTCCGCTTCCCCCACGCGGTGCTGCCAACGAGCCTGCCGAGATCGTCATCGTGACGCCGACGCAGCCGCCCGAACTGCGGTCGGAGCAACACGAGAACGCCGTCATGACCGCGGCGCTCAACATGCCCCCTCCCGGCGATCCGCACGCGCCCCTGACCGCCGCCACGTCGCCGCTAGCGCCCCTCGACACCTCGAGCCCGCGGGCGACGCTCCGTAGTTTTCGCGACACCGCCGACCGCATCTTCCGCAACATGCGCGGCGGCCTCAGCGCGGAGACACGCGTCGAAAACAACCATCTCATCGCCCAGACGCTCACGTGCCTCGACCTCACCGAGTTCGCCCCGACCCTCGCCACCTCGAAGGGGCGTGAGGCGGCCACCTGCCTCAAAGAGGTCTTCGACCGGATCCCGCTCCCCGCGGATGCGGCGATTCCCGATGCCGCCGCCGTGAAGACCGACTCGATCACGCGCTGGCGGATCCCCGGCACCGAGATCATGCTCGTGCGGATCGACACCGGCCCGCGTCAGGGGGACTTCGTCTTCGCCCCGGAGACGGTGACGAGGGCCGAGAGCTTCTTTGTCCGGGTGCGGAACCGTCCCTACAAGCCCGACGCCGGCAGCCCCGGTCTCTACGAGGCCTACGTGACCGTCGGCGGCAATCTGATCCCCGAATCGTTCATCCGCAGCCTGCCCGCCTGGGCTCACTCCGTCGTCCTCGGCGAGACGGTCTGGCAGTGGTGCGCCGCAGTCCTTCTCGCCGTCACCTTCGGCCTCGTGGCCTTCCTCGCCTCGTCGCTGCCGCAGCTCTTCCGCCCCGGATGGGCGCGCTCGATCACGAGCTTTCTCCTCCCGGTCGTGCTCGCCGTGGGCAGCCTCGTCGCCGACTGGCTCATCACCTTCCAGGTTCGGCTCACCGGCGACTCGCTCATCGCCGCCAAGCTCTCGCTCCGCCTCACCCTCTATGCTGGCGCCATCGCCGCGGTGATGGCGGTCATGTCGAGGATCACCGAGATTCTCGTGCGGGCCCGCAACCGGCGGGGCGACGGGATCGACGTGCAACTCATCCGGCTGGCGTGTCGCGTCTGCACGTTCGTCGTCGTCGCCTGGATCGGCATCCAGGCGGCCGATTCCCTCGGCGTGCCGGTTGCGCCGCTCCTGGCCGGGCTCGGTGCGAGCGGCTTGGCGGTGGCCCTGGCCGCGCAATACTCGATCGAGAACCTGATCGCCGGCGTGGTGCTGTTCACCGACAAGCCGGTGCGGATCGGCGACGAATGCCAGTATGGGGATGTCCGCGGCCGGGTGGAGCAGATCGGCCTGCGGTCGACGCGGATCCGCGGGGTCGACCGCTCCCTGATCACGATCCCCAACGCCGAGTTCGCGAAAGTGCAGCTGGTCAATTACACGCGCCGCGACCGGATCCCGATCACGCTCCCGGTCGAGATCCGCCCCGACGCGAGCCCCGCGCAGGTTCGCGATCTCCTCTCGCGCTTCCGCGATCTCCTCGGCGACCACGCCCGCCTCGACCCCGGCTCGCCACGCGTCCGACTCACCGGGCAATCCTCCGCGGCCTACACGATCGAGATCTCGGCGCTCGCCCTGACGGCCGACGACGGCGAGATGCACACGATCCGCGAGGAGATCCTCCTGGCGATCATGGACGAGATCGAACGCCGCCACTGCGGCATGCCGGGCGACGACACCGGCTCGCCACTTCTGCGGGCCGCGTGAGGGGCTGACACGTCGGAAACCTGCGTCGATCAGAGTGAGACGACGAGCCCTTCGGCCTCAGCCAATCGCTTCTGATTGCCGTCGAATGTGAGAAACGTCGCCGCCCCGATCACCCGAGCCGCGGCGACGTGGAGGATGTCGAAGGCGCGGTGTCCACCCTCGAGGGTATGCCGGGCGGAGAGTCGCCGACCCTCCTCCATCACCATGGCGAGATTGCACTCGGGCTGCGAGATTCTTCCGGCAGCGCGATCGCCCTCGAAATCCGACCAAAATCGACCCGCCTCGCCTTTTGCGATCGCTCCCCGCCACTCCGCGAATCGCAGGGCATTGGCCAGTTCGAATTCGTTCAAGGATGTGACGACCAAGGAACAGTGCTGCGAAACGAGCCACTCGAGCGCCCGCTTCGAGTGCACGTCATTGCCGTAGAGGGCGAACAGGAAGCTCGTGTCGACGCAGGTCACCATTGCCCGCTCGCGTCGTGGACGATCTCGCTTGATTCGGCTGCCGAAAGGGGACGCGACGTGGTCCGGTCACGTCGGACTGCTGCGCTTTCCGCCCACTCGACAGCGGCAGGCGTCTCCGCCGGCATCGGTACGAGTTTCGCCACCGCCTTTCCGCGGCGCGTGATCACGATCTCCTCGCCCGCTCGGAGCCAGCGGAGGAGATTCAAGTACTGGTTGCGGAGGTCGCGGACCGTGGCCGTTCTCATGTGCTCCATTTTTGGAGCACATTGTCAGCAAGTCAAGGTCGGAGCCCATCGTCACCGAGTCGAGCGTCCGCGATCACCCCCACCTTCCGGCGTCTCACCCGTGGTACTTCGGGCCGGTCCAATCGGGGAGCGTGTCGAGGAACTCCGACGAGACGCCGCCGATCCAGGCGTAGCGGTCGTCGATCTGCTTGGCTGTCACCACCCGGACGGCGAAGATCCCGATGAACCCGGCAGCAAGGAAGCCCGCCATGGCAAGGCCCATCAGCGACGCTACCGTCGCATCAGTCAGGCGCGTCGTCATGCCGAACGACAGCAGACCGATCGCCGCGAGGACGAGCGACCAAGCCAGCGCAATCCACCATCGCCGCCGGCTGCGATGGGTGTCGCACAGGCCGACACGAAGGTCGACTTTTCTCCGCACGATCATCGCCGCAATGACATAGACGAGGAGATTGAAAAGCACGAGGAGATACCACCACGGCGTGTGCCAGGAGAGCTTGCGGCGGAGCGGTCGCCCTGTGGCGGGGGCATGGCAGACGATGCAGCGATCGACCGGCAGCGTGGCTGTCTTGTCCATGACGAGCAGAAATCGTTCCCGCCACAGCCCGCCGCCATCGTCGGCTCCGCCCCACCGGCCGCCACTGTCGCTGACGTCGGCGGGAGGGGCGTATGGATTGAAGTCAGACATGACGATTCCCAGCGAAGAAGTCTGATATGACGCGACGCTCCGGAGAGGCCCGTGGACATCCTTCCGGGGGG
>Ga0164293_10004430_pt1 | contig 12007 bp, 15 predicted proteins | sample GEODES118metaG_FD_111487 | JGI IMG/M metagenome (GOLD analysis project Ga0164293, IMG submission 111487) | Eutrophic lake water microbial communities from Lake Mendota, Wisconsin, USA - GEODES118 metaG | ecosystem: Environmental > Aquatic > Freshwater > Lake | place: USA: Lake Mendota... | reverse complement strand
GCAGTTCGTGCAGCAGCCCAGCGCGGGCGCCTCTACCGGCACCGCCGCCGGTTCGCGCTATGTCGCGGCCTCGGCCGGACGCCGTTAAAATCTAGAAGCGATAGCCCAGCAGCGTCGTCACGCTGGTGTTGGTGTTGACGATGCTGATTGGACTGTCTGCCGCATCGCCCATCAGGCGCGTGACATTGGCGTTCACGGCCGCGAACCAGTGATTGTCGAAGCGGTAGATCAGGTTGGCGCTGCCGCGCACTTCCTGGAGGCCCGACCGGGCGTTGAAGGCCGGGAAAATTGAGCGTGAGGCCTGCAGCGGCGTGACCCCGAAGAAGGTCTGCATGTACTTGTCGTCGGCCCAGCTTGCGCGCATCCCCGGAATGAACAGCAGTTTGCGGCCCAGCGGCACGGGCGCCGAGGCGCCCAGGCTGGCCAGCATGCCGTCATTCTGCGCCCCCAGATACTTGATGGCCGAGGCGTTGAAATCGATGAAGCCGACGCGATAGCTGGCAAAGCCGCGAAGCCCCAGGGCAAAGTCGATATCCCCCATGCCGCGCAGCCGGTCGTCGCCATTGGCGAAGATGCCGCCGGTATCATGATCCTTGCGCCCGCCATCGAATGTCAGGCCGCCGCCGGCGCGAAAGCCCCCGCGCCGGAGCTGCGCGCTCAGGCCGCCTTCGCCGAAGGAAATCGTGTCGCGCCAGTTGACGGTGATGAACGGCAGCGGACGAACGCGCGAACGGTCGCTGCCTTCGAAGGTGGGGCGCCAGCTTGCGCCCGCGCCCAGGCTGATGTCCCAGACCTTGGGCGGCCCTTTGCCGCCACGCATCGGTTGCGCCGCGGCGGGCAGGGTGATGAGCAGCGCCGTGGCCGCGAGCAGCAATCGTGTTGGGGTCATGGCCGACGTTAACACCCGAATTGCGGCGAACCTATGTCACCACGGTGGAACTTTGTCGGCTAGAAACGATAGCCGACGAAAGTCAGCGCCGTGGCATAGGTGTCGGTGACGCTGATCGGGCTGGCGGCGGCGTCGCCGGCCAGATGCGTGACGCCGGCATTGACGCCCGCGAACCAGTGGTCGGTCAAGCTGTAGACCAGGTTGGCGCCGCCGCGCACCTGGTGCAGTCCGCCCGAAGCCGTGAAGGCCGGGAAGATCGAGCGCGACGCCTGCAGCCCGGTCACCCCGAAATAGGTCTGCATGTACTTGTCGTCGGCAAAGCCCAAGCGGATGTTGGGAATAAGAAGCAGCTTGTCGGCGATGGGAAGGGCGGCGGAAACGCCGATGTCCGACAGGATGCCGTCATTCTGCTTGCCGGTATATTTGGTGACCGCGGCGCCGAACTCCAGGAACTGCCAGCGCCAGGTGGCAAAGCCCCGCACGCCCAGCGAGAAATCGATATCCCCCAACCCGCGCAACCGGTCGTCGCCGCCGCCGAAGATCCCGCCCTTGCCGCTGTCTTCGCGGCCCGCGTCGAAGGTCAGGCCGAGACCATAGCGGAAATTGCCGCTGCGCATCTGGGCGGAAAGCCCGCTTTCGCCGAAGGTGATGGTGTCGCGCCAGTTAACCGTGATGAAGGGCAGGCCGGAAAAGCGATAACGGTCGCTGCCCTCGAAGGTGGGGCGCATCAGGGCCGCCCCGCCCATGCGCACGTCCCACTCGCGTTCCGCCGGGCGGACGCGCTGGGAGAGGGCTTCCCATTCCTGGGTCTGGTTGGCTCCGCCGCCCTGCGCGAAAGCGGCGAGGGGGGCGAGAAGGGCCGCGGTCATGGCGGAAAAAACCGGGAATTTTGCGGTCATTTCAGGACCCTAACATGCGCCTTATACGGAGGGAAACGCCCAAAGCGTTAATCGGTTACCGCCGGGCCGGTTCCGCAGCGTGATGTTCATCCTTGAGGCCCCAGATCTCATGGGCGTCGATCAGCAGTTGCAGGATGGCGGCATGGGCCGCGCCGCGCGCCCGCACTTCGGTGCGGCGCACATCCGTATCCTGGCGGCGCGCGATCAACAGTTCGGTCAGGCCCTGGTCGCCCAGCTCGAAGGCGCGGCTCATGCGCGCCGTCATCGCAGCACTGGCGGCGGCGGCGTTTTGCGCTTGGCGCCAGGCTTCGAGGCCCTGGCGGGCCTGTATCACGTCGCGGTCGGCCACGATCTCGACATCGCGCAGCACCTTGTGGGCGGCGACGGAGGCGGCTGCCGCCTCAGCGCTCATCTGCTCGGCATTGGCCTGGCGTAGCGCCCCGCCCAGCGGAATCGAAAATCCTATGCCGACTCCGGTTTCCTGGCCGCCGCGTTCCTGGAAGGTACGCAGGTCCAGCGTGGGATCGGCGAAACGGTCCATGCGGGCGCGCCGCGCCATCCAGTCGCGCTTGTCGGCCTCGCTGCGCGCCATCTTGATCTCGTGATTGTCCTCCAGCACGGCGGCGCGCCAGTCATCCCAGCTTCCGGGCAGGGGTTGCGGCGCGGGCATGGCGGACGGCGATGGCGGCAGCGCCAGGGCGGGAAAGCTGCGCTGCAGGGTCATCCTGGCGTCGAGCTGCGCCTGCACCGCCTGCGCGGCCTGCATCCTGGCTTGGGCCAGTGCGGCTTCAGCCTGTTCCACTTGCAGGCGCGCGGCCTGGCCGGCCTTGCGCGAACGCTCGATCGCCGACAGTTGGCGTTCATAGCTGGTGACATCGCCAGCGGATTGCTGCGCATCGCTTTCGGCGATCACCCAGGCGATCCAGAGATTCTTCAGCGTGATCGCGGCCTGGTGGCGGGCGTCGCCAAAACCGTTTTCCGCCACATCGATGCCAAGCCCGCCGATCTTGCGGTCGGCATCGGCCTTGCCCGGCAGGCGTATGCCGCGGCTGATGCCGGTACTCCATTCGTCGAAGCGGCCTGCCAGCGAGACGTCGCGACTGGTGTAGCCGCCATGCAGGGTGAATTCGTGCGGGCCGGCGTCGCGGGCTTTGGATTCGGCCTGGGCTGCGGTCAGCATGGCGCCGGCGCGGCGCACGCCGGGATCCTGGGTCAGCACATCGGCCACCAGCGCCTGCGGCGGCATGAAGGCCAGGCTGGGCGACAAGGCAATCGCGGCATCGTCGGTCTGGGCGAAAGCCGGCGTGGCCAAAAGGGCGAGCAGCGCAGCAAAGGTTTTATTCATGTGAAATCTCCGAAGTCAGCGACCGGTTCGGTCCAGTAGACAAGATGCGGGCTGGGGAAGCGCTGCTTGAGCGCCTCCAGCAGCGGCGCGACATTGCGCGAAGGCAGGATCGCCATGATGGTCAGGACATGGACGCGGCCGCGCACTTTTTCCGCCAGCGTGGCGCCGGAAAAATCCCCGCCATGGCCGTAACCGGGCAGGCTGGTAAAGCCGCCATTCAGCCATTCGCTTTCCAGCAGATATTCCACAAGCTGGTCGCCCAGCGCGGCGGGACAGGACAGGTTGAGTTTGACGTGGGACATCAGCGCTCTCCTTTGGCCAGGCCGAAGCGTTCGAACAGGATGGGCAGCAGGAACAGCGTCAGCACGGTGGAGCTGATCAGGCCGCCGATCACCACGATGGCCAGCGGTTTCTGCACTTCCGATCCGGGGCCGGTGGCGAACAGCAGCGGCACCAGGCCCAGCGCCGCGATGCTGGCGGTCATCAGCACGGGGCGCAGGCGGCGGCGCGAGCCTTCATAGACCACACTGCGCAGTGGCAGGCCTTCGGCGCGAAGCTGGTTGAAGTAGACGATCAGCACCAGCCCGTTCAGCACCGCGATGCCGAGCAGCGCGATGAAGCCGACGGAAGCGGGCACCGACAGATACTGGCCCGACACCCACAGCAGCATCATGCCGCCGATCAAGGCCAGCGGGATGTTGGCAAGGATCAAGAGCGACTGGCGCACCGATCCCAGCGTGGCGAACAGCACCAGGAAGATCAGCCCCAAAGCCAGCGGCACCACCACTATCAGCCGGGCGGCGGCGCGGCGCTGGTTCTGGTATTCGCCGCTCCATTCCAGGCGATAGCCGGTGGGCAGCTTGACCTTTTCCGTCACCGCGATCTGCGCGGCATCGACGAAGCTGACCAGGTCGCGGCCCGAAACATTGGCCTGGATGGTGGCGAAGCGGGACGCATTTTCCCGCTGGATGCGCACCGGGCCTTCGGGCTGGGTGATGCGGGCGACATCGCCGACATGCACGACGCTGCCATTTTCGCCGGCCACCGCGATGTCGGCCAGAAGCTCCGGACGGTTTCGCAGCTCGTCGGCGCCCTTGATCATGATGGCGGTGCGGCGCGTGGGCTCCATCACCGTGCCGGCATTGAGACCTTCCAGCCGGGCGCGGATTTCTTCCTGCAGCGTCTGCGCGGGCAGGCCCGCCGCGCCCGCCGCCAGCCGGTCGATATCGGTCTGCAGATAGCGAACCGAGTCATCGGCCACGGTGAAGACTTCCGACGCGCCTTCCACGCCCGCCACGGCGGCGCGGATGGATTCGGCGATATGGCCCAGCGTCACCAGGTCGGGGCCGAACACCTTGATCGCCAGGTCGCCCCGGCTGCCGGTGAGCATTTCGGAGGTGCGCATTTCGATCGGCTGGGTGAAGCTGTAGTCGATGCCGGGAAAGTCCTTCATCACCTCGCGCAACTGGTCGGTGATGGCGTCCTTGTCCGCCGCCTGCCATTCGCCGCGCGGCTTGAGCGCCAGGAACAGGTCTGTCTCGTTCAGGCTCATCGGGTCGAGGCCGATCTCGTCGGATCCGACACGGGCGACGGACTCGGCCACGTCGGGGACCTTGTCATGGATCGCGCGCTGCATCGCCAGGTCTACCGCCACGGTGCGGTCCAGATTGATGGATGGCAGCTTGGCGGTCTGAATCACGATGGCGCCTTCATCCATGGTCGGCATGAAGGTCTTGCCGATCATGACATAGGCGAAGGCGGCGACCGCGAAGGCGACGCCGACGCCGATGAAAAGCCGCCGCGGCGCGGCCAGCGCCTTTTCCAGTGCGCCGGAGTAAAGCGGCATCAGCTTGCGCATCACCCAGACGTCTTCGTGATGGCCGGGCCTCAGCAGCAGCGAGGCGATCACCGGGATCAGCGTCAGCGACAGCACCAGCGAGCCGGACAAAGCGAAGATGATGGTCAGCGCCACGGGCGCGAACAGCTTGCCTTCCAGTCCCTGCAGCGACAGCAGCGGCAGGAACACCAGGCAGATGATCACGATGCCGGCCGCCACCGGAACCGCCACTTCGGCGGCGGCGCGGAACACCAGATGCACTTGCGGCACACGGCTTTCGGATTTGTGACGCGAGAGCTGCTCCACGGTGTTTTCCACCACCACCACGGCGGCATCGACCAGCATGCCGACCGCGATGGCCAGGCCGCCCAGGCTCATCAGGTTGGCGGTGAGGCCGAACAGCCACATCATCAGGAAGGTGGTGATGGCGGCAAAGGGCAGGGTCAGCGCCACCACGATGGCGGCGCGCAGGTTGCCCAGGAACACCAGCAACAGGATCACGATCAGCACGGTGGCTTCGATCAGGGCGCTGCGCACGGTGCCGACGGCCTTGTTGATCAGATCGGCGCGGTCGTAGAACACATGTACCTCGACGCCCTTGGGCAGGTTGGGCGCGATTTCCGCCAGCTTGGCGCGCACGCCGGCCACCGTCGCGCCGGTATCGGCGCCGCGCAGGCCCAGCACCAGGCCCTGCACCGCTTCGCCTTCGCCATTGCGCGTTACCGCGCCATAGCGGGTGAGCGAGCCGGTGCGAATCTCGGCGACATCGCCCAGCCGCACCGCCGCGCCTTCATGCGCCACCGTCACTTCGCGCAGGTCTTCCAGCGTGCGGATGGCGCCCACGGCGCGCACGATCAGCGCTTCCTCGCCTTCGCCGACGCGGCCCGCGCCGTCATTGCGGTTGGCCTGCTCGATGGCGGTCTTGAGGTCGGCGATGTTCAGGCCTGCCGACAGCAGCGCAGCGTCGTCCGGCACCACTTCGAAGGTAGAGACATGGCCGCCCAGCGCGTTGACATCGGCCACGCCCGGAATGGTGCGCAGCGCCGGGCGGATGGTCCAGTCCAGCAGGCTGCGACGCTGGGCGAGCGTGAGATCGCCGCCCTGAATGGTGAACATGAAGATTTCCGACAGCGGCGTGGCGATCGGGGCAAGGCCGCCGCTCACCGTGTCGGGCAACTGGTCCATGGTGCTGGACAGGCGTTCGCCCACCTGCTGGCGCGCCCAATAGACATCGGTGGCGTCGGTGAAATCGATGGTGATGTCGGCGATGGCGTACTTGGCCATGGAGCGCAGGATCACCTGGTTGGGAATGCCCAGCAGTTCCAGCTCCAGCGGCGCGATCACCCGCTGTTCGACTTCCTCCGGCGTCATGCCGGGGGCCTTGAGGATCAGCTTGACCTGGGTGGTGGAGATGTCGGGATAGGCATCGATGGGCAGGCGCAGCAGAGCATAGCTGCCCGCCCCGGCCAGCAAGGCGGCCAGCACCAGCACCAGCAGACGCTGGCTGAGCGCGAATTCGATCAGGCGGCGCAGCATGGCCTACTCCGCGCTTCCGATGGATTTCAGCTCGCTGACGCCGGTGACGGCCACCGCATCGCGCGCGGTGAGCTTGCCGGTGATGGTGGCGTCCTGCGCGCCGCGCGCCAGCACGCGCACCGGCACGGCCTCGAAGCCGCCCTTGCGTGCGACGAAGACATGCGGGCCGTTGCGAAGTTCGCTGATGGCGTTGCGCGGCACGCTGAAGCTGCCCGCATCGGCGCGGGCGGTGACGGACAGGCGCACGGTCTGGCCGGTGACCAGCCGGGCAGTGGGGGTGAGACGGGCGCGCAGCGTTGCCGAACGCGTCTTGGCATCGATGGCGGAGCCGACGGCGGCGACGGTGCCGGTGGCGCCGGTGCCGTCGACGGATACGCCGTCGCCGGGCGTGACATTGCCGATCATGCCGGCGGGCAACATGCCTTCGACCCAGATCTCGTTTCCGATTTCCAGCGACAGGATGGGCTGCATCGCCGCGACGCTGTCGCCGACGGAGGCGCCGATCGACGCGATGCGGCCGCTGGTGGGCGCAAGCAGGCTATACGCGCCGTCGCCGGCGCGTGAGGCGCGCGCCCCGCGCAAGGCCGACAGTTCGCCCGCCGCTTCGGCGGCCTGCGCATTGGCCTCTTCGGCGCGCGAAGCGGGCGCAATGCCTTCCGCCACCAGTTGCCTGGCGCGGTCGGCGGCGGCGCGGGCGCTGCGATAGCGCGCTTCCTGGCCCGACAGCCGGTACATGTCGGCGCTGGCGATCACCGCCAGCGCGTCACCCTGCTTGACGGTTTCGCCTTCCAGCCGGACCAGGCTTTTGACCGTGCCGGCAAAGGGCGCGGTGACCGGCACGCGTGCGCCCGGCGCGGGCGTGACGCGGCCCAACACCGAGACCACCGATTTGCTGACGGCGGCGTTGACCGGCGCGGTGCGGATGCCCAGCCGCGCCACCTGCTGGGACGAGAGCGGCAGCAGCTTGGCCAATGCCGGGAATGGCGCGGCGATGAGGCCGCTGAAAATCAGAATCGCAGACGCACGCGCGAACGCGTTGAGACGCACAAGCATGATGAAGCCTTCGGCCAGACGTGAAAGGGCCCGCGCCAGGTCATGGCGCGGGGCGCATACGACAATGCGTCAGGCTCTGGGAGGGCGGTCGGGCAGCGACTGGTGGGTGCCGCTGCGCACGCTGTCGGGTGTCACCGCATGATGGGTGCCGGCAGGTGCCAGCGCCGCAACGCCGGTCAGCAGCGCGGCGATGCCGGTGCCGATATCGCCATGGTGATGATGGTCGCCATGGCCGTAATGCTTGGTGGAATGATGGTCTTCATCGTCCAGCGAGATGTTGCTGAACGGCATGTGCTCGTGGCTGGTCGGATTGCCGAAGGCGTGCTGCACGGTGTTGACGGTGCTGGCCGCGGCGGCCGCGGTGAAGACGCACATCAGCGCGACGCAGAGCGCCGCGCAGCTTTTGCGCAAGATTTCGAAGTCCGTCTTCACGTAGCGAAATTAGGCGGTGGGGCGGGGGCAAGCAAGCGCCACCTGACATGTTCAGGCGGGCAGTGGCAACTTAGCGCGGAACCCAGGGCTTTTGCGACCCATATATAAGTGCGCTAACGCGACTTGTTCTTAAGCGCATTCATACGGCAATCCAGTTCGGTGCGGGTGATGGGTTTTCCGCCCAGCAGCAGCGTGTCGATCCTGCGGGCATTGGCGATGTCGGCCAGCGGGTCGCCGTCCAGCAGCAGCAGGTCGGCACGCATGCCGGGCGCGATGGCGCCGCAATCGGCTTTCAGCCATGCGCATGGCGCGCGCGTGGCGGCGGGGAGGGCCTGTTGATTGGTGAGCCCCGCCGCAACCAGCGCGGACAGTTCATCCTGCAAGGCAAAGCCGGGCACCACGCCGGGCACGATGGAATCGGTGCCGGTCAGAATCGGGATGCCGGTATCGGCAAAGGCTTTCACAAGCTGTCTGTTGAACGCGGTGATGCGTTCCAGGAAGGCGATATAACCGGGCGTGGCGCGCGAGACGTAGGGATTATGCTCCAGCCAGATCTTGCGCACGGAAGGGTGCAGGGTGGCGAGTTCAGGCCGCGCCTTGAGGCTTGCCGGATCACGCACCATTTCCAGCAGGCGGTCGTTCAAGGTCAGCGTGGTGATCAGGCCGGTGCCGCTCGCCCTGGCCAGTTCTATAAAGCGCGGGATCAGGGACGGGTCGGGGTTCGACGTGCGCTGGGCGAATTCCTCGGCATGGGCGACCATGCCCAGCCCCGGCAGCAGAAATTTGGCGGTGTCCTGGCCGCGCCCCGGAATGTGGCCCACCACCGGCAGGTTCAGCTTGCGCGCCTCATCCAGAATGGCGGTGAAGGTTTCCAGGGTAAGCTGGCCGTAGGGCTTGATCAGTTGATAGCCGTCGGCGGCGGCTTTGCGTACTTCGGCGCGGCCTTCTTCGGGCGTGCGGGCGACGCGCGTCATGCCGACTGGCCAGCTTAGCGGGTCGCCATCGATCATGGCGGCGGTGACGATGGTGGGGCCGGGCACCTTGCCCGCTGCAATTTCGCGCTGCTGCGCCAGGCCGCCGGGCGTCGTCTGTAAATTGAAAACCTGCGTCACGCCGTTGGCGAGATAGGGCAGCATCACCTCGGGCGTGCTGGTCGCGGTCGGTAGGTCGAGCTTCAGCATGCCCATGTAGAGCTTCGCTACATCGTCGCTCATCAGATGGACATGGGCGTCGGTCAGGCCCGGCATCAGGAATTTTCCGCGCCCGTCAATGCGCGTGTGGCCGCGCGGCGCGGTGCTGCCCGGTGCTGCCCGGTGGCAGGATGGCGGTGATCCTGCCGTCTTCGATCACCACGCTGGCGCCGGGCATCGGCGCGGCGCCGGTCATGGGCAGCACGGTGGCGTGTTCGATCACCAGGCCTGCAGCGCTGGCGGGGGATGCGCCCAGGCCAAGCGCCAGCAAGGCGGGCGCGACCCATCGTAAAGTCATCATTCTGCCTTACCCCTCCCGCGTCACATCACAGATGCGGCATGCGGCCGGTTTGGATGCGCAAGTATGCGAATTTACCGGCGGCGAGACTTATCTGCGGCGAGAATGGGCGACTTCGCGGGCGAAATCGATGTCGCCGGAATCAGCGGTGAGGATGCGGCCGCCCACGATGTAGGTCGGCGTCTGGAAGGCGCGGATGCCGCGCGCCAGGTTGAAGTTGGCGATGATCTCGTCGGAAATGTCCGCCCCGTTCATCTCGCGGCGGGCGCGCGCCACATCAACCCTGGTGGCGCGGGCGGTTTCCAGGATGCCCGCTTCATCCAGAACCCCTTCGCGGCGCATCAGCGCCATGTGGAAGGCGCGATATTTTCCCTGCTTGTGCGCCGCCAGCGCCATGCGCGAGGCGGTCATCGAGGCGCGGGTGAGGATGGGAAACTCCTTCATCACGATCCTGATGCCCTTGTCCTTGCCGGCCAGCGCCATGAGGCGCGGCTCGGCCAGCTTGCAATAGGGGCAATTGTGATCCGAGAAGACGATGATGCTGACGTCGCCTTTTGGATTGCCCAGCACCGGCGAGGCGGGATTGTTCGCCAGCGCGTCCATCCGGTCGGCAACGCGGGTCTGGCGGTCTTTCGCTGTCTCCGCCTGTTGCGCGCGCAGGTAATCCTGCACGGCCTTGGCGGCCCGCGGGTCGGACGGCAGCGGCGGCACGGCGAAAGCGGGCGCGGCCAGCAGGACGAGGGCGATAACGGCGTGCGACAAGGTCTTCATGGCTGCGTCCCGCGAAATGGCGGCGCATTCAGCCATGGGCCGGGGCAGGCGGCAAGCGCCGTGCGTTACGGCACCCGCTTGGCGGTGATGTCGCGGCCGCCCTGGTGCAGGATGAGCGCGCTGGCCGGGCCGTCGCCTTCGGCCACGAAGGTGATCTGGGCATCGATGGCGCGGTGGTGACGGCGAAGGTGCCGGACGAAGACTATAGGAAGTATGCCGACATCATGGACCGTTCGGCCTTCGACATTGCGGCGCGTGAAAGCGCCTATCGCGAAACCGGCTGGAAGGGTTATGACCCGGCCGCGGTGGCCTATACGGCCGACCAGGTGCGTGTCGAACGCGAAAGCTATCGCCGCTAGTCAACTGACGCAAAAGGCACCGCCGGTTCGCGCCGGCGGGGCCTTTTTTGCGCGTGTTCCATCCGGTTAAGTTTCTCTTAGGTTTAAATCAGGCTTTCGATTCATCGCGCGCCCGCCCTGTGCTAGAACATTGTCCATGGGACAATCCATTTCCTCCGTCACAGACATGGTTTCGATGGCCGGCGAACTGCGCCGTGCCGCCAGGGCCGCGCCGCAGCCCGAACTGGCGCAGAAGATCGAACGCTCCGCCGTCGAACTGGAAAAGACCGCGCTGGCGCGTGTCGGCCAGGCAGGCCCGGGCATCGGCGCGCTGCTGGATACCTTCGTCTAACAGTTTTCCATTCTTGTGCTTTTCCCGTCGCCGGCACCGCCCGGCGATGTTGCCGTTGCTGGTGGCCACGCATGGAATCGCGATGTTAATCGGACTTTAAGCATGTCGATTAAGCCCGCTTTAGTTTCTGCCGGGCATGCTGCGCCCATGGCCAAGAGGCCGCCTGAGGAGAGACCAATGAGCAAATCCAACCTTCTGCTCCGCTTCGTGAAAGACGAATCCGGCGCCACGGCCATCGAGTATGGCCTGATCGCCGCGCTGATCGCTGTTGTGATCATCACCGGCGTGACCGCGGTGGGCACGAAGCTGTCTGCCAGCTTCGCGACCGTCAGCGGTAACCTGAAGTAACCGACGACGTGACACCCTAAGACGAAGAACCCCGGCGGGATGACCGCCGGGGTTTTTTGATTCTGGCGGTGCTATCGGCTACGGCGCCGCTTTGGATCAGCGCGACTGTGCCTGCGCGAAGCCTTCGCTCCAGCGCTGATGCTCGGGGCCCGGCGGATAGGGATTCTTGTCGGCCTGCGCGATATCGAGCAGGCTGGTCCTGGCGGCATTCCAGCCTTCGGCAAATATCCGGCTGCTTCGAAAGGACTGTAGCAGAGCAGGCTTCATGGACGCTGCGCCCGCAGGCGCAACTGATCGCGCACGCGGCGGCTGCGATCCGAGGGCGGCGTGGCGTCACCCGGCGGCCTGGCGTCGCGCGCCAGGGCATCGCGCAGCTCCTGCGGGTCGATGGTGACATGTTCGGTGATGCCGGCATGCTCGATCTGCAGAATGACGGCTGTCTGCCGCCAGCTTTCAAACGTCAGCGTATCCACCTTTTCTTCCTCGACGCTCAGCCGGTAGAGGCCCGCAGGCGCGATGCCGTCCATGCCGGCCATCTGGAACGGGCGCTGGAAGCTGACGGTGGAATGGGTGGTGCGGGTTTCCATCATGATTCCTGAAAGAGGGCGTGAGCCGCAGCCGGATGACCGTGCGTCACCCGGCTGCGTCACGGCGCGGCTTTTACCCGGTAAATCACGCCGACGCTGCGCGGGGCGGCGCGCATCAGCGCAAGGGCACTC
>Ga0164293_10004427_pt1 | contig 12014 bp, 12 predicted proteins | sample GEODES118metaG_FD_111487 | JGI IMG/M metagenome (GOLD analysis project Ga0164293, IMG submission 111487) | Eutrophic lake water microbial communities from Lake Mendota, Wisconsin, USA - GEODES118 metaG | ecosystem: Environmental > Aquatic > Freshwater > Lake | place: USA: Lake Mendota... | reverse complement strand
AGATGTCCAAATTAGACTATCTATTATTATTTTATTTGGGTAACTAAAATCAAATACTATGGTTTATAATTTATCTATAAAATATGGTGAGTTCTTTATAGTAACACCACAGTACTCTATAGGATTATTTTTATAATTTACTGGTATATATAATCCTAACTCTACTGCTGTTTGTAATATAAATTTAAATCCTCTCCAAAATTCTATAGTGTGTCCATATTCTAAATCAAAAATATGAGATAATTCGTGTAAATTTACAAATACAATATCATTAAAATCATGTATCTTTCCTGTTTTTTTGTCTCTTATACATAATTTAATTAGGTCTCCTTTATTCAATACATAAGAGGTATTTTTTTTTGATAAAGGATTATGTTCAGATAATACATCATCTCTATAATTTGTCACTAAACTTTTTATATTTTTAACTACTTTATTATTTTTTTTATCGTTTAAATTAATTTTAAGATGTTCTATTATTTTTTTATTAATAATGTTTAATTTTGCAATAATATCAACAGCTATATGTGCATCTTTGTGATTTTTTTTTACAATATAATATTTATTATCTATAGAACTTTTTAAAATAATATTTGGTCCAGAATCTATTTCTAATTTTACATACCATAAAACTAAAAATATTATTATAATTATGTATAAATTCATTTATATAATATGGAAAATATTTTTGATAAAGAAAACATTGTTGTTAATGTTTTAGATTCTGGATCTTTTGATGATGAATTTAATTTTAATATTAAACAGACTGTTATCTGGGCAAATTCAAACGATGAAAAAGTAATAGATAAATTAAATAAAAAGTTTAAAAAAACTGGCGGAGATGAAAATATGAATGAAATGGATGAATTAGATGAATTAGATATGTTATTAAATGAGGATATTAAAGAAGTAAAAGAGAGTGAGATTATAGATGAAATAATAATAGTTTCTAATATTCATATATTCCATTTAGATAACATAAAAACATTTAAAGAAAAAATATTTTTAGAAACATCAATTCAACCATATTTACAGCATATTTGTATCTATTATAAAAATACATTTATTCCAATCGGATATAATATTGTTGGTAATGTAACAAATATAAAAAACATAGTAGATCTTCAAAGATATGAAGGAATTCCTGTAGATCAGAAAATTTACAGTAATAAAGATAGTATAATCGTTAACGCTTTGGATAATTTTACTTTATTAGAACAAATATATAACAAATATGGAACTACTACATTTTATTTAGTTGACTTAACTAGTTTTATAAAACCATTACGAGGAAATTTAGAACAAATAATTAAAGATGTTTATAGTTTGGATTTAATTTATTATTCTTTTATACTGACATATTGGCCACAAGTATCAATAAATGTGTTTACTGATTTAATAATAAACGAAAAAAATATTGAGTTAACATATCCAATTTTACATATTGACAAAAAGATAATTAAACAAAAATATTTAAAAGAAACAAAACTAATGATAATTAACGATCAATTAGAATTCAATTATTATTATAAAAGTGTTGTTATTTCTAACGAATTTAATTATTTAAATAATTTAATTGATTTAAGAACTATATTTGATTCATTTATATTAAATGAAATAATTTATGCATCTATTTATTATTTTTCAGATAGTATTATTATTAAAAAAACTTTCAATAATAATACTGTTAAACATTCTAATATGGACGAAATTTGTCTAATTTTCTATATAAAAATCCCAGAATATAAACATGATATCCAGTTTATATTAAAAGAAAACGGTATTTATTATATTAAAACAAAATGGTTCGAAAATGAACAAAAAAGTCTACAAAATATATTTAATGTAGTTTACGAAATTGTGAATAACATAATAGAAAAAATAAATAAATCAAATAATATAAAAATACAAATTCTTTCTAAAAATAATGTTATTTATTCTGACATTATTATTGGAACAACTATTCCTAAAACTATAACGTCTGTAGAATTTTTAGAATATAAAAATAAATTAAAAATATTTTTGGAAAGCGGAATATTTATGTTTTATAATGAAAATATAAAACCAGAAATCATAAATTATGCTCTGATAAAGGGTATGTTTAGTTTCAATATAGATAAATATAATAATTCTATATCTGATAATAATAGATTTTCTTATTTGTATGATGATAATTCTTTGCATAAAATGGAAATGATTTTAAAAAACAAAATATTAACTATAAATCATAGAACCAATGAATTATATTTTGAGGTTACACATTTACAAGAAAAAGAAACTTATTCTGTTATATTTTTAATAAACATTTTAATGTCTATATGTAGTTCAGAAAAAAAAGATTCCGGTATTATAACTGATTCTAATAAAAAATTAAAAATTTTAAAAGAAACAGATCCTGTTTTATATTCTTCTACTAACGAAGAAAATAATTATGGAAGAATATGTCAAAAACAAAAACAACCATCAATAGTAGATAGTAATACAAAAGGAGCAGTAGAATTTTGGAATTATACAAAACAAAGAAAAGAATATTATAAATGTATTTCGGAAGAATATAAATATTTAGGATTTATAACAAATAAACATCCTAATAATTACTGTTTACCTTGTTGTTATAAACTATCACAAACAGAACACGAAACATATAGTCCATGTATTAATAATAAAGAATATTTAAAGGAAAAAAAAAATATACATACTACTAGATATATATTAACTTATAGTAGATTTATAGATGTCGGAAGATTATCAAAACTTCCAGAAACTAGTTTAGAACCATTATTTTATGATTCTTTTTCTAAAAATACTAGTGGTATAGATGAAGAATGTGTTTCTGATTTTGGATATTATTTATATGGAGTTCCGCAACATACTTCAAATATAAACAATGTTGGTATTATTTTTATTCTAGCTCATGCAAATAGCAAAAATGTAATAGATATTGTCGAATATATTATTCAAAAAATAAATGAAAATCCTCAATTACATTCATATATATTAAATTTTAAATATATTTTTACTTCAACTGTTGTAGACTTTGTTAATATTTTACGAGCCGTATTTATAGACAATGTTTTTAGTGATTATGAACATTGGAATGAATTGTTAATTTTCATATCAGAAACATTTTTAAAAATTAATATAATAACATTTATTGATAATGAAATAGTTTCAGAAGAAACCAATATTGTGTTAAAAACCGAATATAGTATAGATGAAACTAATGATAATATATTTGTATTAGAAACAACACCTGGAGTTTTTTATCCTATTTATTATTTAGATATAGAACAATATTATAAAGGATTAAAAGTAAATAAAAAAATATTCTCTTCTACCGATGAAATATTATTAAAAATTTATAATATGATAGGTTATTACAGTAAAGGATTAAATGTAAAATATATAGAATTTATGAATATTATACAATCTTGTAATAATGATTATAAAATAGAAAAATTATTTACAAATTCTAATAACAAAATTTACGCTATAAGTATTTTACATAATAATTCTTCTTTTTATTTTCCAATAAAAGAAACTATGTATAAACCACCAAATATAAGTATTGAATTTGAATATAAAATAATTTTACCAACAATAGAAAAATTAACAGAATTTATACAATTTTTAAATAATAAAAATAAAGATAGAGAACCTATCACATATAATACTTATTTACTTTATAAAGATAGTTGTATTGGGTTTGTCTATAGAGATATTATGTATATCACAAAACCATTTCAAAAAAAAACAGGTACTGGTATAAAATATTTAAAACTTATTTATCATCCATGTGATGTAAATTCAACACTGTCTTTGCATTCAAAACCAGTCGAAGATTATAGATCAAAAAATATAACAAATCATATGTATGAAAAATATTTATATTTACTTATTATAATAGAATTACAAAGATTTTATAATAATGAAAAAAATACAGTAATTAGAAATAAATTATATAAAGCTATAGAAAAAGATGAAAATATTGGAGATATTCTTAATGATTATAAAAATGACTCTCTTATTATAAAAAAACTAATTTATTCAATAAAAACAAGTAGTAAAATAATTGATATAAAAAATATAATAGAAATTTTAGATAATTCAAAATTTTCTTTTGATAAAATAACTTATAATAAATTAAAAAGTATGAATTTCAATGATTTAAAAAAATTTATTTATGAGGAATTAAAAAAAATAACTATAAATTCTACTCCTAATTTTGACAATTCTTTTCCTAATGTATTAACTGATTGTAAAAATAATAATATTTATTGTGATAATGGAAAACTTATAGTAGATGAGAAAAAACTTTCTTTGTTTTCTGAATTAATCTCTACAGATTTAAAAAATCCATTAAAGTCTTCAATTATCTTTAACAATATATCAAATATAATTGATATGTATAAATTTACAATTAGAAAAAATGAACAAATAAAAATTATAATGTAAATTATATAATGAAAAAAAAAGTAGATTCAGAACCAATACAAAAACCAGATGAATTATTATCTGTTACTGAAAATATGAGTTTTGTTCCATTAAAAATGTCCATTTTAGTTTTTATTCTTTTTATTATTATTACATCAGACGTGTTTGTAGAAAAAGTTATGGGAAATGATAAAAATTTAATAGACGGTAGAAATGTATCTACAAGAGGCGTATTTATACAAGGACTTATAATGTCTATAATGTATCTATTAATTTATATCCTCGTGATAAATAATTTTTTATAATTATGCTTTTATAGTAAAAGATAATTCAGGATTATTGAAGATTAAATTTAATAGCAATATGCTATTATCTAAAATACACTGTTTATTAACACCTAATTTAATCATAAATTTAAAATTACCAGTTATTTGAATCGAAACAGAATATTTTATTTTATTTATTTTTTTTTGATTAATAGCCGGAATTTTTATATAAATAGTTTTTTCATTAGTAAAAATATATAATTTATTGTATTTTTTTAAAAACTCTTTAATAGTTTTTTCATTCATTCTTATTTTAGAATCATTATAAACAATTTTGTAATTAGATAAAACTACTTCGTGTTTGCTTATATTCCATTTAGTTTCTGTTATATTTTCTAACTCTTTTTTGATAAAACTCAAATTTTTATTATCTAATCCCAAATCTTCTTTATTATTAATACCAGGCAATACTAAAGTAATAAAAATTTCCTCTCCTCTTTTTTTTATAGGAAACATTTTTATCTTTGATGTTTTTTTATTGTCCTTATTAATATGCAGACTTAAACTAGGTCCAAACGGTTTTTGTTTGTTTTCGTTTACTACTACTTCGGTGTTAAACGAAATATCTTTTTCTTTAGTTATTATTCTGTTTATTTCACTATTTGGAAATTTGTTTAAAAATATATTCATTAATTTTTTTTCATCTGTGTAAGAAGTTTTTAATTCTACCATAACAGTTGCCATTATAATTTTTGGTTCGGAAAATTTGTTTTTTATTTCTGGTAAAATAATCTGTTTTTCTTCAAAATTATCTATAACCATATGGATATCATCAGTCATCTCAGATTTGATTTCCTTTTTATATAAATTATTTATTACAAATCAAATTTAAATGAAATTTATATAGATTAAAATTGTTTATCACAATCTGTATTTAAAATAAAAAAATACTAAAATCCTGGTTAAAAATACCAGGGGTAAAAACTCTTCCTATCTTGTTCAGTCTCGGAAAAACCATCATCGAATATACTTTCGACAAACTGTTCGAATTTTCCGAAATCCTCGCACGAATCAAGATGTTCCTCCTTTCCACAATTTTCACACTGTGTATGCATATGAGGACATCTGATCTTAGAGTCAGAATTTTCCTGCAAGAATGGTTTTTTATGAAAATAACAGTTTTTACGAAAACATTTTTTCCATACCCCAAATTCTTCCATTTTTTGCTTTATTTCCTTTCTTATTCTTTCCTCAAAATACGATTTCTCGCTAAATGTAAGGAATGTATAAAGGTCAGGAGAACTCGAAGAAATTGAGTTTTTTCCATCAATATCTAACTTCAAAGTTAATAAAGCTTCATTTTCTATATTACCATCAGTATACACTTTGGCTTTCAAAAAACCATAATGATGTGGTTGTTTACAAGAAACGCCGAATTCTTTCTCATCAGCATAAATTTTTGTTTCCAGTGACGATTTATTTATTTTAGAATCCAACCATTGGAAATATTCTGAATGCGTTTTCACACCACTGTATCCAGGATACAAACCCATAAAGCCTGCCAACTTTGACTCTTTAGAATCAATATCTGCGCCAGGAACAAGTTGGCTGGTGTTGTCAATAAACAAATGGTCTGGAATGAAGAATTCTTGTACAACACTGAAAACAGGGAATCTGACGTTCTTTATTAATAAGAACAATTTTTGTTCTGACACTGTTTTTTCTCTCAAAGAACAAGCCTGTAGTTCCAAAATCAACATATTATGTCCTTGAGAAAGTTGGTTTATCCCATTCTTTAAATTTTGGATGTATCGTAGTACAAAAGTATCTTTTTTTAGTACATTAACCAAATTTTTAAGAGATTGGGTGTAATACATCAATTTTTTTAAAAGCTTGTTTTCCAAATCATGTTTGGAATAAATTAGCAACAATAGCCACGATAATAGTGCCTCAACCAACTCAAACGGTATCATTTCAGCGTTCTCAATATGTTAATCCATATAAAATTCAATATTTTTAATTATTGTTTCATTTTAAAAAATTGAATTTTATATTTTATAATACCTAGCGGAGTAAGGTATAATAGATACCTTTCTCTCCAGTCCTTGCCGCGCTGGATAATAGTGTTACGAACAGTAGCGCTATTAATAGGCAAAAACGCATACGTCATGATCTATGAAAAATATTTTAAAAAAAAAGCAGCACCCGAGACCACTGCACTATTTTTTTTTAAAACCTTAGAAAAAAATAATATTATATATTGATATTTAATTTTAATCATCTTCTCTTTCATCTAAATCTCTTATCTTATCTAAAGCATTATTCATCTCTTCACTACTAATTAAATTGTCGGAATGTTGTCTTCTTTTCATTTTACTATATAAAAACAAACTTGGTATTAATTCTAATAAAATTCTTGTACCGTGACCCAAATTATATCCTTGCATTACATCTGATACAAATGTAGAAGTATCGAATCTCATTCTTCTTAATTTTACATTAACAGTAGCACTCCAGCCTCTAAGATCTGGTTTTTTACCTAAATATTCTTTTTCTCCATCAAAAACCCATTCTAAAGCATGAGAACCAGCTAAGATACATTCTTCAGCAAAAGAACAATATCTATTTCTATCATTTTTTAGTCTTAAAATTTTATGCACATTCTCAACTTCTTCTATGCTACTATGACTATTAACTTCTGGAATACGACTTACATCTATTCCTTCATCTTTAAGATTTAAAATTAACATATCGATTTGTTCTAACATTATAGCCTTATCATCTTCTTCTTTTTCTTTGTCAATACTAAATTTACTATCTCCAATATCTGAAAGGACATGATTTAACACTTTTTGTTTTTTTTGTTCTTCTGTTAATCTACCTATTTGTGATGTTGGTTTAGGAATATATCTTTCATCGTCACTATCGTCTTTAATATTTGTAGTTTTAACATTTTGTACTGGTTCTTCATCATCCATATCAAAGTTAATTCCGATATTTTTAGTAAGAGAATCAAGTTGTTTTTTATAGTCTTCTACATCTGTATTTACATTATTTTCTTCTATAATATTATGTTCCAAATCTTCTGTATGATCTATACTTCCAAAATTTAAAAATTTAGATATACCTGTTATATTAGTTGAGTCTGATATTTCCATTAAACTTTATTATATATATTATATATAATAACATTAAAATGAATATTCTGAGTTTTGATTGTGCAAATCGAAGCCTTGCTGTTTGTTTTTTATGTGTAAATGATAAAAATATAAATAATATGAGTAATTATATTCATTTTATAAATGTTTTTGATATTACAGAAGGAAAAGAACAAAATAGTATTTCTAGAACAAAATTATTAAAACAAACATTATTGGATATTGATAAAAAAATAACAGAATTAAAATTAAATATCAATCATGTATTAGTTGAATACCAAATGTCTTTAAATGATAAAAGTAGGTGTGTTTCTCAACAAATTATTTTTCATTACTCTAATCTAGAACCATTAGAAGTTCATTTAATAGGTCCTTCTTTAAAAAATAAGATATATTTAGAAAACTTACAACACTGTTTTTTTATGGAAAAGTATACAACAAAATATAGTGCAAATAAAAACCATACAAAAACTAATTTCCTTAGATGGATGGAATTAAAAAAAATATCAATACCTAAAGAAATTAAAAAGAAAAATTATGATGATATCGCAGATGCTTTTATGCAAATATTTGGTTGGTTAAACAGTTAACTTAACAGTTTTTTTATACACTCCATATATTCTGATACTTCCATATGTCCACCGTATTGTTTCATCATATATTTACTAGGAGATGGTGGTATATTATTTATTTCTTTATTATAAAAAATGTAATATAATTTTCTTAATAAAAATTGTATATCCCATTTATTTGAAATATTTAATGTTTGTAAATATGTTGTAGCACAAGAGAAAGAGCAAAAATTACCGTGAACAGTAAAAGTTGTATTTATATTATCTTTGATATCGCTTCTTATTATAGATGTTGGAATAAAAATCGGTGTAGAATCAAACGAACAGTCACAGTTCCAACATTTAATATTTGTTTTTTTTATCCAAGTATCTAAAGATATAAAATATTGTGGAATTCTGTTATATTCTATAACATTATCATATCTCACATCTAACTCATTTAATAAATTATCATCAAACATATCTTCAATATTATCACAATCTGATAAATAGCAACCATTTAAAAATAATATTTTAGGAATATGTATAGTTTTTAAATCCATAAAAATATATATATAATTTATATATATAGAATTTAATATGGATTTTGGAACAGATCAATATAAACCAATTTCTTTTCCTAATTATAATACAATAAACACTATTAATAAAGAAATAACTTATAGAGCACCTTCTATTATTGATATCCCTATAAAAAGTGGATTTTTAGATAAAGACATTAACGATTTTGTAGATGTTTTATTTTATATTATTGTTATTTATATTGTATTAACACTAATAGATATAAAAAAAGAAATGGAAAAACATTCGGTGTATTTAGAAAATATAATGAAAAATAAAAAAATATAACAAATAATAAAAATAAATTAATTAAGGTTAATATTTATAGAATTTAAAATCAAAAAAATATATTAATATACAAAATGAGTTCAAACGAACGAAAAAACAGACAACCAAATGAACCATTAAATCCTAAATTGAATAATGTATCTAAAACCGAATTAAAAGTATCTTCTCCAAGTGAATATGCATATGTAATGTGTATGTTTAAAGGAGATAAATACCTTCCAGGACTGTTAGTAATGGCAGAATCTATAAGAAAAAATACAAGAAAAAAATACGATATTGTATGTATGGTTACTAACGATGTGCCATATAGCGCTAAAAATATAATGAATGATTTTAAAATAAAAGTTGTGACAGTCGATTATATAGAAACAACCGATTTTAATAGACCTCGTATGTCTAATAGATATCCTTTAATACATAAATTTTTTACAAAATGGAACTGTTTAAAATTAACTCAATATAAAAAAATATTTTTCTTAGATGTCGATATGGTTGTTGTTGGTGATATTGATAGTGTTTTTGAAATAAATACACCAGCCACTCGTTTGATATTAAATGAAAATATATACAAAAAAGAAGAAGACAAATCGGAAAAGTATAAAAGATTTATAAATCCAGATATTGTTAATAGCGGTGAAGTACCAAAAATTTATACCGAGGAACTATTATTCCGAAAAGGTGGAAGTATAGATGGGGGGTGTATGTTGTTAACTCCAAATATAGATGATTTTGAAAATTATTTAGAGTATCTTAAAACATTTGATCCAGAATCTAAAGATTATAAATTTAATGCAATACCTGGCGATGATGAATTAACTTTATTATATTTTTATTATAAAAAAGAAGTATTGTGGAATTATTTAGACATGCGATGGTCTTATATACAGGCTGTATATGATGACTTATCAGATGACAAAAAAATAATAGATAAAAAAGATATTAAAATTCTCAATTTTATAGGATCTTATAAACCCTGGGATTATAATTTATTAACCCTGTTCCCAGATACAAAAGAATGGTATAAATATTGGAATATAGTAAAAACAGATTATATACAGTTATCAACACAATTAAACCAAATGGTAAGTAATTCAGTACCGGATTACAAACACAAAGAAAAGAATGTTAATGAAATAAAACGAAATCTAATAATAAAAAATTGGTTTTTTAGTTCTTTACAAGATGGTAAAACACCACCTCCGGATAACGTGTTAAAACCTTTAGAACTTAAATTATGGAAAAACAATCCGCTCAGAAGACCATATGTTAATAGTAAAAAAAAAATTAGTGGAGGAATTCATAAACAGAAATCTAGTAAAAAGAAAATTAAAAAATCTAGTAAAAAGAAAATTAAAAAATCTAGTAAAAAGAAAATTAAGAAGAATTAATAGAGTAAATAATATTATGTGTTTTTAATCATTACTTTTTACCATACGTGAGGCTATTTTGTCTCTCATTTTTTTTAAATCCAAGTCACATTTAATTGCCCAACTTATTGTATAAGAGACAGAAGTTTTTTTCATATCGATAGTTACATTAAATCCTTTAAGTTCTAAAGCATCTAATATTTTGCTATAAATAATTGTTTGTGCGGTTTTATTTTGCATACTCATTACATCAAAATTGGTGGGTAATTGAAAAACTACATTATTTAAGTCCTTTTTTGAAGCGTCTATTATATCACTTTGGATTGTAGTTAGTAAATTTTTCACTATATTGTCTATAGTATAAGAATATGTATTTTTTTGTAATTCTCTTGCTGTAATATTCATGGGTATATTAAAATTGAAATATATTATAAATATAATATTTAAGTGATGGATAATTTAAATGGTAGTGTTCTGAATGGTCAAAATTTTCTGAGTTTTATTAAAGAAAGAAAATATTTATTAAACAGAGACGAAATTAAACATCTAGAACAAAAAATTTACCAAAAAGAATCTATTGTTGTTTTTCTTGAAAACTTTGTAAATATCACCGAAGATGGAAAATATAAATTGCTATTAAAAGGAATTCTAGAAACTGGTGAAAAGACCGATATTATAGTAGAAGGAATTGTACCATACATTATAGTTAGAAAATTGGACGAATATTCAGATGAAAAATTTTCAAAATATATTGAAGATCTATTAACTGACTATAATGTATCTATAGAAAATCTATATTGTAAAGGAATAGAAAAATATGAACCAGAGAAAACTTTACATTTAAAAATTTTATGTGATTCCTTGTTTAATAGAAAAAAAATAATTGGAACTATTACAAAATTTAATGAAAATATTAAGTTTTCTTGTAATGATATATCACATTATGAAAGAGTAGCTTTAAGAGAAAATGATATAAAATTGGGTTCTTATAATTTAATTACAAAGTTTATAAGTTTTAAAAAAGAACCAAAACATAGTAAACTAGATAAAGTTTTTCGTGTGAATGCTGGAGACATAAAATACATAGAACAAGAAAATCTAGGTAATCCAAAAACAATTATAGTAGCCTGGGATATAGAAACAGAGACAATGACAGAATATGTACCAGATGCCAATAGACCAGGAGATGCTGTATTTATGATAGCTCTTTCTGTAAAATGGAATAATGGCGCTGATATTCTTAAAATTTGTTTTACTACTTATGAATGTACTTCGAGAGAAGAAATGTGTATTGTAGTATGTAAAAACGAAAAAGAATTAATTCTTTCTATGTTTAAAACTTTACAAAAATTACAATGTGATTATATT
>Ga0164293_10004424_pt1 | contig 12021 bp, 15 predicted proteins | sample GEODES118metaG_FD_111487 | JGI IMG/M metagenome (GOLD analysis project Ga0164293, IMG submission 111487) | Eutrophic lake water microbial communities from Lake Mendota, Wisconsin, USA - GEODES118 metaG | ecosystem: Environmental > Aquatic > Freshwater > Lake | place: USA: Lake Mendota... | reverse complement strand
TCCGCGGGCCCGCTCCGCCGTACAGGGAGGGTGTGCGGCTCAGTGGCGCCGGTTGGAGCCGGGAATCCCGCCGCGGACCGTGCGCACGCTGGCACCGCTGTCCTCGGGATAGTGCGGAGCCGGAACCACCGGATCGGGCTGCACCTCGACAATCAATCCGTCCGCCGGGATCACCAGCCCGCCGGAACAACGCGGTATCGGGGTCTGCACACCGTCCTCGGCCTTACGGATCAGGTGCGGGGCGATCAGTTCGTCCTCGCGCAGAGTGACCCGCCGCCCGCACTGCGGGCAGTCGGTCCGCTGAGGACGTCGATCGGACATGAGAACGATTATCCGGCTTCCCGGTACAGCTCGGGTTCCAGCCCGAGCGCTTCGCTGATCGCGTGTCCCGGAAGGCCCTGGTCGATCAGCTCCAGCATCCGATCCAGGATTCCGGATTCGGAAGCGTTGCGCATGCTGTCGGCCATGATCGGAGCTCCTTCTCATGTATGTGTTATGTAACAATAACACTTACACGAGATGACCGGCGGAGAACACGCCGACTTGCTCAATACGGCAGATAGAGCTTCTGCGTGGTCTCGACGATCCTGATCCGGCAGCCATCGCGGGGCACCCATCTGCCCAACCGCTTCTCGGCTTCCCGAGCGGTATCAGCCGCGCGCTCCGCCGGGATGCCGCGGGCGATCAGTGCCTGCTCGATCCCGGTGAACGTCGCCCACGGGGCGTAGCCGACGCAGAGCTTGTGGGCGCGGGAGAACGGTCGTGTCCAGGTCTGCGCTTCGGCGATGTACGCGACGAAGGCGCGATCCTTGACCGTGCTTCCCACGGGAATCCTCCAAAATGTAACGGTAATACTGACGACTGCCGAGGCTGAACCGAGGAGTCGGGACTACGGTCCTGACGGGCCGTTGGCTCCCCGCGAAGCGGCGTGGTCATCGAAATCAGAACCCATACCGCCGAGCCGAATGGGTCCTGTCGGGGCATCTTCGCAAGAACCGCTGGGCCCGTTGGCTCCACGGGAGGCCAGATGCGGGTCGTAGTCGGAGCCGACGGCTCCGATGGATGGGGTGTTCTCGGGCATGTGATTTCCGTTCTGTGCCGGGATGCCAAACGAGGTCAAGCGTCGCAGAGCTGGCAGTCGTCCTCGCCGGAATCCTCGTCGTAGTCGCAGTATTTGCAGTATCCCTGCCAGTCGTCGTAGTGCTTGCCACAGTCCGGACAGTCAGCAGCCGCCATGTTCCGACCTCCTACGCTTGACTCTACCGCGGTCGACGCAGGCAGCACCGCAGCGATAACGACTTCCGTTCGAGTTATCCGTACAGCACCCAGCGGTACGTCTCGAAGTCCAGTCCGAGCGCCACGCTGATCTGCTCTGCGGAGAGGCCCGCCGCGGACATCTCGATGATCTGGTCCAAGATTCCGTGCATGACGTCGGCATACAGCAACAGGGGCCGTCCTTCGGGGCGGCCCCTGTTGGACTGTTCGCGTTAGTTCCGAGCGGAACGATCCGCCCCGCCGCGGGAGGTCCGCTCCGGCTTGGTGTCCGAAGCGCCCCCGCCGACGGCATCGGCGGTATCGCTGACCGCTTCCGACACCGCGTCACGCACCGACGTGGGCGCGTCCTGTGCGTCGTCGACCGCCTCGACCGCCGGAGCCAGGTCCGGAGTGTCGATGGTGATCTCGGTGACCGGTGCCGCCGGAGCCTCGACCTCAACCTCGACCGCCGGAGCCTCGGTGATCGGCGCCGCCGGAGCCTCGGCCTCAACCTCGACCGCCGGAGCCTCGGAGACCGGAGCAGCCGGTGCCACCGGAGCCTCGTCCTGCACCGGCGCCGGGTCGTCGGTAACCGCTGCGGTACGCGAGACCGGGGCGTCGTTGTCGGACACTGCGGTGACCGCCGCAGCCGGAGCCGGGTCCGTGACCAGAATCGGCGGCTGAACCGCCGGAACCGGGCTGACGTACTTACCGCGGGGGCTGATCCGCAGCGCCTCCGAGCCCGGTACCGGGTTGGGGGTTTCGATCTCCGGAGCCCCCGCCAGACCCCGCAGCTCGTTGTCGAGGGCGTACCGCGCCTCGTTGATCTGACCCTGAGTCTGGTCGAGTGCGGCAGTCAGCGGCTCCAGCGCCTCGGCCACCGCGTTGAACACCGGGTTGGCAGACACGCGGATGTTGTCCACCACATCCCGCAGCGCGTGAGCGATGGCGACGGTCACGGCGTTGCGGTACAGCCCTGAGAGGTCCAGATCACCGATGGTGAGCGAGTAGTTCTCCGGGGACAGCAGGTGCTCCGAGATTCCCTTGAGCGCGGCGTTGAACACGATCTGCGGCATCCGCAGGGTGTCCGTCGCACTCATCGGCGACCGCAGGAAGTCGTTCGGGACCTCGCCCAAATCGCCGGTACGCACCAGACTCGGGGTGCCGTCGACGTCGTAGACCACCGTGGCGTCGTTGTACCCGGAGTCGACCAGCGGACGCAGCACCGTGGTCAGCAGATTGGTGATCGGGGTGGGCAGGTCGATGCCGAAGGTGTAGTCCAGCAGGCGCGGGATCAGCGCAAGCGGCTCCACCAGCGGCAGGTTCATCGAGTCGTACATGAGGTAGTTGGCGTTGCCAGGCTGCTGGAACGACTCGATGAACGGGCCCCAGACCTCCGGGTTGACCTGATAGAGGAGGTTCAGCAGCGGAGTCAGCTCCGGCGCCAGCGCCAGGCCCACACCGCCGGAGGGATCGAGCACGGTGGTGATGGTGTCGATGCCCGGCTCAGGGAACTGGGAGAGGAGGTCCAGGCTCACCACGCCGAGGTTGTCCGGGTCGGGGATCAGATAGGTCGGCAGCACCGCGCCCACGGCAGTGTTCAGCCACGAGAACGGGTTGATGCCGTTGGGGATGTCACTGACCCAGTCGTACTTGAACGCCAGGTCGGTGAAGCTGATGTTGAGCACCTGCTGGCGGTCCCGCGAAATGAAGCTGCCGTAGTTGGGGGCGGTCAGGTCGGGGTTCATCAGCTCCAGCCCGAAGATGGAGGTGAAGGGGTTGACCAGGTTCCAGACTCCGCCACTGGGGCGGGAGGGGTTGCGCACCATCAGCGCGATGACCGCGGTGACGCCCGGATTGACGGTGGTCGGAGTGGCGGAGTTGCCGCCCCAGGCCGGGCTTCCCGCCTGAACGGTCTCGATCATCCGGCGCAGGGCACGGGCGGCGTCGGTGCCACCGGTGCTCTCGGTGATGAACATCGCGCGGCGCTGATTGATCATCGGCCCGGCGGTTTCCTTGATGTCCTCGAAGATCGGGTCATCCGGAGCGATGCCGATCAGGTTGGCCAGGGCGTCGGCACTGTAGGCCAGGTTGTTCACCCGCGCGTACGCCTCCTCGGCGCTGGTGGTCCGGGCGATGTCCACCGGACCGAACAGGACAGCGGCGTCGATCAGCGCCTGCGCCGCATCCCCGATACCGGGTCCGCCGATGATGTCGGCGAGGGTCTTCAGGGCATCGGCCGGATCACCCAGGCCGAACAGGGACAGGATGTTGAACAGCGCACCCGCGGTGTACAGACCGACGGTCTTGTCGGTCTCCGCCGCCAGCGTGATGTCGGCGGTGAGCTGACGGATGTCGGAGATCAGTGCCTGCTTCTCCTCGTAGGCCGACAGCACGCCCCCTGCGTACGGGGCGACGACTCCGGCTCCGACAGCCGCAGCAGCGGTGACCGCGGTGGCCGCGAGTGCCACCTTGGCCGCCTGCAAACGCGTGGGCATGATCGTATTCAGCATGTGTGGTTCTCCTGGTCGGGGTCAGCCCAGCGGGACGAAGTGGTTAATCACGCAGATGCTATCAAGATTCTTAACAAGAACTCAGCATCTATGTCCGTGGATTTACCGGCTGCGCCGTAGATTCCGCAGCCGTTCCCGATACATCTGGTTAAAGAGCGGATGTTCGCTCCGCCGCCACGCTTCCGCGTCCCCGCGCCCGCTCCTTGGCTCCGTCTGCCGGGGCAGCGCCGAGGAAAGCCGGGGACAGCGGGTCGTAAATCTCCCGACCGGGGATCGCACCGTTTTCATCGGCGACCACGATGGTGGGGGTTTCGGCCAGATCAGCCATGGGCATATCCCGCCATTCCGGACCGTCGACCCGGATTCCGACACGGTCGTAGAACCGGGGCAGGTTGTGTACGGCGTCTCGTGCGGTCTCCCACTGTCGGCGAATCTCCGGATTCGGGGCCTTCGACAGAGCGGTGGTGCCGGGGGAGTACGCCCAGTACGACTGGAACAGGATGGGGACCACTTTGCTGTTCTCCGTCGTGATGTACACCCCTCGACCGCGGGTGTCCTCGGAGATACGGCTGGTGACGTCGGAAACCTCGGCGCGGACCGCTTCCGGCACGGCGTCGCTGTCCATCGAGCGGCTCGACACCGGCCCGAGAAAGATGATCTGTTTGAGGTTCTCCTGCCACCAGCCCGGCACGGCGGCCACCCGCAGGGATTGACTGATGAGGCACAGATGGATGCGGGCCTGGCGACCCTTCTGAAGGAGGTCGTTGACGTAGAAGTCGAACAACTCTCCCTTGTCCTTGGAATCGACTTTGCTCATCCGCCCGCGTAACGAGGGAAGCTCGTCGATCAGTACGAAGATGGTCGGGAAGTCGAACGCCTCCTTGGCACGCCCCTGAGACTTACGTCGTTCCACTTCCTCGTACCGCTCGTTCATCTCGTCCCAGAGCCACCGCATACCGACGATGTGTTCGTGCGGAGTCTTACTGATCCAGGAGATTCCGGCCAGGTCCACCAGCGACGCGGGGTAATCGCTTCCCTTACCGTCGAAAATCCAGCACGACGCGTACGGCCGGAGCATCTCCAACAGAGACGACGCCAACACGCTCTTACCGCCGCCCGTGGTGGCGATAAGCGCGATGTGCGGCTGGGTTTCCAGTCGGGCATTGATCTCATTTCCGGCGGAATCCACCCCGAATCTCCACCGCAGCTTCGGGTAGGCGGCGATGGCTTCTTCTATCGTTTTCGGAGGCTCCACCGGAGCCGGTGCCACCGCGGTGGGAAGTGTCGTACGGATCAGCGTTCCGGTAATGGTGTCCAGCGGGGCTTCCACCACGACGTCCCAGCGGGCATCCACGTCGGTGGGAAGAAGGTTCTTGAGCTGCTGGCTGCGGTCGGTCTGCGCCTTCTTACTCAGTAGCACGCCCATCGCGGTGGTGATGACGTACTTGCGAAGTTCTCCGTCCACGACTTCGGCAGCACTGACCACACCCCACGGCTTCTTGTTGGACCCCGCCAGGCTGCCCGGATTTTCCACGGATTCGCGGAGCCGGATGTACTGCGGGTTACTCAGCACGTCCGGGGAAAGGTGTGAATGTGCGGATTCGACCATAGCTGCGGGCATAGGTGCGTAATAGGGCTCGACGGGATCAACCGGTTCCACCTCGTATCCCCGGTGCGGGGTGCTCAGCCAGTGGATGCCCGCCACCGACAGGGCGATCCCGGAGAACAGCAGAAGCCAGGCCAAATCCAGCATGCCGAAGGTGGCCAGCCGACCCAGCGCATAGAGAATCAGGCCGAATCCGGCGGCGAGCATGCAGCCACCGGTCATGCTCCGGTCCGGGAACCTCCAGAACGAATGAGGCTTCATCTCCGTCATGGGAACTGAGCCTACGGTCCGGGGAGGAGACTTCCCGGTATTTCAGCTCGAACGAGTGTTCTAAGTTTTAGGTCGTTTCCGCAGCAACCGGCTCGCCGGATTCCGCGGCCTTCTCCACCTCGGTCTGCTTGCGGTACTTGTCGTTGACCGTCTTGTAGCTGGCCGTGTAGTTCTTGACGTCCTCGGCGGTCAGCGTCCGGACCTTGACGTACCGGAAGCTGGGAGCCGCGAAGTCCTCCAGGAGCTCGGTGGCCGCATCGTGGTCGTATCCGGCGAGCCGGACTCCGACAGTGACGATGACGAAGGGCACCAGTTCCGGCATGGGGGCCGTGCCGTAGTCGGAGTAGACCTCGACGTAGATCGACGGATCGACCGTCACGCCCTTGCTGACGAAAAAGGCGTCGGTCTCGGCGCGCAGGTCGGCGATGGCCGCGTCCAGCGCTCCGGGGCTGCCGATCATGACCGCGAAGGGCATCGTCTCGGCGGAGACCAGGACCGGGGTGACCGGGGGTTTTTCACTCATGTGTGTGACATGCCTTCTCTCGAAGTCCGCAACCGCCGGGCCTACCGCCGGTCTGACAAGAGGAGTTTATATCCTGCTTCCCCGGTAACCGGGGTTTCGACACGCTGTCACCCGTATCGAACAGTGTTACCGGGCCTCGCCCGTCTTCGGTGCCTCGTTCGCGATCTTGATGAAAACCTGGCCGCGCCCCCGAAACACGGAGGTCTCCGCGGTACTCCCGGCCTGCCAGTGCGCCACGGCCGCGTCGGCACCGGCCCGGAACGTCGCGAGCATGTGCTCAGGAGAGCTAAGTCTAGTAGAGAGTAAATTACTCAATCTTTGGTAAGATATGCCTATTATGTCCAAGCTTCTTCGGGTATCCGAATTCGCCGAACGGGTCGGGAGGGCTCCGTCCACTATCCGCCGGTGGGAATCCGAAGGGAAGATCGCTCCCGCTCGAACAGCATCTGGGCACCGGTATTTCACCGAAGCCGATGTCATGTCCGTATTGCGTCCGGGGTTCCATTCCGAATCCCGAAAGACACTCGTGTACTGCCGGGTGTCCTCGTCGGGACAGAAGAACGATCTCCAGTCGCAGAAAGCCGCCATGGAGACGTTCTGCCTCGCGCGCGGAATTGCTGTCACGGAGTGGATAACGGAAATCGGCGGCGGGATGAACTTCACCCGCCCGAAGTTTCTCCAGTTACTGGATCAGATCGTCGCCGGTCAGGTCTCCACACTGGTGGTGGCACATAAAGACCGGCTGTCCCGATTCGGCTTTGACCTCATCGACTGGCTAGCCGCCAAACACGGTTGCGAAATCATCGTCGCCAATCAGGAATCCCTCTCTCCCCAACAGGAAATGGTCGAAGACCTTCTGGCCATCGTGCATACCTTCTCCTGCCGCCTGTACGGGCTGCGCCGCTACGAGAAACAACTCCGCGGTGACAGCAAAGTCCTGGTGGAATCCGAATGACGGAGAAGAAATCCGTCTCCGTGGTGGCCCGTCACACCGTCGCGCGAGAGGTCAACGCCGACAAGCATCGGGTGTTGTCGGAGATGGGAGCCGAACTCGACAGGCTCAGAGCCATGATCTGGTCAAGGTTCTCCGGAGCCAAGACTGCCCATCTGTCCACTCGTGAGGTCCGGAACCGGTTGATGGCGCAGGGATCGCCGGAGAACTATGCAGTTCCGCAACGGTTGTGGCGCGCGACAGTGGAAGACACCGTCGACAAGATCAGGGCCTGGCAACGAGCGGTCATCGTTACCGAGGTACGTCCGAAGATTTACGCCCGGACGGACTCTGATCCCGACACCCGCCGCCGTAAGCAGCTACTTACTCTGGCGAAAACCGGACGGTGGAAGCAGGACCCGTGGCTGTCCCGACAGACTCGGGCCGCATTCTCCGAGAAGAAGCCGGTTCCCCGTCCAACCGGACGTATCGTGGCCGACAACTGTTCCTACGACACTTACCGAGATGACCGTGGAAACGTCTGGCTGGCAGTGATGTCGCCCCAGCGGGGACGTCGCATCCGAATGAACCTGGGACCCCTCCCTGATGTGATGATCCCTACGTCGACGATCCAATTGACTTCTTCAGGTGTCCGGAACTGGAAGATCACTGCCGCCTACGAATCCTCCTCGGTGTGCAGCTCCCGTCCGCGCAACCCCGACCTCGTTCCGGTCCGGGGTATCGACGCAGGGGTGTCGGAGATGTTCACCGACAGCGACGGGAACCGATATGTCACCGCACAGTATGCAGTGATCGACGCACGGGGAAAGCGTGACCGAAATCGGGGACGAGCACGCAATAAGCTCCGCGGTGTCCGGGATCGGCACCTGGAACGAGCTCGGGTGTCTGCTGAAGCCGGGGACGTCTTGACAGCGAAGAAGTTCCGCGACAAGGCTGCCCGGATCGACCGCCACAACCTCGGACACACCAAGCTGACGGCACACCGGAACCGGGACCGGGCGGTCACAAAGAACATGGTGTTCCACGCCGTGCACGAACTCACCGACTCCACGGCGCACATCGTCGCCGAGAAACTTTCCGGCATGTCGGGGAAGAGCAAGTACGGCCCCGACGTCAGTAGGGTGTACTCCTACTGGCTTCGCTCATTCTTGGCCGAAGCTCTGGCTTCGGTTCCAAGCCGCAGAGGTTCTGCGGTTACGTTGGTCAATCCGGCCTACACGTCACAACAAGTACATTCCTGCGGACATCTTGGTGTACGTAAGGGAAAGAAAGTTCACTGTAAGACTGCGGGTTGTCCGCAGCAGGGGGTCGTGTTCGATTCGGAGATCAACGCAGCGTGCAACATCTCGTCGCGCGCTACCGATCCGGACATCACCATGTACACACCCGTGCACATGGTGAAGAGGATTCTCCTCAGCCGGGTCGGTGTGGTGGAGAACTGCCCCACCGAGACACAAGACGGAACCGTTTCGGCGGCTCCGGATGTGAGCGAAACATCCCATATGGCGGCCGAGTAAGTGTGGTCAAGATATGGGAAGCAGTCCGAGGTGCTCCCGAAAGCGATGCCACAGCCGGTCAGCGCGACTGCCGCAGTTAAAACCACGGGGACCTTTTTCACGAGCGCCCTTCCTGCCGGTAACTGTCTGGTATCGCGCCACCGCACCGCTCCGGCGATTCCGCCGGAGCGTCGAGGGGCGTGGGAAGAGTACCGCTCAGCGGTTAGCCGCGGACAATCATCGACAAGGCGGCGGCGAACGCGACGACCGCGGCGATGCGGCGTTTCATGGGGTCTCATCGGGTCAATAGTGTTACGTTATCGAAACACTATCACGCGGGTATGTCGAAACGAAAACGGCCCCGGAGCCAAGACTCCGGAGCCGTTCGTGAGATTCCGTTAGCGCAGCGTCTTTGCCGCGCACGGGGCGAACCGATAGCCGTCGGGATCGTCCTCGCCGTCGTCCCAGCCGGTCAGCTCGTGCGCCAGCCGATTGGCCTCGGTGACGGTATCGGCCTCGCCGATGATCTCCGGGTCCCGAAGGTCGCGGCAGCCCGCGGCGTGGATGTGGCCATAGCCGGGCCCGTTGTCGAACTCGATCGCCAGCCGCATGCTCAGAACATCGCCTTGGTGGTGGTGAACTTGTCCCGGATGTGGTCGGCGATGAACTTGCCGGGGCTGTCCGAGGCGACCAGACCCTGGTAGACCTCGACCGGAACTCCGGAGTAGGCGTAGGTACCGCTGTTGTACTTCAGCTCCAGCACCTCGGTCTCGTCGTCGTAGGCGACCTCGGAGACCGCCGAGCTGTGGATGGGGTGGCGCGTCACGGCCATGAAGGGTGTCCTCCTCGTCAGGGCGCGACCCGGCGGGCCGCACAGCGTCCCTATGTGTGTACCGGGTCGACCGCGGCCAGCGGTGGCGACACTCCGGAGCATTCAATCCCGAACCAACCGGAACTGCGGCTCGGTCTTGCCGTAGTAGCGCACCTCGTCGTTGTCCATCACCGCCGAGAACGCCATCCCGTAATGACCCAGCACCGTGCCGCGTTCACCGTCGCGGAGGTCCTCGATGCGGGTGCCGTACCGCGCCACCGGCGGCCGGGAGTCTGTCTGTTTATCGTCCACATTTATAGAGGGGGTCCGAAGAGGCCGTTCGTTGCGCCGCGGGCCGAAGAAAGTCAGACCGCGACGACGAGATCGCGGGCCGCCAGTTCCTCGCCCACGATCACCGCGCACACCTTGCCGTCGGCGGTGGAGACCACCGGACCGATCGGTGGCACCTGGGGGGCGTCCACCCGTAGGTACGCCAGGGAGCCGATGGTCTCGGCAGGAACGACACCTCTGGGGTGCGACTGGGTCCGGACACACACCGCGGTGTCCTCGTTCACGAACTCCATCGACGCGGCGTCCCCGCAGATCGGGAATCCCGGATCGGCTGACACCCAGCACATCGGGGCGTTGCGCGTTTCGATGTCGGTGCTCGAGGCAGTATCCGGGGACAGCTCCACGATCCCACCGCCGGGCTCGGGATTGATTGGTACATCTTGGAGCGCGACGTAGTCCAACGTCACCAGCGCCCAGTCCTCTCCGCCGGTGCGATAGTCCACCACCCCGAGAGTGATGGTGCGCGACAGGTGGTCGTCGAGGTTCTTGCGGTAGATCATCGCCACGGTGTCGCGGTCACGCGCGCAGGACTTGGCGACCATCAAATACTTGGGCGGACCGGCCCGTTCGATGTCGGAGACCGGGTCAACCATCATCCCCGCCGTGCAGCGGGTCTTGGTGTCCTGACCCGACGACCAGGTCAGTATCGGAGCACCGGGATGCAGGCTGTCGGCCTCCAGGGTCTGGTCTGCCGGAACCGAAATCGCCATGGAGGTCACCGGAGCCGGTCCGGGCCGGGTGTCCGGAGACGCGCCGCATCCGGACAGTCCGGCTGCGAGGGCGATCGTCGTCACGGACGCCGCCAGCGTGCGGCCGCGTGCAGGTCGGGATGTCGTCATGATTGTGGGGATGTTACCGACCGTTGGTCGGCATGATGGTTCCCGCCGCGTCGCTCAGGACACCAGCCGCAGCGACCACTGATAGGTCCAGGGCTCGATCAACTGCGCCACGGCCACGCCGTCATCGGCGATCGGCGACCCGTTGAGCACGCCCACCGCGGTGAACACCCCGTTGCCCCAGCGGGCCACCACCGGAGCACCGGAGTCCCCGTGTGCCGACTCGGCCCGGAACAACACCTTGTTGCGGGTCACCGCGGTCATGGGGCCACAGGTGAACCCGGTCGCCTGGCCCAGCTTGCACAGCGTCGGTGCGCTCGACCGCAGGTCTTCGGAGCTGCTGATGCCCGTCACCCGGATTCCGTTGGTCAGTTGGGAGGACTTATTGATCGGGGCGTTCGCGGTGTCGACCAGGGCGATGTCGGTGGACAGGGTCTCTCCGGTGTCGGCGTAGGACACCACCCGGCTGACACCGACGCGGGTCACTCCGTTCATGGTGTCGGCATACACCGGTGCTCCCTGGACCGGCGCGCAGTGACCGGCGGTCAGGTACGCCGGAGAGTTGTCCGACGTCATGACCATGAATCCCAGCGTGCAGGTTCCCGGATCGCCGTCAGGCCCGATGAACCCGATCTCACTGCCGGGCTGGAGGGTTTCCGGATCGGCACCTGCCGGTGCCGGAGCCACCGCGGTGGTCAGCGCGACGGCGGCCACCGCAGCTGTCACTGCCCGAAGAACGACCCGAGCGGTACGTGGGTGATGGCGAGTTGTCACGGTGTACCTCCTCTTTCAGCGATGATGCCGTACATCAGATCGAGCATCATTGTGCGATGTGGATGATGTCCTCGGGCAGCGGGACGCTGCGGTGCTCGTTGGTGCTGCCCCGTAGCCAGGCCATCGCCACCGACAGCGAGCTGCGTGCATTGACGAGTGCTGCTTCCACAGCCTCGGCGGTCTCCCAGGACAGCTCGACGCTTTCCGGGGACGGGGGCTGCCATTCCTGTCCGCTGGGGAAGGTCACGGCGTCGGTCAGAACCGTATACAACAGATCGGTGGGTGGGACGTCCAGAACCGCGGACAACGCCAGGATGTCGATGATCGTGAAGGCCCGAAGGCCCTTCTCGGCCGCCGATACCTGCTGACGAGGCCACGGCTTGCCGAGGTATTTCTCGATGAGCTGTCCGACCTCGTCCTGCTTGAGCCCCTTGCGGTGCCGGATCGTTCTGATCTGGTTTCCGACTGCGGCCCGGATGGAATCGGTGTCGCAGATGTCGTGAGTAGTGCCCTGGTGCTCAGACAACAGAGTTCCTCTTTCTTCCGACCCGTCCGGGATGTGATGCCATGTCGTGTCCTGACAGCTTCTCTGAAAACCTCCGGGTCTTTCGCGTTCGACACGCCGTGCCCACGCT
>Ga0164293_10004422_pt1 | contig 12026 bp, 7 predicted proteins | sample GEODES118metaG_FD_111487 | JGI IMG/M metagenome (GOLD analysis project Ga0164293, IMG submission 111487) | Eutrophic lake water microbial communities from Lake Mendota, Wisconsin, USA - GEODES118 metaG | ecosystem: Environmental > Aquatic > Freshwater > Lake | place: USA: Lake Mendota, Wisconsin... | reverse complement strand
TGACGTCAGAGAGGTTGGCGGAAGACAAATCTGCCCCCTCAAAATCTGGCATATAAATCCAGGACCCAGATAAATCCATTCCTGAAAGGACTGCACCCCTCAGACTTGGTTGAAACAACTGTTTCCCTGGTCCCAAATCTTCGTTAAAAGCATTCATGGTCTAATAATAGGCTTAGGTTTGTTCAACTTAATACCTACTTTTGCAGCCAGCGACCAACCGCACATTGACGCCACCTGACACAGATGGATGTGCTCATACCCCAAATGTGCTGCTCCACAGTAATCCAAGAAATCCGTGACCATTTCACCACATTTGGCGATCGCCTGTCTAACGAATTCATGAGTGCGATGGATTTGTTAGAGAGTTCGCCTATCTAGACAAAAACAACAGGTGGCTAATCGTAAATAGATGAGCAATCAATTAGGTGCAATTCTACTGGTTAAGTGAGTAATGATTTCCTGAATAAGCACGACAATGTCATCATTCCATTCATCGGATCGGACTGCAATAGTTGTCTCAAATAGTGCTCTAGTGAGAATTACGTACAGGAGATTTTCAGGTTTTTTCAAACCGATCTGCTCACATAGTCGCGGCAATTGCGAAAGACCAAAGATAACGACTCGATAACCTTCAATTCCCCTCGCGGAATGAAAAGTGCAAATTCGGACCGATGTCGCGGGAACCGTTGCTCTTCGCAACTTTTCGTCTGTTAAATCAGTATATTCTTGCTTCAATTCTTCTAATGCTGTTCTAACAGCTCGCGTTTCAACACATTTTTCAGTTGGTACTAGAAGTAGCAAGTCAATCGGGCGATGTCGCTCATCCATAAAACTTATCTGGTCTCGTAAAATCTGTCTGTATCGAGAAACCAAAACTTCCATCTCCTGCGCTGCGTAAAACGGCGATGAAGGATCTTCACCGGAGACCGAACTCATATCGACGGGTTCAAGTATTGGATATCGACCTTCATCTCGTTCAAAGTCCAGCCCATTGTCTTGACCCGAGAAATCACTGACAAATCGTTTAGCGGCTGACTTTATCTTTTCGCGATCAAGTTGGCTCGAATGCGCTACAAACGCGGCACGAAAAGACTCTTTTGTATTTCGAAAATTTCGACGCAGTCCCTGTGTAGGTAACGCTCCAAGAATTGTTTCAATAACTGGATCCACCGGATACAACTCTTGCCCTTTTCCGTGCGCAATTAGAAGCGTTCCGCCAGGCTTTAGATGAAGTTTTGCGAGATCAAATTGCCATTCCCTGAAGTCTTGAGTTTCGTCAATCAATACTGTGTCGTAAACCCCAATTTCTTCCTTTATCGACTCAAGTATTTGAACTGCGTCGCGTCCTAAAGCATCGAATCCATTTGAGTCAGAACTTGTCTCAAAGTCATTACCAACTTCTCCTGAGAGCCCTTGCTCAGCAAGTCTCTGCAAAAGCGCATCCCACACGTCAGCGACATCCAAAACAAAAGAATCACTCGGATCAACTCCAAGACGTAGTTGCTGATCAACGTACCCCCGACCTACAAGCATCCTCCTGATATCGGCGGCTAATACTTTATTGAAACAAAGAAGAAGAACCTTCGCGCCTGCAGAGGCGTGTTCGTAACCAATTTGGATAAGCCTGAAAGTTTTTCCTGTTCCCGGATGCCCTGTATATACAAGCTGCCCGTTACCAAACGCAGGAAATCGGTTCTGTGTTTCGCGGTACACGGATTCCTCCAACTCCCGCAACCTGCGCATATCAGAAGGAATCGGCTTAGGTTTTTCTATATTTGGTGACACACTTTGCTTCAGTTTTTCGAAAGTACCTTGATTATTGGAGAAACGTCGATCACTTCCACCGCCAGAGGGAGGATTGTGGTAAATGTAAGCAAGTCTTCTCAGGAGTATTTCGGGACCAGACTGTAAGTCATCCTGGAAGATGATCGTCTCCGCCCAAGCCCCCGAAAGCTGCGCACTTGAAGACCATGCAGAATTCCATTCCGCTCTAGTTATCTCAGGAAATGCAGCTGTCGGAACATTGAAGAGAAGTATCTTTCTCGGCTGAAGGTACCTCCGAAGACTTAGTTCTGCTCGCTGTGCTTGGACATGTGGAGATGGACCTGATTCGCGGCCTTCAATCTTGCAATTAGTAAGACCGAATGACTCAATCATTGAAAGTGAAATAGATTTAACCTCAATTGTGAAGACACCAATTACGTCGTGCCATAGAAGTAGGTCAATATCGTTTACTCCAGGAAGGTAATTGACCCCAAACCATGCGTGTGCACGATCATCGAGCAACAAACCCAATCTCTCTGCAAATCGCCGCTCGCCAGAATGCTTTGGTATTTCTGTGTGGACCGTCATCGCCATATAAAAACTCTACCGTTGCTACCTTCTAGGGTTGCAAAACTGATTGAGCACCATGTATGTCATACGATAGACAATAAGATTTATTCATCGTCAACTTATGTTGCCGCGATGAAGACAGCAACTTCATCTCGCCGGACTACAGCAAAAACAGCCGTACCCTCAAATGGGTCCTCAAACGCCTCAACGGCACGAACTAAGCCAGCAAGGCCGCCATCGAATGCCTGCCCACCACCGACTGGCTCGACCCTTCGGGCCTCCCTGTCCAACCAACCGACTTATCCAAATTCCCCTCGGTTCGCAAACTTGGTCGACTCCACGATGTCCTCAAAATCCGCACCCCTTCGCAACGTTCTGTGACCAGATACAAGGCGAACGCCTATTTGAAACATATAAGCCGTTAGATGGTCGTAACCTATTGGTTATCGAAGAGTCACGATCGAATTCCGTACTTGTGCAGTCGTTCCTCGATCAATCTTTGAGAATTATTGAGCGCAATTAAGAATTATCCAAAACCAAAAGACGGAAAACATGACGCCTGAATCTCTTGTGCAGAGTATTTCAAACACCCCTTACTCACTTGAATTGAACGACACTACGCGCGCCAAGATCAATTCACTTATTCAAGACGCCGTCGAATTGGAAGACAGGTACAACGCAGCGTATGTGAACGTTGGCGCATTGCTACGAAAAGACCCTGAATTCAGAGCCTTCCAGACGTACCACAGCAACAAACTCGAGTTGCAAGGACCAGATCTTGAGGAAACCAAGATAATTATTGATGCATATACCAAGCAAGACGAGCCAGATGACTTAAGAATGTTTGCCGCAATACAAGCCGTCGTCAGCGACTCTCACCTCATTGATGTGCTCGGTCAACATCAAGCAAACATTCTAGTTGAACGAATTTCAGAGTCTTATTCCAAGGACGATGCTCTTCGCCAAAGCGACATTCGTCAGTTAAACAGGTTTTGCATCCAGCACAAGTTTTATGCGGGTGATTACCGAACAACTGACCGCGTAAACATTGACCAGTTTTTCGATGATGATGACCCTCTCTGGTTTTCCCAACCATTAACTCATCCAGTGGAAGTAACTTGGAGCGACATTCCAGATGAAATGAGAAAAATTTGTGAGTACATGAGCGACATTCAAGAATGCCCAATTCTTGCCGCATCCGTTGCTCACGCATGGTTTACTCGCGTTCATCCATTTCACGATGGCAATGGAAGAACTGCTCGACTGATTGCAAACCTGGTATTGATAAGGAACGGCTGGCCGCCACTGACCATCACCAAACAACATCGAGATGAATACATTGATGCGCTCAGAGAAAGTGACAAAGGTGGCGACATCAGACTGCTTTTTCATCTATTTGTTAAAAGCATGCAACAGGGGTTATCGGAAATTGAAAATCCGGAGTTCTGGAGACGCAGATACCGCATAGAAGCGCAAAAAAACGAAGTACGAAGACATAACGACTGGGTCGATTTAACTCGACTCTTTTTGAATACCCTTAGAAATCAAGTTGGTGGAAACGGTTGGACGATAGAACGAGTGTCTATGCCAGATAAGACCACGTTCCAGCTACTTGAAGAGAGTGATCCAACTGCCTCGGTACCTATTGCTATCTTGCGCCATCCAGATCGTAGAGAAATTAAGTTGCACGTTGGATATATGTCGAATTTGTTGAAGCAAGCAGAATTCTTTGATCCGACTGCTGACGGAGTGCACTTTCCACCGACTCTGTATATGAGGGAGCGAAATTATCAACAGGCAGCCGAGTACCCATTTGTGCATCGCAGGGAGAGTCAACTGGAGGTTAAGGAGTTTACATTTATCCCTGTTGCCGAACAACGAAGTCGGGCCAAGGTTTTATACGGGAATAAACGCTCCACCCCTATTGAAATGTCGATTGAACAACTTTGCGAATACATTGCAACCGACATCGAAGAATTGCTATTTCTCGGCTTTGTTCATCAACCATATTTAGACAGACCAACACAGGTTTTTGTGAATTCGATAAAGGAATTATACGCAGATAACAAGATTCAGGATTGGAGAGATGTCTATAAATTCACACTCACCCATATATCTGAGGGTCGTTTGCTGGCAGATGAACTATCTACAACTGGAGTACACATGTCGCGGGTTGGGCAAGTTTTTGCTGCGGTCAAAAAAGAAAATGACTATCTGGGTGCTCAAAAACGACCAACCGCAGAATTGATATTTGATATTCTAGAAAAAAACCAACTAGGACTTGTTTTAGTAAATTCATCTCAAGCGCAAATGCCACCGGTCTTAATTCGAAAAGAGTCTATAAGGTCGCGAGAACTATGGTCAGGCGACACGAATAAAAATCATTGAACCTTGAATAAGATATTTAGACCATTCATTTGCTATGTATAGCAAAACTTAAGATTACTCTTTTGGGGATCAGTATTCGCTTGACATACAAATTGTAAATCACATTTTGTACATTGAGGATCGACATCAGTACACACGCTCCCACCAATTCGCATGAAGTTGTCGTCGATTTCGACTGGTGTAATCTTTAATCCCTTTTCCCGGTTTAAGGATTTACAGAGCAACCCGATTACTTCTTGCGGTCCAAATCTTGGGGGCTTTTCAGATCTTCCACCTTCGCGCCATTCGTCTTTAAGCCATGTCAACGCTGCACCTTTTTCGACGCGAGATTTTCTTCTGAATTCCATGACTCGCAAGAACCATCGTCCGTCGGGAATGATGTCTTCCCCGGTGTTTGGCCGTGTCTGATCATCTTCTGGATTGAACCCGAACTGTTTGCCCGCCATCATCCGACTAACTCCAAAAAACTCGTCCATGAATCCGGTTCGAATCATTAATCGGCCTATTCGTTGATCCATCGGGAGTGGCGAATCGGATGGATCCCAAGATGACTGGAGTCCACAGCCGAGACGATACGTGCCAATTGCCCACTTACAAAACAGGTCACATGCTTTATCACCAATGCAGTAGCCAAGGCCATACACGGAATCATTTCGAACTCGACGTGACATTTCTAAAGGAGTTTCATTTGGCATGTTTCCGAAAACAAGGTCAACCAATCCACCATGCCGGGATTTTGAAAGAAGAATTGCTGGGAACAATCTTGCACTCATGAACCAATTCGTCTGTTTTGATCCTCGCAGTCCATCTACGTTAAACGGTGTGTAGGAATTTAAATGCCGTTTTCCCGACCCCTCTTGATTGGCCCATAGCGATGCTCGCTCTGCGAAGACTTCATCTCTAACCTTTGCTCCAATCTTCAAAATCTCTTCATAATTTTGGACAAACTGAGCCGGATCATGGAGAATCCGAAACCCCATCGCATAACTGCGTTCAAGAAGTCTTGAATGCCACATTTCAACACCCTCGATATCACTTCCTTGATCGACAATTGCTCGAGACAGAACGTATCGAAGCAACACTTCGCGGTTACTGATGCCTGAAGCATTGTCAGATTTGTCTAACTCGATTGCCCAGGCAATTGGATCAGATCTCTGATCCAATATTTCTAGATACTCTGGGACCACATCTAGAACTGGACTCAACGAGAGTCCGCCAATCATTTCGAGCACATTCTTTGTATGTGGTGCAACAGCACCAAGATGAGACCAAGCCATACCAGGACTGTACTATTTGTATATGGCGAACAGGTTCAGCAACCAAGCATCTGAGGCGAAGGATCTATCTGAAGCATTGAATAGATCAATGCCGGCATGGATTGATGGAAAAGTGGCAATAGAAGTCATGCGTAGCGAGGGGTCACGAAACTGGAGACAAATGGAATGGATCGGCTGGTGGCTTGAACACATTGTCGAACAGCATGTAACACCTGACATAGGTGGTTCAAGAGGACCAAAATACGGCAAGACCGAGTTCGACCTAAAGCGCAATTACGTATGGGATCTTAAGGTCCATCTAGAAAACAATGATTGGCTAATTCTCAATGACCAGGAAGCCGTATCAAATTGTCTTGATGAATACGAAGGTTTGGGTTATTTAATTGTTGAAGGTTCGGCAGATTTTGACGTGGACGGCAAGTTCAAAGATTGGCACAGTTTACAGAAAGGCGGAATTTCAAAATACGAGGAAGGAAGAATCAAGAGAGGTGCAAACTCCAGAATTCGTAAAAAGAGCTTTACAGCAGAAAGGATCCTCGCCATATGGATTCCTGGGGCGGATGACGTTCTCAATGCAGTTAAAAGTGGGTGGATCAAAGGTTTCCAAGAAGGCATGAGAAACTCGAACGGAAACGCACGACGTTCGAAATTTCAAATCAATTTAGGGTTAGTCCCTGAAGAATACGTTCTGTTAGATCATCAAATCATTAGTTAGCGATTCGACCCTCTTCTCAAAAGAGTTTCTCCTTCTGTTTCACTCTTATCTTTCCACTTTGAGACAATTCAATCCCATCGCATTCATATTGATACTTCTCAGATACTGGAACAAGGTCTCCCGAACAATCAAGTCCTTTATATCTCACAATTTTCTTAGTCGTGCCATGCAGTATCACCACTATCTCATCAGACCAAGTTGTCAAAGCTTGTAGACGACTGATTATTCTTTCTTTACCATTCTCGCTATTGAGGTGCCATAAATTGTTTGCTACGTCTCTCGTAAATACTTTGTCCGAAACCGGAATGGCACTTTCCGCAATTACCTGAGAAGAGACATCGCCATTAGTTTTTCGTCGATAAGCCTTCTCTCCCTCTCGTCTAAACCCAACCCACATCCAAGTCGATTCCGGTGTTTGATGCAATAGTTTGTAAAGTCGAACAGAGCCATTTCCATAGAATGCCCAGCCATTGTCATTTCGATTCTCTGGTGCACCAAGAATAGTTTTGACGGAAATCGTCTCTACTGGTAGTGATCTTCCCCAAAAATCTCCTACTTTCCAAAGCACGAATAAGCATCTCCCTGAAGGAACGGATTCCATCGCCTTGCTAATCAGACTTATCGTTGCGTTAGCATCATTTGTGTCGGCAATTACAAAAACTCCACCGATTCTTTGGATCACTTCTTGCCCTTGCTTGCCAACCCAGCACCGTGTCTGGTTTCGCCACGACTTGGTCCGGGAATGAAGTCTTTAGAAGCGACTGGAACAACTTGTAGCTGTCTTGATCTGACCAGCGACTTTAACCGCAAACGATCTCGAGCATATGTGATGTATTTTGACGAAAGGTCAAATCCAACTCCTCGTCTACCGAGATCATAAGCAGCCTTTGTCGTAGTCCCAGCGCCATTAAATGGATCAAGGACCCAATCGTGTTGGTTCGTAAGCATTCGGATAAGGCGATGAGGAATATCCTCAGGAAACGGTGCAGGGTGATCAACCTGTCCAGGTGGAACTGGGGCGATATCCCAAACTGGCTGCCACCACTCTGTGGGCACTCCCTCATTTTCTACCGGGCTACCACCTGGTTTTCTATAAACCTGAATATGTTCTGTCATGATGTTATAACTCCAGTAGTCGGGTAACGGGTGTTGGATAACAGAACCAGCACGCTTTACGCCAGCCGTCACCTTGAACCAAACAATGGTTCTTAGAAATTCCCATTTGTCCGACTCTTCGCCATCGCACGGAACCATGTCTTGAGGAAGAGGAAAGTGAAAACCATCATCCAAAACAGTTCCAGCATTCACAACCAAATATCCTCCCGGCCTTAACATCTCCCAACAGGCATTCCACACACGATTGAGCATCGGCAAATAATCACCCGAGTAATTCATCTCAGATCTAATTCTGTAGTTGTCGCGAGAGTCATTTGCATGAGACTCGTAATCAATCGCATTATGATACGGAGGGGAGGTAACTACAAGTGCCACAGATCCAATTAAATCTGGGGCGAGGTCTAACATCTTTTCACTGTTTCCTAGAATGATTCGAGACTCAATTTCCACAGAAATCACCCTATACACATCAATACATTTATTGAGTGTTCTGTATTTTTATCAAGAAAAATCATATTTGTATTTTGCAAAATGGGTGTCACAGAGAAATATTACTTCATGGGATTACACCATCTAAACCTTAAATTCAATGACCAACACATTCGTATACCACGACCCACGAAGGCTTTGACCTCGAAGAAACCCGTCAGTGACGGATACAAAATCTCCAACTTTTGCAAAATTGACACAATTGGAGATTCCCACCAATTGACCTCTTCCCTCAATCGGCAAATGCTGTTCTATTGTCAAAGTCATACCATCTATCGCATTCACAACCTTGCCCATCACCCCTCTCTGGTCTAACCAATCAGAGTTTTCGTCATTCCAATACGAACTGCAGACACCCCTAAATGGACAGTAGCGACAATTTTCAGGAGATGGATTAGCAAGATCTTCAAATTTCGATTCATGGACTTTCACTTTGAAATCGGAAATATCCGCCCTGATTTCATTCAATAACAATCTGGCGTCTCCAAGATCTCCTTCTGCCCAAATAGTTTCTCCACTGGCCGTAACCAACCCAATTCCCAGTAAGGGTTCATTCGTGGTCGTAGAAATAAGATGCGCATAAATCATCAACTGCCTCCGATGGCTCTCAGAAATGGATGCAAGTGAATAACCTGTCTTGAGATCAAGAACATAAAAACCATTTCCTGTAAAAATCACTCGATCTGGTTTGCCCTCGAGATTGTTCCCGTGATCTCGGATCAGACTCTCAACCCTCACTGAACCCGTTACGTTTCCCTGGCCCCGTGCCCTCTTGGTACGGAATTCCTCCGACACTCGACTTATCGTTCGAACCTGCGTAATTGCATAATAGGGCCAGTCTCTAGGCAACGGAACAGCGGCAGGACTCCACTCATCAATTAGTCGCTTGTATTCAACATCTACTAAATCAATCCAAACTGATGTCAAATGGTTTAGAGCATCCGCTTCGGAAATCGCGTTGAATCGATTCTTCCACACCATTTCCGTCAATTTATGGGCAACTAATCCAAGCGCTGAGAATGTATTCCCCTTTTGAAATACCGTGTTAATCGATTTATCAAGTGAATACGCAGATCGGAGCCGACATGTATTCAAGACGTTCAACCGCGAGGGACTCCAGAATTCTGGAAAATCAACAGTTGGGAATGTACCAAAACTCTGCACTAAAGCAATGCCCAAACCTTAAACGGCTGATTTTCCAAAACATAAAGATCTGACATAATTATGTCGGCAACACCGAATGCAGTCAGTTCGGCCTGTGCGGTTGCCTGCTCAATTGTTAGGAACAGGGAGTCATGGCGCCACATTGGATGGCCAAAAATTACTGCCTTGGAACTGTTACCAGCAATCAATGCATACAAACCATTACTCAACCTCTTCTTCTGAAAACTCTTGTTCGGATCGAATGCAAAGAGAAAATTATCTACCAGCGATTCTCCACGTGGAATCCAGCGACTCACGTCTAAACCAGTCCCCAATATTAGTTCTGTCGCATCTAAAGCCAGCCTCCAATTAAGCAAGTGGTGACTACCTCTGTTTTCGTAACTCCTCAAACACGAAGGACAACTCGTGTCACACTGTGGGTGCAACAAAGGTGTGCTCAAACGTTTTCCAGTTGTTTCAATCATCTGAACAAGAATATTTCTTAAGGTTTCTCCGTTGGCAATCAACTTTGCATATCCCGATCCATTCTCCAAAACATCTGCAATAAATATCCTCTGAGATACACCATTATTTGAAGTAAACGGCTGAAGACCCATTCGCAGCTCGGACGGGTCGATCTGAAGATAATCCTTGCAAGCGCGGATGAGCATTTGCGCAAAAGACGTTACTGCGGCAAGCCCCGCAGGCATTGTTGCAGTATCCGTTGGAATCATCCCGCCTGGAAGATTGATTGAGTCTGGGGTAAGCACCAATACATCTGTTGTAAGTACATCGACGATGGCAAATGGATTTGTAGGTTTAGGCGTTTTTGCGCCGTACTTACTCTGAATACTGTCCTGAATTGACTCAACATAGGGCTCTTGATCAATTACGACTATTGTGCCATCTGAGTCGACACTATGAAAAAAACTTCCCCTGTTGTCGTTCATCGAAACAACTTGATTTTCTTCAAGCAACTCTACGGACATTGCGCCAACAATTTTGGCTGAGGTACCCAATGGAACTCTTGCGAGTGATGAAGTCGGCGTTCCCACGTAGGCATCAATTCCGGAATCAAAATCATGTTCTACATAGTCAGTTCTAAAGCCTTTCGGTTGGTAGGCATCAAATTTATCCAGAATCCGCCCGCAGCCTGGACAAGTAGTTTGGACGACGACGCCCGAGGCAAGTATCTCCTTTTGCCCATGCCAAATATCGTGGGCAAGCACAACAGAGCAATCGCGACAACGCGCAAGGACCAAACGGTCCCCTAAGGGGTTCTCAGATACGACACTTCCGCGCCGATTGACCCAGTGAGCAAATCCAATCGGGAAATGATCTTGTTTATCCTTGACGATTCGGGCTCCTGGCGCGAACATTGTGATCGCTTGGTCCAAAGACCTTGTAGTTGCGATTGCATCGGAAATTTCCTTACCTACAAAACCAGGCTTCGAATACAGAGGGCGATCCCTCGTAGGAAAACCGAACATCGGCAAAATACCTGCCGCTGCACAAAGTTCGGATAATTCTTGATGCCCCAATAATGGATTCAACAATGCATTGTCAATGTCTGGGACAATTCGTTCAATAATACGTTTAGTCTCGTTTGACAATTCAAATTTTTCAATTCCTGTAAAAACGCCGAGTCTTCGCACAATCGACTTCAAGTCTTCGAAGTTTGTGTCGTCTGAAAGATATCTATGGATTTGACTTCGATAAAGAGAATGCCACTCCTCTCGACTCCCAAACGTTCCGTGGGTACTTGCACCTGTCCAACTAGGACGAGGGTCTACAGAGTTAAATGATCGTCGCAAAATTTCAGAGTTAATGACACGATGAACTATTCGTTCTCGCTGAAGATCGAGTTCAGGTTGGGCGGGCGTACCAGCCGTCATACGTAATGGTTCGGAGAAATAAAAATCATCATGAGATCGATCTCGACAAATCGAAAGCGCATAACTAAATGATTGCCCGAAACGGCCCGCTCGACCAACTCTCTGCTGATAATTGAACCTATTAGGCGGCATATTTGCCATAACAACCGATTGGAGGCTCCCGATGTCTATACCAACTTCCATAGTTGTGGTCACAGACAAGACGTCAATAGGTGTCGTTAGCGGATTCTCTATCGGGGACTTTTTGAGTGCTTTTCCGCCGATAAACCATCGCTGACGATCACGCTGAAGTTTCAAAGGTCTCGTTTGACCAGTCAGTTCTTCTACACGTAGTCGCTGAGGATCTTTTGAAGCAAGCCACCCGTAATAAGTCCCTTCACTAAGCTTCAATGCGGGCGATTTCGTGAGGCTGGTTTCACGGCACAAAACGCACACGCCACCAGAACGGTGCAAGTGAACTTCACTGCAGCGATTACATTCCCAGACGTGGTCCCCTGCTAATTGAAATGCAAGTGATGTTTGCGAATTATTGGTTGAGAGAAACCAATCATTTGCAATCAGATTATTCTTTAGATACTGGTTAATAAGTTGTTCTAAGTCGATGCTGAGTCCGTTCAAAACTTTTACCTTTTCCAAGTATGTTTTGATTACCCCTGGACAGTTTTTGCT
>Ga0164293_10004421_pt1 | contig 12026 bp, 10 predicted proteins | sample GEODES118metaG_FD_111487 | JGI IMG/M metagenome (GOLD analysis project Ga0164293, IMG submission 111487) | Eutrophic lake water microbial communities from Lake Mendota, Wisconsin, USA - GEODES118 metaG | ecosystem: Environmental > Aquatic > Freshwater > Lake | place: USA: Lake Mendota... | reverse complement strand
TCGAAATAGACCCTGCATTTAAGACAGCATTTGAAGCTTTAACTCCCGGCCGGCAAAGGGCTTACCATATTTATTTTACAGGTGCCAAATCTTCAAAGGCCCGTTTTTCAAGAATAGAAAGCTACACCGAACGCATAATGAATGGAAAAGGCTTTAATGATTGTATTTGTGGGCTCTCTAAACGAATGCCCAATTGCGATGGTTCTCACAAGTATTTATAATTCCCTAAGTTAACTTTAAAAGGTAACGGAGTTTTTATTTTGAGAGAAGTAAATTGTTTATTTCAACCTAATGAAACTTAAAAGTCCCCTTTTCAAACGCTAAAGAAAAAGGAGATCGTGATTCCTTCGTGAAACTTAGTTTAATAGCCAAAAAAACTTTAGTTTTTAACGTAAAGCACGCGAAGAGAACTGCACGCAAAGAACGCAAAGGAGATTTAATGTACTGATAAATAAGTCTTTGTGTTACTTTGTGCTTCCTTTCTGAAACTTAGTGTAATATCCTTCTTAGTATCTTTATTGTCAAAAAACAGGTAGAACTTCAAACAAAATTCACAAGATTAACCTTTTTATCAGAAACGCATGGAAAACCCTCAAATTTTGCGTTTTTTTGTATTCAATTTTAAAAAATCTGAATGAACAAAATAATAGAGAACCTCACTCCTGGCCAGATAGTTGCTGAATTAGACAAATATATTATTGGACAAAAAGACGCAAAAAAGAACGTAGCCATAGCCCTCAGAAACCGTTGGAGAAGGATGAACGCCACGCCTGAAATGCAACAGGAGATTATTCCAAATAATATCTTGATGATTGGCTCAACTGGTGTCGGTAAAACCGAAATAGCACGCCGATTGGCAAAAATTGCCGACGCACCATTTACAAAAGTGGAGGCATCGAAGTTTACAGAAGTAGGCTATGTGGGTAGAGACGTGGAAAGTATGGTAAGAGATTTGGTGGAACAAAGTATAAATATCGTCAAGACCAAAAAGAAGGACGAAGTAAAAATAAAGGCCACCGAGGCCGTAGAAGATAAAATTTTGAATATCCTTATACCGCCAGTAAAAAAGAGCAAGAATAAAAACGGAGATTTAGATTTGGATGTTCAGGAGGATAATGAACTGAACCAAGAGACCAGAGAGGCATTTAGACATAAACTCAAGAATGGCGAACTTGACAACAGAAAAATAGAAATAGATGTGGCGGGTGGTAGCATGGCTCCAATAGGCGTAATGGGTGGGCCGATAGACGATGTGTCTATGATGAACATCCAAGAAATGATTGGTGGTTTTATGCCAAAAAATAATAAAAAACGTAAAGTAACAATAGCCGAGGCACGTAAGATATTGATGGAGGAGGAATCTGCTAAGCTTATAGACATGGATGAGGTTAAGGAGGAAGCCATTTGGAAAGCTGAAAATCTTGGAATGATATTTATAGATGAAATTGACAAAATTGCGTCCTCAGGTGGCAAATCGGGTTCAGATGTGAGCAGGGAGGGGGTTCAGCGAGATTTATTGCCTATAGTTGAAGGTTCTACGGTGAACACCAAACACGGTGCCATCAAAACCGATCATATTTTGTTCATTGCTGCTGGGGCATTTCATGTTTCTAAGCCATCAGACTTAATACCAGAACTACAGGGTCGTTTTCCGATCAGGGTAGAGCTTGAGGCCCTCACTGAAGATAATTTTTATCATATTCTTAAAACACCTAAAAATGCCCTGACCAAGCAGTATGTGGCCATGTTGGAGGCTGAAGGAGTTACTTTAACGTTCAGCGACGAATCTTTACGAGAACTAGCCTCACTTGCGTTTCAGGCCAATTTGGAAGTAGAAAACATTGGTGCCCGGAGACTCCAAACGGTTATGTCACACCTCTTAAATGACATTTTGTTTGATGTTCCTGAGAAAATACCCTCGGGCTCAGGAATAGAAATAACCAGGGAAATGGTATCGGATAAACTGTCTAGTTTAATAAAAAACAAAGACCTTAGTCAGTATATTTTGTAAATAAACATTGTATTGTCTTTGATGAAAAGCGACTAAGTCTAAATTATGAATACAGTATTTCGAACATAAGAGACAAAAAAAATGACCTCTTGGAGGTCATTTTTTTTGTGTAATGTTTTAAATCTAAATCGTTTTCTTGGAGAACAATTTGCTGTAAATATTGGTCTTATAATTTTCAAACTGCTCCTTTTTGTGGTAATTTCCTCCAAAAAAAGTTATGATTTGGTGGAAATCTTTGGCTTTCATGTAGCCTGGCACAGGCTGAATCATGCTGAAGCTTTCGTCTAAATAAACTATGCTCGGGTAGCTCATTTTACCTTGAAGAAGTGCTATTGCAGCCTCATTAGAGCGATTGTTAGCATCGTATTTGTAAACTTTTGGGCCAATTTTGATATCTTTCTTTGATTCTGCATCTAGCTTGACGGCATAGTAATTTTGGTTGACATATTTTATTACTTCGGCGTTAGTAAAGGTTTCTCTGTCCATCACTTTGCACCAGCCACACCAGTCCGTGTACACGTCTATTAACACTTTTTTAGGTGTTATTTTTTGTTTGGCATAAGCTTCTTCTATGGTCATCCAGTTTATTTTTGTCTGAGCGTTTCCCATAACCACAGCCAAGAAAACCATAACTAAAGTCAATCTAATTATCATAATTACAATTTATTTTAAAACAATTAACGCAAAAAGTGTTCCAAAATTTTATTCCCAGATTGTATGGAAAAACTTTCCTCCTTCAGCATCCCTGCGTTGGTAGGTATGAGCACCAAAAAAATCTCTTTGAGCCTGAATAATATTGGCGGTATTAATATTTTGATTGAGGCTATTTATATAGTCATTGGCCGAAAGCATACAAGGAATCGGTAATTCTGCTTGCAACGCAGATAGGCAAAAACACTTTAGATCCCCCTTAAAGTCGATAATTTGTTGTTTTATTTCCGATACTTCAAAAAGGTCTGCTGTTGTTTCAAAATATATCTGAATATCCTCCATCAATGTACTTCTGATTATACAGCCATTGGTCCAGATACGGGCAATCTCCGACAGGTTAAGCGACCAATTGTAGGCATCAGATGCGGTTTTAATCAACCCAAAACCTTGTTGATGGTTGACCATTCTTGCTAAAGCATAAGCCTTTTCAATGATTCTAAAATCAAGATTTTTACTTTCATTTTCTGTATTTAATGGAATACTTTCGTATTTTTCTCTTACCGTAGACACATACCTTGCAAATAAAGCAGAGGTAATCAATGTAGCCGGAATACCCAATTCTGTGGCAGTAACGGTTGTCCAATTGCCCGTGCCTTTGTTGCCGGCTTGGTCCAATATTAGGTCAACTAACCATTTTCCTTTTTCTTTTTTGGTCAGAATTTTGGCCGTGATTTCTAGCAAGTAACTTTTCAGTTGGCCTCCATTCCAGTTATGGAATATTTCAGAAATCTCATCGGGATTAAGGCCATTTTTGTATCTCAAAAGTGCATAAACTTCTGCAATTAACTGCATTTCAGCATATTCCACACCATTATGAACCATTTTTATGAAATGACCAGAGCCATCCGCTCCAATATAGGTGCAGCAGCTTCCTCCATTTTTGTCTTTTGCAGCTATTTTATTCAGAAATCGCTCAATGTTTTTGTAAGCTGCAGCATTTCCAGAAGGCATTATTGAAGGTCCTCTCAAGGCTCCTTCTTCACCGCCAGACACTCCTGTGCCAATAAAATGGAGGTCGTTTTCCGCCAAATAGTCCATCCTTTTTTTGGTGTCCTTAAAGTGAGAGTTTCCGCCATCAATCAGTATGTCTCCTTTTTGAAGATAGGGCTTTATTTTTTCAATAAATTCGTCTGTTTCTACACCGGCTTTAATCATTAAAAATATCTTCCGTGGTGTTTGTAATGACTTGCAAAATTTCTCCAAGTCTTCAAAACCCTTTGCTGTTTTTAACTCTTCGTGGCTATCAATGAATTTTTCAGCAATGCTTACCTCTTTGTCTTCAACAAAACGATTAAATAGCGAAATTTGAAACCCATTGTTAGCTAAGTTGCGTGCCAAGCTCTTGCCCATTACACCCAAACCTACTAGACCAAACTCGCTCAGGTTTATTTTTTCTAGAGTTTCTTGCATCATTTCTGCGGGAGATTTTGTCAAGTCTATCTCAAGTGCATTTTGTGGTTCTTCAAGTGTCTTAAACTGAGAATCAAGTAATTGACTTGGCATAAAATGCCCTTTTCTAGCATTCATGCGGGCTTGAATGACTTCTTTAGTGCCTTTGAGGTAAAGAAAAACGATTTCGTTTTCGATATTTTTTGAAAGCAGAATTCTGTATTTTTCTTTGAGTGCCGAGCAAGCAAATATTCCCGACGTTTTACTCGCCACTAATTTTTGTGCGGCCTCATTGATACTTTCCAACCATTCAAATCTGTCTTCGTCCGTTAAAGGGTTGCCGGCAGACATTTTGTCGATATTGCTTTTGGAATGAAAATGGTCGCCGTCATAAAATTCCAAGCCTAGGTTCTCAGAAAGTTGAAGGCCAAGTGTGGTTTTTCCACTCCCTGAAACCCCCATAATAATATATATCTTGTTGTTCAAAAAATTAAATTTTTACCCAAAAATATGCCCTTTTTATCTAATTCTGCCTTTTTTTTCTGAAAAAACTTATATAAAAGAATTTAATTTGGTAATAGTCTTATTCTTTGGAGGTTTGCCTTTAATTTTGGCTTGAAAATAAGTTTGACTATGTCTGTAATAGAAAAAATAAAAATACTAGCCAAAGAAAACTCTGAAAATACCATTCGCCAGAGAAGATATTTGCACCAAAATCCAGAACTTTCATTTTGCGAATTCGAAACGGCGAAATTTATAGCCAACGAATTACGCATACTAGGTTTGGAGCCAAAAGAGGGTGTGGCTGCTACAGGTTTGGTGGCTTTGATAGAAGGTAAAAATCCTTCAAAAAAAGTAATAGCACTAAGAGCTGATATTGATGCTTTACCCATTTCAGAGCAAAATGAAGTTCCTTATAAGTCTAACAAAGAAGGTATTATGCATGCCTGCGGACATGACGTCCACACTTCGTCTTTACTGGGGGCAGCCAAGATTCTTGTTGACCTAAGGGAAGAGTTTGAAGGAACTATAAAATTGATTTTTCAGCCAGCAGAGGAAAAAGCACCCGGAGGTGCCTCGCTGATGATAGCTGAGGGTGTATTACAAAATCCCGATGTAAGTGGAATTATTGGTCAGCATGTGGCTCCCAATATTGAGGTTGGCAAAATAGGTTTTAGAGAGGGAATGTATATGGCGAGTACAGACGAGGTTTACATGAAAGTTGTGGGTAAAGGAGGCCACGGTGCAGCTCCGCACCAGGCGGTTGATCCTATTTTGGTAGCTTCGCATATTATAGTGGCCCTACAACAAATTATATCCAGAAATAGAAATCCATCTTTCCCATCGGTCTTAACTTTTGGAAAATTCATAGCTGAAGGTGCGACAAATATCATACCCAATGAAGTTTATATTGAGGGTACTTTTAGATGTATGGATGAAGATTGGCGTGCAGAAGGGCTTCAGAAAATGCAAAAAATGGCAGAAGGAATGGCGGAGGCCATGGGGGCAAAATGCGAGTTTTGGATAGAAAAAGGATATCCGTTTTTGCAAAACAATCCAGTGCTTACGCAAAGTTTAAGAGGTTTTGCGGCAGAGTATGTTGGTTCTGAGAATATCATAGATTTAGACCTTTGGATGGGGGGAGAAGATTTTGCTTTCTACAGTCAAAAAGTACCCGCCTGTTTTTATAGATTGGGTACCCGAAATGAGGCTAAGGGCATAATATCTGGTGTACACACACCTACTTTTGATATTGACGAACATGCCTTGGAAATAGGCCCAGGATTAATGGCCTACATGGCTTTGAGGGAGTTGGAGCAATGATTCTACCAGATATTTATTGTTACCATTTATCGAGTAGTCAATGGCTTAAGCACTTTTGGCATGATTTTTTCATTAGTTATGAATTATGAAATAATTTTATGTTATACACATTAGTAATAATTCAGATATTAGGTTTGGTATCTCTTTACTATTGGTTTTTTTTCAATAGTGAGTTTTTTTATTTGCTAAATAAGCACAAAAACGCACATCCATTATACCTGTTTTTTTTGCCTCTTTTGTTTATTTCTTATCCCGCGATTTTGGCTTTGGCTTATAAGATCGCATGGGATTTTTTTGATGAAAATGCCTATGTTTTGGCTTTTTTAATTTCAATTGTTCCAATTGGTATATTCTTGATTGGACTTGTTGTACTAAAGAAAATAAAACGCCTATAGTTAGTTTATTGAAGGTAGTTTTTTATCCACTGCAACTATGCCCAGTTTTTGTATTTTTTCGTAGGACTTACACCATTGCGTTATTCCACATTCCGAGCATTTGGGATTTCTTGCTAAGCAAGTATATCGCCCATGCAATATCAACCAGTGGTGAGCCTTTGGTATTATTTTTTCATCAAAAAGCTTAACCAATTCTTTTTCTACTAATAAGGGACTTTTTGCCTTTGGATTCACTAGGCCCAATCGATGCGACACCCTGAAAACATGGGTATCAACTGCCATAGTCGGTTGATTATGAATTACTGACGCTATCACGTTGGCAGTTTTTCTACCCACTCCTGGCATTTTGGTGAGGTCCTCGATAGATTCGGGAACTATGTTGTTGAAATTTTCGACCAATATCTTCGCCATACCCACCAAGTGTTTCGCTTTGTTGTTGGGGTAAGAAATACTTTTTATGTACTCAAAAACCTCGTCTGAGTCAGATCTAGAAAGGCTTGTGGCGTTCGGAAAACGCTTAAATAATTCTGGCGTAACCATATTTACCCTTTTATCGGTGCATTGTGCTGACAAAATTACCGCCACCAACAATTCATAGGGATTAGAATAACTCAATTCCGTTTCAGGATTGGGCATATTCGCCTCAAAATATTCAATAAGATTTTTATAGCGTTCTTTTAGGGTCATTTTAGATATAAACTAATGCAACAGCAACTAAAATTTTCAAAAAACTCAAAACTCAAAACTCAAAACTCAAAACTCAAAACTCATCACTCAAAACTCAAAACTCATTTCACCTTCCTCCTCCTATTCCTTTCAAAATCTTCTAGCACAAAACCACCCAATCCATCAAGATTACTGTAGTAGGCTCTGCCTTTGTTTATTTCGGTGAATTCATGTACAAACTGCTTCAAATAAGAATCTTGTGCAATCATAAAGGTTGTTATCGGAATATTTAATCGGCGTGCTTGAGCTGCAATGTTGAATGTTTTGTTTACGATTTTTCTATCAAGGCCAAAGCTGTTTTTGTAATATCTGATTCCCTCCTTTAAGCAAGTTGGCTTGCCGTCGGTTATCATAAATATCTGCTTATTTTTTGTTTTTCTTCTTCTCAGCAAATCCATGGCGAGTTCAAGACCTGCCACGGTGTTGGTGTGATAAGGGCCAACTTCCAGATAAGGAATGTCTTTGAGTGAAATTTGCCATGCGTCGTTACCAAAAACAATAATATCTAATGTGTCTTTCGGATATCGAGTTCGGATAATCTCGGCCATAGCCAAGGCAACCTTCTTGGCAGGAGTTATGCGGTCTTCGCCATACAAAATCATGGAATGGCTGATGTCAATCATCAAAACCGTGGAGGTTTGAATGTTCGACTCTCTGTCGGTTACTTCCAAATCCTTCTCGTAAATGACCAAATCGTCGCTCATGCCGTTGTTGATTTGGGCATTTCGAATTGACTCCGTCATGGCTATTTGGTCGAGGCTGTCACCAAATTGAAACGATCTAATGTCGCTGCTGTTTTCGTCAGAGCTTCCTGTATAGGCCGTTCTGTGATTCCCTGTAGATTTGGCTCTTTTGAGTTTCCCGAAAATCTCCTCCAAACTGCGTTTTCTAATACTTTGCTCTGACTTGGGCGTCATAATCATCTCACCGTCGCCATCTACTTCGGCCAAATAACCTTTCTCTTTGAGGTCATCGATAAAATCTGCAATGCCATATTTGTCGTCAGTGAGCTTATATTGCCTATCCAAATCGTTCATGTATGCCAAAGCTTCTGATACATTACCCGAAAATATCAAAAGCAGTTGTTGGAAAATATCCAAGAGTTTTTCAAAACCGGTATTTTTCTTTTCGTCGGGCTTAAAGTCTGAAAACTGAAATCCTAGCATTATTATTTTTCTGTTTTTTGATATTTTACTTCTGGCTCAGCTAGAAATGGGTCTAAATGCACGATTTCTCCGTCAAGAGATGTTACAATTGGTGTCTTTTTGTACTTTTTAAATTCTACCATTTTTTTGTAGGAATCTACCATTCCTTTCAAAACCTTGTCATGTAATTCAAAATTATTTTTTTTCATAAATTATTTTTTGAAATTAAAGTCCAGGTATTTAAGTCTAGAATGTTGTTTTCGAATGAATTACCTTCTGCGATTATCTTCGCATCATTGTTTGAATTGTCAACAAAAATCCACTCATCAACATTATCCATGTAAATATGAAAGAAGTTTTTCAAACCATTCGAGTATCTTCTGAAAATTGTTTCCTCAGGTATGTTATGTCCACCTTCTATTACTCTAGTTTGAACTCTTTTCAATGCTAAACTAGGAGAATTCAAGTAAATGAAAATAAGGTATGTTTCATATCCCTCCGCCTTTGATCTTAACAACAAGTTTTTATAGCTTTTTGTTGCTAAGGTGGTTTCAAAAGCGAAAGTTTCTCCAGCGGCCATCAAATGGTTAATTCTTGAAAGCATTATTCTGCCTGCTTCCAAAGCCACACTTTCGGGTTTATAGGGAGAAAGTGCTTTTGCAATTTCGTCAGCATTTACAAATTCTTGACAATCCAACAACTCTGGCAACAGCGATTGCGATGCAGTGGTTTTTCCCGCCCCATTTGGGCCTGCCAATATATAGATTCGTTTCATGTGTTTCTAATTTACCGTAAAACTCAAAGTCATTGAAAAAAACACTATAAATCAGTCCAATCCGCGTTCCAAAAAATATGGATATTCAAAAAAAACTAAAATCCATGAAACTCAAAGTCATTCTAAAAAACATTACAAATCAGTCAAATCCGTGTCATCTGTTTTCCAAAATAACTCAAATTTTCTCCTTAAAACTTTCAAAACCGAAGCTTTTCACCAATTCAAAAGTGTCGTCTTCGTGCCAAATGCCTATAGACGGCAATCCAACACCATTAAAAGTGGTGGTTTTCACCATAGTATAGTGTATCATATCATCAAAAATGACCGTATCACCAATTTCTAAAGGCTTCTCGAAGGAGTATTCCGACATATAATCGCCTGCTAAACAGGTCATACCACCCAGCCTGTATGTTGGTTTTCCTTGAACGGCATCTGTTGCTCCCCAAACTTTGGGTTTGTAGGGCATTTCTAAAGTATCCGGCATGTGAGCGGCAAAAGAAATATCCAAAATGGCTACATCAACGCCTTGGGCATCCACAATATCCAACACTCGGCTTCTCAAATACCCCGTTTGCCAAGCAATAGCAGAACCTGGTTCTAGAATAATGTCAATGTTATAAGTAGCTTTCACACGTTTTATGGTAGCTATGAGGTGAGCGTGGTCGTAACCTTCTTTGGTCATTAGGTGTCCACCACCCAGATTCAGCCATTTGATTTGATGTAACAAATCGCCGAATTTTTCCTCAATATGTACCAATGTACGCTCCAAAACATAAGAGTCGTTTTCGCACATGGTGTGGGAGTGAAGGCCTTCTATTCCTTCTGGTAAAGTGCCTCCAAGGGCGTCTCTGGTGATTCCCAACCGCGAACCTACCACGCACGGATTATACATATCGGTGCTTACTTCGGCATATTGCGGGTTGATTCGCAAGCCCATTGATATTTTTCTTTCAAAACCATCTACTTGGTTTTTAAACTGCTGAAACTGATTCAGGGAGTTGAAAGTAATATGTGAACTATAGCCCATCAATTCTTCAAATTCCTCTGGTTTATAGGCAGGTGCGTAGCTATGAGCGAGGCAGTCCATTTCTTCAAAAATGAGTCGGGCTTCGTTCAGTGAGCTGGCAGTGGCACCCGAAAGATATTTTTTCACCATCGGAAACATCTTGTACATCGAAAAACCCTTTAAGGCCAAGATGATTTCAGCTCCTGATTGGGTCTGAACTCGGTTGATCAATTCAAGGTTTTTGCGAAGAAGTTTTTCCTCTAAAACGTAGCATGGAGAAGGTATTTGTGAGAAGTCGATTGCCATTTGTTTGGTTTTTTATGCGAAATTACTCAATCAAAAAAATACCGCCAAAGAAATTGATTCTTTGGCGTTAATTATATCGGTTTTTAAGGAATTATTTTGCGAAGCTCAATCCTACTAATGCTGTAAATGGCCTAGAAGAATATCCATAAACCTCTGTAAACGATTTATTTGCAAGATTTTGGATGTTAAGGAATACGCCAACGGCCTCACTTATTTTATAATTCCAGTTGGTATGTATTTGTGTAAAACCATCAAGAATAACCGCCTCGTTTGTAAATGTGTCGCTGTTGTAATACAAATCGTTCCTTTTGCTTAAATGCTGAGCAGTTACCGAGCCTTTAAGTTTTGAATTGAAGTTATAAGATGCCGTAAGATTCAAATTGTGATTTGGTCTTCTCAAGAATGCATTTATTTCCTTAGAATTTAGTTTTAAATCATCTGAAATTTTACCATTTAAAAAGGTGTAATTGGTTGAAAATGAGAGTTTTTTGTAATTTGCATTTCCATCTACTTCTAAGCCATTATTGCTTTGTTCAGCGAGGTTGATGTATTGCCCATAGGGTGGTTTGTTGGTAGAAAGGAACGAAATGAGGTCAGTATATTGTCTATTGAAATATACCATTCTGAAGTAATTAGATTTCGACTTTCCGAAAAACTGCCATCCCAAATCTATAGTTTTGGCGTTTTCAGGCTTCAGTTCAAGATTTCCGTAAGGAGAATATAATTGGTATAGAGCAGGGTTTTTAAAACTACTCGAAGCAGTTGCAAAAAGCTTCAAGTATTCGTTTATTAAATAAAATGGATTTACTGAATATGTAAAATTATTGCCGTAAACAGAATGATTGTTAAATCTGCCACCCAATTCCAATCCAAGGCCGTTTTGAAGATTTACATTTATCGCACTGTATAGACTTTTGTTGGTTATATTGGCCAAGTCTGCCAAAATCGGGGCATCAGTAAAAGGTCCAAAAGAGCTCATTGAAAAATAATCATAGGCCATATTTTGGGCTATGTAATCTGCTCCAATTAAACATTCAGTAGTTTTGTGTAGTTTGACATTTGTAAAAATCTCTGCAAAAGAAGCTTTTGAGGTATAATCGGTATTTGAAAAACGCGAAAAAGCACTCGCCGCAACATCAGAGCTATCGTTCTTGAAATTGCGGTAGGTTTGGTTGTATAAATAATTAAAAACCAATTTTCCTTTTGGTAATTGTAGCTGCAGTCCACCTCCAATTTGATTGTTTTTGCTCAAATAAGCATAGTCTTTGTCATCCACAAATGCACCTTCATCTAAATCTGTTTTGTAGGCGTTGAATCTATATAAACCGTTAATTGTTAAATTTTTAGCTAATTCATGGGTAATAGAAAGCTGAGAATTTGAGGTATTGAATCCATCGTTTTCAAACTTATCGGTGTGTGTTTTTGGAGCGGCTGCTGAAAAACCGCCGGTAGTAGATAAAGACTGCGAAAAATTATAATTGGTTCTGTTTAATGTGCCAAAAACACCAAAGTTAGCCTGAAGTGTTTGCTGACTTCCTGCGGCTAAACTGGCCGAAAGGCTTTGTTTTTCTTTACTTTTTCTGTTGGTAATGATGTTTATTACACCGCCAATTGCATCAGACCCATAAAGACTCGACTGTCCGTTTTTCATGATTTCTACTCGCTCAATCTGTTGTAGCGGCAGCAGATTGATATCGAATGTACTTCCAATTCCTGACGCTTCATTCACGGGCACACC
>Ga0164293_10004420_pt1 | contig 12026 bp, 5 predicted proteins | sample GEODES118metaG_FD_111487 | JGI IMG/M metagenome (GOLD analysis project Ga0164293, IMG submission 111487) | Eutrophic lake water microbial communities from Lake Mendota, Wisconsin, USA - GEODES118 metaG | ecosystem: Environmental > Aquatic > Freshwater > Lake | place: USA: Lake Mendota, Wisconsin... | reverse complement strand
CATTCAGCAGGGCAGCGCAGCGAGCCCGAGTGTATATACCAACTTGTTATACAGCACTACGATGAATAGTTCAGGCACTTATACCATTAGTTTTACACCTACGCAGTCATCGGTGCAGTTGAGCATTGCGTATAGTTATTTTAACACGAATGCAAACACCTTGTGCTTTACCTTAGACAGTGTAAACTACCAACAGCAGAGTGCGAGTGTGAGCAGCACACAGTTGGTGCAGGTAAGTAATAAACTTAACGACGGGTATCGATACGGATACAACTCACAAGAAAAAGTAGATGAAATAGCAGGCGCGGGTAACCACACCACGGCTGAGTTTTGGGAGTATGATACAAGGCTGGGAAGGAGATGGAATAGGGACCCTGAACCTACATTTGGAATTAGTGAATATGCAGCCTTTAATAACAATCCAATTTTGTTCGCTGACCCTGATGGTAAGTTTCCGATTATCCCAATTATAGCAGCAGCAGCATATTATGTCTCATCTAAGATAATGGAAAAGAGTGAGGGTAATGATGTAATTCGTACAGTTGGTTATAGCATGCGACATCCTGTAAATGCCTTTAAAACTAATGGGCCGTTTTTAACTAATCACAACGATGTTGCAACAAACTTTCAGGTAAATATCGGGAAAGCTCTTGGCGTAAAAAATGTTGAAGGTGGCGTACAAAATGCTATTCGTCACACTCTATGGCAAGCATTATTAACGCAAGACATGGGGGCAAAAGCAGCGTCACGAATTGGAAATGCTCACGAATCAACTACTAATGTAGATATGAATCAACGTGTGTTTAAAGGTGTAACAGCTAAAGATGATGCAGATAGGACGATTGATTTACTGAATAATCAAATTGGTAGAGTAATCGGTGAACAAAATAAAGATGCAGATAATATTACAACAGCAAAAGCCGTAGTAACAGAGTATTTTAAGAATGGTTTATATGCAATGACGGGAAATGATAAAGATGGTTATAAAGTTCAAAAAACAAAATTAACAAAGAGCCAGTATGAGACCGCACTTAAAGAAATTGATAAGAAGGGTCAAGATGGCATGAACAAAACAACAGATGAGAAAAAATAGTCTATTTATTGGATTGGTCTTACTTGTGCTGCTTGGGTGTAACGGCAGTAAAAAAAGTAAATTTTATTCGTATATAGAAAGAAATTGTACGTTTGAAAAAAGTGATACTTCTTACATTGACTTAAAGGATTTTTTCCAGGTTAATTATGATACCATGTATGTTTTTGGCGAGTATACACAGTTGAAAGGTGTGAGACTTATTTTAGGTATTCAAGATTATGAAAGTAGTAATGCTTTGATGTCTAAAGGATTTTTGGTTGAAGATTCTTATAATAAAATTATTCTGCTAAAAGACCATAAGGTTTTATTTGATGAAGATATGAAGATGCCTTATTTATACAGCGATGGTATCGAGGTGAAAAAAGAAGGCGTGTTTGATGGAGAACCCTACACACATCATGCGAAAATTTTTACGACTTCAAAATTTATGATTATAAGGGAGGAAAATGAAAATGGGGAATATTATATATACCGAAATGTTCTTAGTGATGGTTCTTTAATGCCGTTCGAAACCATAGAATAAAAGATAAAGCAAAAAAGCCTCGCAAGTCGGGGCTTTTTTATTTTACATCCTGCAATACATTAGAAAGAGCATCTTTTAATTTAGGCTTACCAAAAAAGGCATCAAGCATACTGTAAAGCGTATTTTTTATCATCGTTTAGGCTCTCAATCAAAGAAACTTTTTCCATTTTGGCTTTATAATTGAAGTGCAGAAAGTTAATAAAAATGGAGTAATAAAAATTATTTAAAAATTTATGGAGTTACGATGTATTAATTGATGCAAAATTAATAAATAAGGATTCTATAAGAATTAGCCTATTAGATACAATGTCTGATATGGGGAAAGCGGACGTTTATACTTTTGACATTAAGTAATTTAGGGCTTAAGCCATGGTATAATACAATACTGGTTGGGGAGAATGTTGTGTATTGTGTCATTTCCCATTTATCTTTTCTATTGCTTTGTTTTCAAGTCTCTTAGCTAATTCTTGTGGGGTATAAACATTTAAGCAAATTAGGATTAAACAGAATCCAGTTGCAATTGGGATGATGGTTGTCGACCATTTGTCGTAATTGTTGTGAACGATGTAGGAAATAAGCCCCAAAAGTAAAAATATTCCAAGGATACAAACTTTTGTCCAAGTTGAATTGAATAGATCGCACCAAATTACACACGTAAGAATAAAAAATATCGAACATAAAATAAAAATCCAAAAATTTGGAATTTTTGGCTTTATTGGGGTCGTGCTTATATAACTATTAAGGTCGCAACCTAAATCTTTTAATAAGTTTTTTATTTGGTCAGCGTCCCCTTCTATATCTCTTATTTTTATTTTAGCCATTAATTTTGCCTTTAGAAGGTTGCATAATTTTTTCAACGTCTAATTGAGCTTTCTCTTCAGACCATTCTTTTGCATTGTCATCTTTGATTACAACTATTTTATTCTTTATGAGTAAAATATTTGTCCCAACGAAAGAGTGTATTTGATCTCCCTTTTCATTTTCAAACAAGTTTGTCCTTTTAAGCGCTTCTGTTATTTCTTTTGAGCTGCTTCTTAATTCGTCTTTATTTTGCAAATTAAGTCCTAATTCGTATACAATTATACTTCCTTTGTCGTATGGAAATATTGTGGATTGTATTCCAACATCAGGTTTTAGGAAGCGACTAAAAAGTCTCCTAAAATTATTTATGTATGTTTGAATTTCTTGCCTGTAAATTTTCATTTTTAATTTATCATTTGTCGTGGGATTGTCTTTAAACTTTACACACAGCTTATATATTTCAACATCTTTAAGTTGTTATAAAAATAAAATAATTGTTAGTTTAAAGACAAAAAAGTATTTGCCATATCAAAAATATATAATAACATCTATGGTAAATGTCGGTAATTTTACCTTATTCAATACTGTACTTATGATTAGCATTTCAAGGCTTGATTTAAATCAGCAATTATTTCCTTTTTCAGCCTTTTCTATTTCTTTGAAAAAATATTCAATCACGAATCAATTTGTAATTGGATTTAAATAAATAAAATAGATAGAACATAACCATAAATAATATTACTAATTGCTTCGTAAGCGATATTCTTACTTTGTAGTAGATGTTTGATTTAATCACAAAGCGCTTTGTAATTGCTTTAATCTTCGATGAATTAATGAATTCCAATCACTATGCAATTGGTGATTGAATGTGCGCCTATTTGGTTCTTCTTCTTTTCCCTTTTCACATCTTGTAATTACTTTTTAAAGTTGTTATTATGCTCATCTGCTGACTCGATTTTAATAAGAAATAAAACACGGTAATATTACCGTGTTATATGTTTGGTTATTTTCCTTATACCGTTCAACTTTATACTACCTGAATTATTTCCTATTTTTTAAAAAGTGAATTGCTTTATGCAAGGTGTATTCATCTTTTTATATGTATAGAAATAAGTATTCGGTTTCTATTAATGATTCTTTATGGGCTACTTCATTCATTAAGAGTTTTAAATTTTTTCAAATGATTACTCGTATTTGTATTGTACTTCTCTTCTTCATAGGATTTGCGCATAATTTGTTAGCACAGGGTTTTCATTTTCCGATTCGTGAGCAGAGCAGTGGGGTTTTGCGTTCATCGGAATTAAAGGGGATGTTTACGGGTGTTTCGTATCCGTCATCGGCGTTATTGTATGTGAGTAATGATCAGCGCAGTGTTCAGTTGGGGTCTGCGGGTACGTTTTCATCGAATGCTCAGTACAAGAGTAATTATACGCAGGTTAGGTTTTTTGTAATTCATGAATCCGATACCTTACCGCATCATTCGTATGCTTATCGTTTGATTTATAAGTTGGAGGGGTCGACCTTGTTGCAGGATTCTGCGGTGAATGTAACGGAGGTGGATACGTTGGTGATTGGTTATAATGGGGATTCCTTGACGTCGTATCAGGATGAGCAAATCAAGTTGCGTTCGGGTTTGTATAATGCGAAGTTAACGGTGTTGGGTATTTATGATGCTACGGCGAGTGTGCCTACGTTGTTGTCGAGTGCAGTATTGGCAAAGAATTTTGGTATTGAGTTAACGATGCGTTATCAGGTGTATACGAAGTTGAGTTCGTTATCGAGTATGAATTTACAGACGGGTAGTAGTTATGATGGGAGTAGTGGGATGTTGACGGTATCATGGAATTATGCGAGTACGCCTTATTTGGGTAAGCATACGCCAGCGCAGTATGATTTGGAGTGGACGTATGTGGATGATTATGGCGATTCTACGAGTACGCCGTTATCGAGTAGTTTGGTGCATTATACGTTTAAGCATAATGCTACGCGTGTGACTACAGATTCGATGAGTTATAAGATACCGATTGTGTATCCTCGTGGTTATGTTATTTTTAGAGTGCGTATGGTGCGTCCTGATGCAAGTTTGTATCAATATCCGGTGTATGGTAATTGGAGTTTGTCGAATAGTAGTGGTGTGGTGAGTTCTTTAAGTAGTGGTGCGCATTATTATCGTGTGGCTACAGCGCATTTAGGTGATTCTTTGAATTGGAATTATTCGATTCAATTTGCGGAGGGTGGTAAGTATAAGCATGTATTGAGTTATTATGATGGGTTGTTAAAAAACAGACAAACGATAACGCGTTTTAATAGTAGTGCGGATAAGTTATTGGTAACGGAGCAGGTGTATGATTATGAGGGGAGAGCGGCGATAAGCACCTTGCCTTCTGTGGTGAAGACGAGTGCTTTTAAATATCAGGATAGTGTAAGTATATCTTCGCAAACGAATTTACCGTATCAGGCTGCTGATTTTGATAGTAAGCCTACGACGTGTCCGGATAATTTAGTGGTACCTGCATTTTTATCGGCATCACGATCGAATGTTTATTATTCGAGTTTGAATACGGATACGATGGGTATGCAGAAGTTTGTGCCGAAGGCGAATGGTTATCCTTTTGTGCATACGCAGCTGTCGCCAGGGTTTAGTGATCGAGTAGATAAGCAAGGTGGTGCGGGTCCTGTTTTGCAAATTAATAATGGTCATGATGTTGCAAATTTTTATACGACTGCGGAACAAAAAAATATAAATGCTTTATTTGGATTGAATGCGGGCATTGCGTCGTATTACAATAAGACGGTGAGTAAGGATCAGAATGGTCAGTTGTCGATGGCCATAAAAGATTACAGAGGGAAGTTGGTTGCTACGTCTATATTGGGTACGGTAGATACGGTATCGCAGGCTTTGGTTTTAAACGATGAGGTGCCTGCTACGCAATTGATTAGTGAAGATAAATTAGATGGTGCGTTGCAGTTAAGGGTGGGCAATGAGAAGCGTTGGAGTGGGAATCATTTTATGGATGCGGATGCCAGTTTGGTTCGTGTTAAGTATACGTATAGCTTACCTCCGTTTCCGGTATGTACGAGTCCTCAATTTATAGGTTTGTCTTTGGCGGCTTCGTATGATTATAGTATGCATGATGCGTGTGGTCAACTGGAGTTGCATCGAACGGGCACGTTGGGTACAACGGGAGTGGTTAGTGCGGCAACGGCAAATACGTCTGTTTCACAAACAGATCAATTGCCCTTAGCAAAGGGTAATCATACGATTAATAAAACGCTTCGTGTGGCAACGTCGGATATATCGGGTGCGGTAGATTCTTTTATTAGTTTTTCGACTGCGCATCCTTCAAGTACGTGTTTAAAGACGGAGCAGGCATTTATTAAGGAAGCGGTAGATGCGATAACGCTACCGTGTTCGTCGGTAGCGGAGACGGAATGTGATGTGTTAAAAAGAGAGATGGAGGAGGAGTTGTTTCCGTATAACAAGTACGGAAAGTTTACGCAAGATTTTTCTAATACGGCGGGTAGTTTAACGGTTGGTATTTATCCATCTATATTTGATATTAATCGGGGGGATGTGAGTGCGTCGTATCGCTATATGTCACCCTGTGTGTTAAGCGCGTTGAATGCGTTATCAATTGTTGTTTATGGTAATGTGTATACGAATTTAGGTGGTCTTCCTGCGGATACGTTTCGTTATGTGTACGAGCATGCTTCAGGCGTTGATCGATATCAAATTGCGGAGGCTTTATTGCCCTTGCATCCGGAGTATTGCAAATTAGCATCTTGTTTTGTGGATACGTTTATGGAGCGTTTAGATGCGATGTCTACGGCTGCAGAAGCGGTTCGTTATGGTTATTTTACCTTGAGTGATTTGTTGCAAAAAGATACCTACTTAAGGACTAAGTTGCAGGCTGCGCCTTTTAATTTAGCGCACATTAACGATTCTTTAGCTACGGTATATGGGGGTATGATGGGCATTGATACGCTTGCGTGTAAGATGGCTTTTACGAGTGCAGATGATACGCTTGCCAGCAAAGAGGCGCTTTCGTTTTTTGGCACTGCGATTCAGCAGTTTGATTTTCCAGATACGCGTACCAAGGATTTATATTTTGAGCAGTTAAAAACGATGTACACGGCCAATCATAACAAGTGGAAAAGTGTATTGCGTTCTAGTGGCAATAATACGTGTGCGCCGTGTGCACCGGGTCAGTTTACGGGTCGTATACCGGTTGTGTTGCCGCTGCCTTTGGTACCTGTTTATTTTGATTCAAGTGGTGCGTTATCACAAGCTTCAGGATCGATATTGGGTAGTTTTAGCACGGCACAGCAGCAGCAAATACTGTCTATTTTATCGATTACGGCAGCCGATACGGCGTTGATTAGCATCCGAAAAGACAGTGTGATGGCGCTTGATCGACGTGCTGATACCTTGCTTACCCGCATTGCTGTAGATACGTTGGTGGCGCGTTTAGCCAATTGTTTTAGTTCGAGTGTAGCGCAGCAGCAATTGCATGATACATTAATGGCTATGTTTTATAGAGGCTTGGTTCATAAGGGGGCTTATACGCCCAATCAAGTTCGTTATGCTATTATTGCATCGGGTAATAGTTTAAGTGATTTGTGTCATCCGTATTTGTATAATTATGTACAAACAGCAGCTACGCCAAATACGGATGGTCGTTGTAAAAGTGATGCATATTACGAATCGGTGCATGCTTTTTTAAATGAGTCGACGATTAAAACGGCGTTAATGGCAGCGGGCAGTACAACGACGGTGTATACGAATCCGAGTTATGCGACATCGAATACCTTTGCGGCAGCGATACATGCGCAATTAAATGGTGCAGCTACGTACTTGCTTACAAATTATGATATAGATAAGCAGGCGTATTATTTACGATTTGTACGCAATACGGATACGGTAGTTATAACCTTGCATGCAAACGATCGGGTGTGGGTTAATAATCAATCGATGCCTGCTTTTCACAATGCTTCTACAATAGCCTTTACGAAGGTGTCGTGTTATTTTGATCGTCCTACTGCGGAGGCGCCAGGCTATGTTGGGTTATATATGTTTACGGCAGATGCGCAGCGCAATGATGTGGTTAATGGCATTACGCTTACCACGCCAATAGCATGTACTGGATGGACGCAAGGCAAGGTGCCGTTTCAGGAGGCTAACAGTGGTAGTTTGAGTGCTTGTGTGCCGTGTACGCAATTTAAAACCATCTTTACCGCCTTTAAAGATACCCTGCAATCGTATGGGGGCTTCAATGCAGATCATCCGCTGTATTATGCGGCGTTATTTAATTTTGCTAATTATCAATTACAAACGGTTTATACGGAAGCTGATTATCGTTTGTTTTTACAGAGTTGTGCTTTAGCCGATTCCATGTTGATCCCCGCTAATGGGGGTTGGGCCAAGTTGAGTTTTCCTACGCCGAGTGTAAATGGTGTAAGCTACAGTAGCTTTGCAGCGTTCCAATCTAGTTTTAGTAATTATACACCACAGGCTTTAATCGATTATCAGAGCGGTACTAATGAGTGGGTAGTTTTAGATCCGCAATCTATTCCGTACCATCAGTATGCTGCTTTAAAAGCCTTGGTACAAAGCTTTGGTGGGTCGGTCAATAGTACTTCGGGGAATACGGGTATGGGATATTTACTCTATCCTACAACGGCTAATTTGAATGGCTTGCTTAATGCTACTGGATTAAGTACTTCGGGTTCGGCACAATCGGTTAATATGATAGTGGGTGGAGCAAGTTTATCGGGACAACGCGTAGTACTTGCTGCGGCAAGTAATGCAAGTCCGATGTCGATTGCTCAAGGTATTGCAAAGTTGTATGCCAATATCTATCAAAATAATACCACCGCTTTTTGGATGCCTTATGCGCTGGCAACGGTAAATGAGGACTATTATAATCCCTTGAAGCAGGCGTATTTAAATTATACGTATAGTGCGCAGCTGCGCAGTACACCACGTGTGTTAGATACGCTTGAAACGGCGGTATTGACTACGTCATTAAGTGCGTTGAATGGTAGTATGCCGAGTTATTATAGTACGAGCAGTAGCATGGATAGTAGAAGTAATTTGTATTACAGTGATGCCACACAAGTATATGCAGGTTATGGAGTGCTCACCACGATTTTAAATGAAGTAAAAAGTAATTTGAATAATACGTTGTTATTGCCGAGTACGAGTAGTGTGATGAGTGCAAGTTCGAGTACGGGTATTTTAAAATTGTATCGTTGTCAGGATGGCTTGTATGCGTATCAGTATTTTAAAAACGGCAGCTTACAATTATACAATGTGTATTTGCGTGTACCTGCGGTGGTGCAAAAAAGCAGGCATGCATATTTGGTACCTGTAGGGGTGAGCTTGTCTACGGGCGATACGATTGTGCAGCGTTTTGTAGTGCACATGGTTGATCCGCAATATCCAAGTGATACGATAGTGGTGCAGGGAAGTTGTGATTTTGATTTGGGGTGGAGCAAGGTATTGCATGATGTTTTATTGGGCACTGCACGAAGCGGAGCTGCTAATGCAGCAGTGCTAAGTGGTATGATGGGTGCGGACAATAACTGTGAGCAGGATCGAATTAGTGCGGCTATTGCAGCGGGCAAGGTGCGTTATGCGCAGTATATTGATTCTACTAAATCGGCTTTGTATGCTGCGTTTTACGATTATATAATGCAGGCATCAGAAGAGCATTTATGGATTGATTATACGGATAAGCGTTTTGCGTATACCTTGTATAATTATGATTTAGCGGGTAATTTAATTAAGACGGTTCCGCCTATGGGTGTGCAACCTTTGGATAGTGCCAGTATAGTGCCTATAGATGCTATGCGCGCGAGCAATACGTTTAATGTAGCGCAGTTGCCGAATCATAAAAAGACATCGCGTTATGAATACAATACGGCCAATCAGTTGGTGCGTGAGCACACGCCTGATGGTGGGGAGAAGCTTATGTATTATGATGCTAAGGGGAATTTAATTTTATCGCAGAATGATAAGCAGCGACCGAGGGGTTTGTATACGTATTGTTTGTATGATGCGCAGAATAGAATCATAGAAACGGGAGAGGTGAATTGGATGAACTGTGTATATTTTGCGGATGTGCCCTTGTATGATGCGAATAGAAATTTGACTACGCCGCCCAATGCGTGTGCGTGTCAGAATTTGAATACCGGTATGTGGACGTATTGCATGCCATCGAGTCAACTTAATTTTACGGACAATGTGCAATTTGCGCAGACGATACAGAGCAAGCCGCGAACGCAGGTGGTGGTAACGGTGTATGATCAAGCGTTTAAGGATTTATCAACGGTAACGGGTTTGAATAAGCAAACGAATTTGCGCAGTCGAGTGGCGGCAAGTATGTATTATCCGAGTGTGGGTGTGAACAGTAATAGTGTGTATAGTCATGCTACGCATTATTCGTATGATGCGGTGGGTAATGTTATAGGTTTGGTGCAGGAGTTTCCGGAGTTGAGTAGTGTGCATCAGCAGTATAAACGTGTAGATTATGAGTTTGACCTGCATAGTGGCAAGGTGACGATGTTGAGCTATAATAGGGGCTTTGCCGATCAGTTTTATCAGCGCTATACGTATGATGCGGATAATAGAATCACGAGTGTGGAGACGAGCCATGATGGGTTTATTTGGAAACGTGATGCAGGTTATACCTATTATCAACATGGACCTTTGGCACGGGTATCTTTGGGTGCGCAACGCGTGCAAGGGGTGGATTATGCCTATACGTTGCAGGGTTGGTTGAAGGCTATTAATGGCTCGGCTATAGATACGAACTTAGATATGGGTGGTGATGGAAAGTCGGGTGTGGTAACACCACAGGATGCGTATGGAACGGGTCTGTATTATTTTGCTAATGATTACGAAGCCATTGGTGCGAGTACGTGGAACAATGTACCGCAGCAGACCAAAAATTTGTACAATGGTAATATTGCGCGTCAAAGCACAGCGTTGAATGCGTTTGGATCGCTAGCGAGTGCATATACGTACGATCAACAAAATCGTATTCGTCAGGCGCAGTATGGTAGCCTCAATAATCAAAACGTGTTAGCGTTCAACAACTGGTATGCCAGTGCGTATGCGTATGATTTGGATGGTAACCTACAAACGCTTACGCGCCGCAATGGAGCAGGTGCGCTGCTGGATAGTTTTAGCTATGTGTATACGGCACCGAATGATCATAATAAACTCAGTGATGTGTGGGATCAGGCGGCCAACCTTAGCGGATCGTATGATGATATTAAACAAAGTGCAGCACCATCGGTTCGTTATTTGTATGATGAGCTTGGTCAGTTGAGTAAAGACCAGACGAGTGGTACGGATACGATACAGTGGAACTTGTATGGCAAGGTGAGCAAGGTAGAAAACAAGACCCAAAAATGGACCTTGGACTTTGGTTATGATGCGTCAGGTCAGCGTGTGAGCAAGTCGCAGCGCTTAAGCAGCGATACGCGCAAGTTGGATAAGAATACGTATTATGTGCGTGATGCGACAGGTAATATTTTAGCGGTGTATGAGCTCAAACAACAATGGCATACAGGTAAGTATATAGAAAATGTGTTACAGAATGTGTATGCGGCCATCGACCCTGCGGTGTCTAGTGGAGCGGGTTTTGGCAATCCAGCTACGTATTATGTCAGTGCGCTTAATACGATGGGTGTGTTGAGTGATCCGAGTTTTAAACAAGCGATACAGCCCTATATTGGCACAACGATGACGGCCCAATCAGCAGGTCAGGTGCTGAGTGCCGATGCGAGCTTGCGTCAACAGTTTTTGAGCAATCAACCAGGTGCCTTGCTAAGGGCTATGCAGGGGTATAGCAAAGCACAGAGCAAGTATCCGATAGCCGATGTGTTAGCGGCGTATATGGAGGTGGAACCTTCGAGAGTGATTAATGGTTTATTGTACGCGTTGTTTAGCGACGCTACGCAAAGCGATAGTGTGTTGTTGCAGCGCAGCAATCACTTGGCTACCTTAGTACCGGGGTTGATGCAGCAGTTTGTTTATGACTATGAATTAGATACGAGTAGTGTAGCGCGTCAGCAGCAGTTATTAAAAAGTGTAGCACAAAACAGTACGTATATCAATAGTTATTTACTAAGTCGATACAGCACGTCAGGCATTGCACCGTTATATCCATGGCTTGCAAGCACAACGAGCGACTCTACACAACTTATAAGCGATAGCTTGTGTGATTATATGATTGGTACGGCATTGCAGTACTATGGCGATGCAGTAGCTAGCCAACAAGCCGATCAACAGCAGACAGATAAGAGCCAAGTGGGCGTGTATGCGTTTGCGAACTGGTGGCAAGGAGCGAGCAATTATATCAATACGATAAGTCCGGACTTATTGGGTAGTGTTAGCTATGATAGCGATCCTGCACAAGCCGTAAATAATTACCTCACGTCTTCTATAGGCGATATCAACAAGGTGAACGAAGCGGTAGCTGCAAGCAGTGATGGTGCTCCAAACTTACAACGCTTAGCGAGTTTACTACAAGTAAACCTATCGCCGAGCAATATGACAAGTCCTTATGTAGATGTGTTGAAGACGCAACAGATGCGCTT
>Ga0164293_10004419_pt1 | contig 12031 bp, 9 predicted proteins | sample GEODES118metaG_FD_111487 | JGI IMG/M metagenome (GOLD analysis project Ga0164293, IMG submission 111487) | Eutrophic lake water microbial communities from Lake Mendota, Wisconsin, USA - GEODES118 metaG | ecosystem: Environmental > Aquatic > Freshwater > Lake | place: USA: Lake Mendota, Wisconsin... | reverse complement strand
GGTGCTGGTGCAGCGCCTGCGGGGGCAAGGGGGCTGGCTGGTGGTGGCCGCCTTCGACGACGCGCCCGCGCTGCAGGGCCGCAGTGTGTTGGGTATCCCGGTGAAGGGGCGGCTGGGCGCGGTGGCAGAGTCCAAGCTGCTGCCCAAGGTGGATTACGTCATCGTGGCCATCCCACCGGCGCAGGAGGCTGAGCACGCCCGGGCGATGGAACTGGCGTACCGCACGGGCAAGACGGTGGTGCCCTGGGAGCCTGCTTCTGTCTGACGAACGATTGTCCTGCGCATGAAGATCAAAGGCCTTGATGGTTTGAGTATTTGTCCTGGGACCGCCTCGAAGGCGATCCTTCCGTGTTGAACACTCAGCAGTGGCTGGACTGGTTCCGGCGAGGGCCAGGCCTTCTCGTCGATCTTGGGCTCGTGAGCGTGTTCTTCGGTGTGCCCACGTCCCGCGTCCTGATCAACGTGGGTCTGGCGCTGCTTCTTGTTGGACTGGTTCTAGGGGGGGGCTACCGCACGTTGTTCGAGCGAGTGCGGAGCTACGCGCTGCTATGGCCAACTTTGCTGGTGTTGGGGCTGGTGCTGGCTGGGTCGGCATGGAGCGTTGGTTCGCCTGCCGTTGTCAGTCTTCACCTGTCGCTGTACGGGAAGCTGCCGTACTTCTTGCTCGTCCTGGTCGCGCTGGACTCTCACCGGCGCGTAACTTATTCATGGGGGGCATTCTCCGCCGGGTGTCTGCTCATGGTCTCGCTCCTGTATTACCGCTACATGGCTTTGCGCCTCGGTTGGGAGGCCCCACCATCCGCAGGACACAGCGCCTACTCGGTACTCAGGAACTACGCGGTCCAGAGTCTCCTCACCGTCTTCTGCTGCCTGGCCCTGGCCATCACTTTGCAGCGCGCCCATGCATTTGGCGCACGCGTGGTCGCCGTCCTGGGGCTGGTAGCTTGCCTCGCATCGCTCGTTTTCCTGCTGGAGAGCAAGACTGGGCTGGTGGGGCTCTTGCTGGTGTTGGTGCTTGTTGCGTTCAACCACGGCAAGCGCGCCGGACTCCTCGCCTCTATCGCCGCGATGGCTTTGCTGGCGCTTGCGTTCAAGTTCTCGCCCGTGCTGACCGGCAAACTGGGGTCATTGGCTGCCGACCTGTCGGCCCTGGTCTCAGGCGGCCCGGTCGAACGTACTTCCTCAGGCGGCTACCGTCTGGCCATGTGGTCTACCGCTCTGCAGTTGATGGCTCAATCGTGGTGGTTCGGCCACGGCACGGGCTCTTATGCGGCGCTGTCGCCGCAGTTCTTCAACGCGGCGGAGTGCGCGGTGGCCTGTGTCCACCCGCACAACCAGTGGCTCTTCTTCGGGGTGGAGTACGGGCTGCTCGGCGTGGCAGTGATCTCGTTCCTCGTCTACCGCATGGCCGCGCTGGGGCTGTCTGCGCCCGCCCACCTGCGCCAGCTCGTCTGGGGCCTGACGCTGCTCTTCGTGGTGGATGCGATGTTCAACGCCCCGCTGTGGCTGCCGGGTGAGCGCGTGTTCTTCTTCTCGATGTTCGCGCTGCTGGCGGCGCAGATACGCCTGGCTTCACCCCCGGCGCGCAACCCACTGCCTTAGCTCCCTTTCCACCACCTCGGGCATCTCCAGCATGCCCGGGTGTGCGTCCAGTGCGGTCACCAGGCGCCGCAGGCCCTTGGCGTTGGGCACGTCGCCTGCCTTCTTGATGAAGGGGATGTGAAAGTCGCGCAGGGTGCTAATCGGGGCGCTGGAGAAGATGTTGACCCGGCTCGTGGCCGTGATCAAGAGGCCCTCGATGCGCGGCCTGAGGCTGGGCTGCTCCTGGGGCGGGGCCTGGTCGTGGAGCGTCATCACCTGGCGCCGCTCGGCGTCCAGCCTGCTGTCGATGATGACCACTTCGTCGAGCATCCGGCGCAGGGCCGGCAGGCTGGCGGCCTGTACGAAGCCGTGGAAGTGTTCCTTGCCGAACACGCTGGCCCAGCTCAGGCTCGCGCCGCGCATGGCGGCAGAGATGCCGCGCTCGCCGCGGCGGATCGTCTTGTACTTGTTGCCGGTGCACTGGTAACTTGCCCAGAATTGCTGGAACGCCGCCGATGCCAGAGCCTGTTGCTTGAACATCAGGAAGAACGAGCCCAGGAAGGCGGGTCGCCGGCGGCGGCCGGTTCGTTCGTGGTCGTCGCCAAGACGAAGGATGCCGCAGAAGTCTTCGGGCATCGCTTCCATGCGCTCGACGGTGCGGTCGTCCCGTCGGGCCGGGTACCAGATGCTGTCGTTCATCAGGATCAGGTGTGTGGGGCTCACCTGCCACTGCTGCAGCAGCCAGATGCCGTCACGGTACCCGCCGAAGTCATAGCCGAAGTTGGGGCGTTCCACTACGCGCCAGGCGCTCTGTTGCAGCCGGCGCCGGTCTTCGGCTGACAAGGGCGCGTTGCTCACCACCATGGGCGCATAGCCGCACGCACGAAGGTGCTCGCACGCCAGCAGGGTGGAGCCGGCCAGGCCCTGGGGCTGGTAGACAAGGTACACCGCCACCTTCCCGCCAAGCGGTGCATCGCCGGCGCTCGTTTTCAGGCGGTGGGCGCGCCTGCGGTCGTGCCACCAGCGCGTGGCCGGCTCGAAGAAGAACTCCGGGACGGCCTGCAGTTGCTGCCCCAGGCGGCGCAACTCTCGTTCGATCTTCCAGAGTTCCAAGGGCGTGGGGTGCCGGTCGGATGTGACCGGTCGTTCACAATCAAGAATGAAGAAAGTGCGAAACCGAGGTGGCGTCGAACCACCCAAGTCGATGACCAGCATAGCAGAAGTGAAGGGAATCCCGGGGCCCGGGCAAGGGCTGCAAGCCTGCCATTGACTTGATCTTCGTCAGTGACGTGGTTACTGATGCACCGTGTGCGCCCCGCCCGTGTCAGGCGGCAGACCGCGGGTCTTTTCACATTGAGAAAGGTTATGCTGCGGGCCTGTTGGCGGCAGCGGCCTGCACACAGGCTCTTTGCAGATGGACATGCCGCCTGGTCCAACTTCCTCTGCCATGGACACACAGATCTCCCGCGCGTTCGCCGAGGTCAAGGGCTTGCTGCAGGCTTACTGCTTGGCATCCTTCCACGACCCCGCGCAGGTGGAAAGCTACGCCCGCCACTTCGCGCTGCGTCAGGTCTGCCGCGAGCTTGAAGCCGATCGGGCGGCCATCCGCAGTGCCGAAGGCAAACGCCCGGTCTCGGTGACCGACGACAAGCCCTTCGAACCCGAGTTCGCCGACCTGTGCCGGCTGCACTACCTGGTGCTCAGCCGCAAGGCGATCAACGTGCTGGAGTTTGGCAGCGGCTACAGCACGGCGATCATGGCCGACGCCATGCGCCTGCTGAGCCCGCACTTCGCAGCTTGGGCGCACGCCCAGATCCGCGCGGACGCGCCTTTCCACGTCTACTCGGTCGAGGAGGAGCAGCGCTTCCTCGAGATCTCTCGTCGGCGTCTGGGGGACGAACTGCAACCCTACGCCACGATCAGCCGCAGTTCGGTGGACGTGATGCTGCACGACAACCGCATTGCGACCGTCTACACACGGCTGCCCGACATCTCGCCCGATCTGATCTACCTGGACGGGCCTTCCCAGTTTGCAACCACGCAAGAGATCAACGGCATCTCCTTCAACCGGCAGGCGCGGATGCCGATGTCCGCAGACCTGCTGCGCCTTGAGTTCTTCCTGGAGCCCGGGACGCTGGTGGTCGTGGATGGCAGGACGGCCAACGCGCGCTTCCTGAAGGCCTACTTCAAGCGCCAGTGGGCCTATCTGCACGATCCCGTGGGCGACATCCACTACTTTGAACTGCAGGAAGAGCCCCTGGGGCCCTTCAACCGCCGCAAGCTGGATTTCTGCCTGGGCGGCCGCTGGCTGCTGGGTTGAGCGGCTCGAAGGCCGGGCCGCCGGGCGATCCTGGCTCATCGGGGCAGGCGGCGCAGGATCTCGTCAGCCACCAGCCCCGCCCCGGCCACCGACAGGTGGTCGTCGTCGAAGTACAGACCCACCTCCTTGCGGGCGGCCCAGCAGCGCTGCGTGTCGCAGAGCAAGGCTGTCGGGTCGACGACAGTGACCTCGGCGGGCAGTTCCCGCAGGCGCGAGATGACGTAGCGGTTGCGCTGGTCCCACCAACTGCGTTGCGCGCCGGGGACGTCGGTCCCCTCGCCCCCGGTCTGGAACAGCAGGGTGTCGATGCGGCGCGGCAGCTCGGGCGCTTGCAGCACGAGCACCACCTGCTTGCCCTGGGCGACAAGGTGCTTCAGCAGGTTTGTGTAGGCTTTCCAGCGCAGCTCACGCTCTTGCGGGCCGACGTCGTCGGGCCATGCCGGGTAGGCCTGTTCATGCCCGCCGAAAAGCCACGCGTTGATGCGGTAGACGACCACCACCCTTTGCACCTCGGCCCGCTGCTCCAACTGCGCCACGGCCTGCCGCGTCCAGGTGCGACAGGCGTCATGCTCGGGCGTCTGGCGTTCATCGAATGCCGGGATGCAGCGGCTGAAGGACAGGTGCAGGAGCTTCTCGCCGCGCGGGCCGATGCGCTGCGCCAGCGCCTGGGCAAGCTCGACCGCGTGGCTGTCCCCCAGCACGGCCCAGTGCAGTTGGCCTGCGGCCGGATAGCTGCAGGCTTGGGCCGGCGGCAGGAATTCGGCCCCTTCGGTGTGGCACGCCTTCCGCCGGGGGCTGGCCTTCGCGCTGTCGAGTACGGCGCGCTGGCTGTCCGTTGCCTTCACGTTCATGAAGCCCTGGGTCACCTGCCCCGCCAGACCCACGGCCAGGAACAGCGTGCTGCCGGCGATGGCAAGCCCGAAGATCCGGCGCCGCTCCAGGTGGCCCCGTTGCCTGAAGGGCCTCTCGACGTACCGCCAGGTCCACCAGGCCAGTGCCAGCGTGGCCAGTGCGAGCGTCAGCATCAGCGCCGCCGGCGGCGGCCCTCCCAGAGCATGGCGGGCAAAGGCGAAGAGCGGCTGGTGCCACAGGTAGGCGCTGTAGCTGACCAGGCCTGTGGACACCAGCGCCGGATGACCCAGCCAGCGGCCCACGTGCGTGGTCTCGGTGGCATGGAGGATCAGCAGCGCAGTACCCAGCGTGGGCACCAGGGCGTGCAGGCCGGGCATCGGCGTCTGCGCGTCGAAGCACGCGATGGAGATGGCCAGCAGGACGAGCCCGGTCGCTGCGCCGGCCTCGGCGGCGAGGCCCGGGCGCTCGCCTGCGGGCTGCGGGCTGGGGCGGGTTGCGATCCATGCGCCCAGCAGCAACTCCCACCCGCGCGCGTGCATGGCGTAGAACACCTGGTCGGGGCTGCTGTGCAGGCCCCACAGCGCGCTGCCGAGGCTGGCCATGGCCAGGGCGCCGATGAGGGCGCGGGTGCGGCCTGGCGACCATCGCCTCAGCCCCAGCAACAGCAGCGGGAACAGCAGGTAGAACTGCTCCTCGACGGCGAGGCTCCAGGTGTGCAGCAGCGGCTGGGATTCGGCCTCGGTCGCGAAATAGCCGCTCGATCGCGCAAAGTGGACGTTGGACGCGAACACCGTCACGCCGATCAGGCTCTGGGCGAAGGCCTTGAGCTCCGGCGGTGTGAGCAGAAACCACGCGCAGGGCAGGCTGACCAGCAGCACGATGAAGAGGGCAGGCAGGAGGCGGCGAGCCCGCCTTTCGTAGAAGCCGGCCAGCGTGAAGGTGCCGGCGGCCTGCTCGGCCAGGATGATCGAGGTGATCAGGTAGCCGCTGATCACGAAGAACACGTCCACGCCGACGAAGCCGCCGGCGAAGCCTGGCAGGCCGGCATGGAACAGGATCACCGGCAGGACGGCCAGGGCCCGCAGGCCATCTATCTCCCGGCGGTGCTGCATTCCCGCGATGCCCGGTCAGGCGTCAGTTCCAGAACGGCCGTCCGCCGTGGCGAAGCCAGTACTCCAGCATCCAGGGCACGCGGCCGTGGCCCAGGTGCGGAAAACGGTCCCAGAAGAGCTTCCTGCCGCTCATCAGGTCCACGGGACGCGGGGTTCCGTGGAAGGCCAGCACCTTGGCGCTTGGTGGGGGTGGCGCGGGCTTGAGGAACAGATCGATCCCCAGCGGCCTGCGCACCTTGCGCTTGAAGCTGATGACCCAGCCCTCAGGCCAGTACTGGATGTTGGGCAGGCGGCTCGCGACGAAGGCCTGCTCGGTGCGGAAGCTCTTCAGGATGGCTGGCTTGTCGCGCCTGAACTCTTCGACAAGTTGGGCATGCGTGCCGAGATCGAACGCGATGATGCCCGTGCCAAGTTGCGGCGGGGCGGCGTTTCCGGGTCGTCCCCAGGCGGGGCCGGCGTCGATACCGACGTAGGGCGCGTCGACAGTGAAGAAACTGTCCAGGTCGCGCAGCACCACCATGTCCAGGTCGATGAACAGGCAGCGCCCGCGCAGGCCGTGCAGATCGGCCACGTAGAGGGCGAGCTTGGGCCAGACGCCGCCGATGGTCCACTCGCGCGCGGTCAGGCCGATGTCCGGCACCGGCAGCGCCTCGATGCCCGGGGCGAGACCGGCGGCGTCGTCGGTGAGACAGACAAAACGGAAGGGCTCGCGCGCGGCCGCACGGCAGGCGTTGAACAGCACGTTGACGTAGTCGGCGGGGTAGAGCCGACCCCACCGCATGCAGACGACAAGTCGTTCGGCCACGCCGTTCAAGGCAGGTCTCCGAATGTCGGCGCACGGCTCCCCTCCAGCAGTTCCAGGCACGTGCGCGCCACGGCTTCGAGGTTGCGCTGGCGGTCCAGGCCGGGCACCAGGTCCAGGTAGACCGGTTCGACGATGCCCTCGTGGCAGCGCGACATCACCTGACCGTAGGCGAGTTCGAGCGCGGCATGGTCCACTGTTGTCGCTGCGATCTGCTCCAGGTGCATCGGCTCGCCATAGCGGTACACGCCGGGCAGGGACTTGTACCAGGGGTTGCCGAAGACCAGCACGGGGCGACCCTTGCGCAGGGACTCCCAGCCCGGGGTGCCGGACACGGTGGCGGTGAGCCGCGCCCGCGCCGAGAGCTCGAAGGTGTTGGCGTCCGAGGGCACCAGCCTCACGCCGCGGATGCGCGACAGGCGATGGAAGAACATGGGCCCGCGCGCATAGGCCCCCTGGCGCGGGTTTTCCTTGACGTAGATCTGCCAACCCTCGGGCAGCACGCGGGCCACGGCCTCGATCATCAGCAACTGGTCCCGGAACAGGCCGCCCAGCGCGGAGGTCGACATCTCAGGCTGGTTGTGCAGGGGGGCGTACACATAGGGCACACCGTAGTCGACGGGACGGTCCTCGTGCTCGGCCAGGTGCTCGAAGTAGGCGAGCTCGTTGACGTGGAAGAACTTTGCGAACGGGTCGCGCCAGTCAGGCAGGCGCCCGTGGATGCGGGACATGCGCCGAAGGTTCCCGGCGATGTAGCCGGGGTCCAGCAGCCGGGCGGGCTGCCTGAGCGCGAGGTGCCTCAGCAGGTTCCACACCGCGCGCGGCCCCAGGCGGCCGCGTGGGCTGCGCTGCTGCCAGCGGTCCTCCATGTAGTAGAGATCGGGCGCGGTGCCTTTCTCGATCGTGAGCGGCGCGACTTCACTGCCGTCGTGGACGAAGCGGCCCATGTCGTCGATGGACCGCATCGAGAAGTAGTGCTGTGGAAAGATGGTCTGACAGAGCACGAAGGTCTTGAGTCCCATCGCCTGCGCCACCTGGTAGAGCACCGTGTCATACGCCAGGTGGGGCATGTTCAGGAACAGGGCATGCGTGGCGCCGGTGCGCTCGATCTCCTGGCCGTAGGCGTCTGCAAGGATGTGGTAGTAATCCAGGTAGTCCTGCAGGTTGCGCAGGTTGTGCGCACGGTACTGGTAGGTCGCGGAGGTGCGCTGCAGCTGATCGATGCCGCGCTCGACCATCTCTCGGTACGCCTCGCTGGCCAGCAGGGAGATGTTGGCCCCTGTGCGTATGCGGCGGTCCATCAGGTGGCCCAGCCGCCCCGAGCGCACCTCCATGCGTTGCAGGCAGGGGGCGTGATAGTCAGCCTCGCGATCACCGAAGTGCAGGGCCAGCTCGACCCGGCCCGCCGACTGAGCGACCAGATGCTCTGTCACCTGCTTCTTGAAGGGGTGGCGGCCATCGACCAGCAGGCGTATCGTCATCGCATGGGTCTCGCTCAGGCGGAATGCTCGCCTGCGTCCTGGGGGGTGGTGCGCGAGGACACCAACTGCCGCGCGCTGCCGGTCAGCATGCCATGGCGCAGCAGCCAGGCAGCGCGGCGCAGGTAATTGCCCGCCTTCAAGCGGTAGTGCGGCAGCCGGCGGTACCACTTGAACTTGTGCACGTCCGCGAAGCCGACACCGGTGATGGTGCTGACATTGCCGTCGTCGACATGGCTCGAGAACGGTTCCAGGCCCAGTTGCCGGTATCCGTGCACGAAGAAGCGGTTCAGTTCGTGGTCGAGCGCCCGGGTCTGGGGCCAGAGGCCTGGCAGCAGCCGGGCGGCGACCTCCCGTTGTATCAGGTAGGTGGCGTTCCCCGTGAACGGGCCGACATAGGCGTTGAGCCTGTAGCGGCCCAGCAGGCCCTGGCTCACCGGTATCTTGGCGCGGATGCAGTTGAAGCGCACCAGGTCCCAGTGGTCGGCGCCGGCGAGCGCCGTGTCGAGGCTCTCGAGAAAGTCGTCGTGGAACTGGACGTCGTCTTCCAGCACCAGCGCGGCCTGGTGCGGTGAAGCCAGCAGCTCCTGCCAAACGGCCAGGTGCGATGCATACACGCCCAGCTTGCCCGGCAGGATGGGGCTTCCCATGTGGCGCGCATACGCGCGGGGGTCAGCCCGCTGCATCAGGCGCTCCTGCTCAGCCCGTCCGTCAATGGCCGGGAACAGCCGGTACGCGAGGCCGAGCGCCCGGAGTTGCTGCTCCATGCGCTGGCGTCGCCCGACGTCCCTAGGCAGGTTGATCATCCAGATACCGATGTCGTCCCGGCTCAGCACGATGGAAGCTCCGTACGTGCTGCCGGCGCAAGCGCGACAAGGCGCTGCGGTGGGCAGGCGGCGTCTGTGCGCGACGCAGCCGTGCAGTGGGTCTTCTCAGCGCGCCAGAAGCGCATTGACCCCCACCAGATCCTCAACCCTCAACTGCCCCGAAGCCAGCCGCAGCCGCAGGCCCCCCATCAGCACGTCGTAGCGTGCCTTGGCCAGGTCGCGGCGGGTCTGGAAGAGCTGGGTCTGGGCGTTGAGCACGTCGAGGTTGACGCGCACGCCCACGCGGTAGCCCACCTGGGTGGCCTCCAGCGCCAGGCGGGAGGAGGCCTCGGCGGCTTCGAGGGCCCTGACCTGGGCCAGGCCGGACTGCACGCCGAAGTAGGCCTGGCGGGTGGATTGCGACACAGTACGCCGGGCGGCTTCGAGGTCGTTGCGCGACTTGATCTCGAGCTCGGCCGTCTCCTTCATGCGGTTCTGGGTGGAGCCGCCGTTGTAGAGCGTCCAGTTCAGTTGCACGCCCAAGGTGGCGGCCGAGACGGTGCCCGGGCTCGCGGGGCGGCTGCCCAGGGCCTTGTTGGCCGAGTAGGCGCCCACGGCGTCCACGGTGGGCAGCTCGGCCGCGCCCGCCTTGGCGGACTCCAGGCGCGCGATGTCCACGCCCAGGGCGGCTTTGCGCACGCTCGGGTGTGCGCTCACTGCAAAGCCCACCCAGGCCTCGGGGTCGGCCGGCTCGGTGGCGGGCAGGCGGGCGGCAGGCGGCAGCGGGCTCGGCGTCACGCCGGCGCGGCCCACCAACTGGTCCAGCGCGATGCTCTTGGTGCGCAGGTCGTTCTCGGCCGCGATCTCCTGCGCGGAGACGAGGTCGAAGCGCGCCTGGGCCTCGCGCGTGTCGGTGATGGTGGCCGTGCCGACCTCGAAGTTGCGCCGTGCCGAGGCGAGCTGCTCGGTGATGGCGGTCTTGCTGGCGCGCGTGGTGGCCAGCGCGTCCTGCGAGGCCAGCACGTCGAAGTAGGCCTGGCTCAGGCGCACCATCAGGTCCTGCTCGGCGGCGCTCAGGTCGGCCTGGGCCGATTCCAGCGTCTTGCGCGCCTGCTGCAGGGTGGCGGCGTTGCCGCGGTTGAACAGCGGGTAGCGCGCGTCGGCGCGGGCGTTCAGGTTGTTGTCGGTGCCGTCCACGCCGATGGACCGTTCGCGGTTGGTCATGTCGCCGCGGCCGGTGGCTGTGACGGAGGGCCGCAGCAGGGCGTCGCTCTGCGCGGCGCGGAACTCGGCCGATCGCGCCTGCGCGCGCGCCGCCAGCACGGTGGCGTCGTAGTTCTTCGCGGCCTCGTACAGCTCCAGCAGGCTCTGCGCTTGGGCGCCGGCGCTGCCAAGCGCCAAGGTCAGCGCCAGGGCCAGGCCGGTCAGGCCCGCGGGGCGGGGCAGGGGGTGGGGGCGCTGCATGCGGCTGTTCCTCGCTGGGGCCAGGGGGAGGATTCTCCGCCCAAAGGCATTAGAAGCGGAAGCGGCTCGGCTCGCCGAAGTTCAGCAGCCGGGGCGCGACGGTGTCGAACAGGTCGACGTGGGACCATGATGCGCCCGCGCCGCGGGTGTGCAGCCGGGCGCGCATGATGGGCAGCTCGCCGACGACAGCCACCAGGCGGCCGCCGGGCTTGAGTTGCTGCAGCAGCGTCTGGGGCACCGCCGCCACCGAGCCCGAGAGCACGATGGCGTCGTAGGGGCCCTGGGCCGCCAGGCCGTCGTGGCCGTCGGCGTGGACGACGCGCGCGTTGGTGATGCCGGCGTGGCAGAGCTTCTCCTCGGCCTGTCGGGCGAGCGCGGCGTCGATCTCGAGCGTGATCACCTGCCCGGCCAGGCCGGCCAGCAGCGCGGCCATGAAGCCCGAGCCGGTGCCGACTTCGAGCACGCGGTCGCCGGGCTGCAGGCGCAGCTCTTGCAGCAGCCGGGCCTCGACCTTGGGCTCGAGCATGCAGGCGCCGTCGGCGCGGTCGGTCAGCGGCACCTGCGTGTCCACGAAGGCCAGCGCGCGGTGCGCGGCAGGGACGAAGTCTTCGCGCCGCAGGCGCCCCAGCAGGGCCAGCACCGCGGGGTCGAGCACGTCCCAGGGGCGGATCTGCTGCTCGATCATGTTGAAGCGGGCTTGTTCGACGTTCATGGCAGGGCAGGGCGGGGCGGCTGGGGTGGGGCGGTTCGGCTGGCGTCGCGTGGAGCGGCACTGATTCTAGGAGGGGGCCTGTCCTGCGCCTGACGCACCCGCCGCAGCGCGCCAGCGCCGGCCAGCCCAGGCGACGAGGTCGTCGATGTAGACGTAGATCACCGGCACCACCACCAGCGTCAGCAGCGAGGAGGTGATGACCCCGCCGATGACGGCCTGGCCCATGGGTGCGCGCTGCTCGCTGCCCTCGGTCAGCGCGAAGGCCAGGGGCACCATGCCGAAGATCATTGCCAGCGTCGTCATGAGGATGGGCCGCAGCCGCACTCGCGCGGCCTCCAGCAGGGCGTGGGTGCGCTCCATGCCCGCTTCCCGCGCCCGGTTGGCAAAGTCCACCAGCAGGATGGCGTTCTTGGTCACCAGACCCATCAGCATGATGATGCCGATGACCGAGAACATGTTGAGTGTGCTGCGCCACATCAGCAGTGCGAGCACGACGCCGATCAAGGTGAGTGGCAGCGAGGCCATCAGCGCCACCGGCTGCAGAAAGCTGCGGAACTGCGACGCCAGGATCATGTAGATGAAGATCACCGCCAGCGCCAGTGCCGACAAGGCGTAGGCGAAGCTCTCCTGCATGTCCTTGGTGGAGCCGCCGAAGCGGTAGCTGTAGCCCGGCGGCAGCGGGGTCGCCTCGAGCACGCGCCGCACCTCGGCCGAAACCTCGCCCAGCGAGCGCCCGGCGGTGTTGGCGGTGATCTCCACCTCGCGGTTCATGTCGCGGCGGTTGACCTGGTTGGGCCCGAGCGCGGGTTTCAGCTCGGCCACCTGCGACAGCCGCACGATGCGTGCCGAGCCGTCGGCCTGGGTGCCGGCGGCGATGCCCAGGCGCTCGAGCTGCTCCGGGCCC
>Ga0164293_10004417_pt1 | contig 12033 bp, 8 predicted proteins | sample GEODES118metaG_FD_111487 | JGI IMG/M metagenome (GOLD analysis project Ga0164293, IMG submission 111487) | Eutrophic lake water microbial communities from Lake Mendota, Wisconsin, USA - GEODES118 metaG | ecosystem: Environmental > Aquatic > Freshwater > Lake | place: USA: Lake Mendota, Wisconsin... | reverse complement strand
GCGAACCATGGGAATGCAATGTTATCTGTTAACGCTAAGTTTCTACAAACTTCACCTGTTGGAGGTAAGTAGATTTGTGTATTGTTTACAGTATCTCTTACTAAAATCCATGGGTAGTAAGTCGCCGTATAGTTAGAATCAATTCCTGTGTTATCTAAGTTATCAACCGCCTCTTGTGGGTAGATGATATCTAATGAGTTTGTTCCATCAGGAGTAAACATTAGGTAATCAGGAGTTGTTGCGATATACACAGAATCAGCTCTTGAGTATTGTACCATGTCGATAGCCTCCTCAACAAGGTTTGAGTTATTTACATAATCAATTGCTGAAGTTGCGAATACGTTAATGTTAGTTGACTCGGGGTTAGCAAATGTTAAGATACCAAGTAAGTAAGCGTAATAGTCAGTGTTTGCAAAATCTTGAGTATTGTTTTGAACAACGATTCTCTTGAATAAACCTTGACCTGTCGCTGTTGGGTATCTTGCGGATACAGAAGCTCCCGCTAAATAACCTGTAGAACCTAATTGGAATCTATCTAAGTTTGTTCTTGATTCTCTATAAATGTCCCAACCATCAAATCCACCCGCAAAACATACTGTGTATTTTCTTGAGTAAATAAAGTAGTAAGGGTTTTCTTGTGTTTCTGGGTCTCTTGTAAAGTTAGCAACGCCACATTCAAAAGCAGTTTCACCACTTGTTAAGAATGAGTTTGATATTGTACAAACAGTTGCACCTGAGTCCATGTGGAAACCTTTACTTAAGTAATTCCAAGGTGTTCCGTCTACAGGTAAAGCTGATGCCACCCAGTTAGATGGATTTTGTGTTCCTTTATATTGTAAGAATGAATCATCAATCCCAAATTGACTTGAGAAACCTAAGTAACTTCTTCTTATGATGTCTCCAGCTGATTCGGTTGCATTTGCCGCTGAACCAAATGGAGGGTTGTATATTGTTTCTCCAGGGTAGTAATATTTTGTTTTAAATTGAGGTACTGGTGATGGGTTCAATACTGAAGCATATTCTCTTTGAGTATATCCATAGAATCCACAAGGAATTGCATCAATTGGTGCTTCATCCGCCATCTCAACCATTATATATCTTGATACTAAAGCGTACTCTCCATTAGATGAACCAATTTTCTTAGCCACAAAGTTGTTAGAACCTGGGTCCATATTACAGTTTGTGAATTTCTCAATAACCACAGGGTTAGCGTCAGTGTCAAAGAAATTTCTTACTAAGACATCAAATGTCATGTTATTAAATGAAAGGTTTGCGATAGACACTTTAACTTCAGTGTTTGCTGCGTCTCCATCAGATATTGAGATGAATTTGAATAAGTTATAAACCTTATTACCTCTTAATTCTGAAACTAAGAATGGTGTACTTGGTGATTTATATTGTGTTACGTTATAAGCAATAGACTGTGGGTCTTGACTTCTAGCACCTTCAAGTGCAATTAAATCACAACTTAGACCACGAATGTAACCTTGGTTGTAAGCGTAATTTAAAGAACCAGGATAAATTTCTTCAACATATACTGGTACCTCATTTCTTGATTTACCAAAGTTATCAATTCCTAAAACTTTAGTAATATATTTAGATGAAGCTGCAGACATAGAAGTTTCAAAAGAGAAATTATCTCCGTCTTTAGTTACACCTGATAGTAAGAATGTTTCAAATGGTAATTGAGTAACTCCTGAATATTGTTCAGTACAAACCATTTGTAAGTCAGTTAATCCACTAACTTCATAAACAGGACCGTGTAAATCAGTTTCTGTACTATTACTATAAAGAGAGATACCTCTTGAACGTAAAGTCGCAATAACCATATTATTATAATCTGTGTAAGCAGTACCAGAATAAACATATGAGTTACCTGTAATTGTTCCTGTGTAATTACCGTTACCTAAAGACACCAAGTTAGATACTACATAATAAAACGAGTATCCTGAATACGCATTACCTGAAGTAATATCAAAGTTTGCGTAATACCAAGGGTCGTTATTATCAGAACTTAAATCGTTTGATGTTAAATTAACAGATTCAACTCCATACTCATTTACAATATTAGAATATGATAAAGATAAATTATCATAATCGGTTTCAGGGATTGAACCGTACACTACAGCAGTTGTTGCGGATAATGACGGGTCATCCATTACAGAATCCAAATTAGTAGTAAAATCTAAACTTAAAGAAGATGTACTTCCATCAGATAATCTATATTGATTATTTAAATTAACTGTTACAGGTCCAGGTAATGAACCAGACGTGAATATAAATGTATTACCACTTGACGTTCCTGAAAATTCAGCGATAAACGGAGAACCAGTAGATGGATTAGTTCCGATAGTTAGTGGGTCTACGTTTGCCGTTACCTTGATGCTCCAAGACGGACCAGCGTCGTATCCTGACAATCCTAAAATTCTCGTTACGAAAAGTTGATTAGATTGTTGTAGATAAGATTTGGCGATGTACGCCGCTTCGTATTTAGGGATTTGTGTATTAACAAATTTTGTAGGTTCTGTTCCCCCAAAATATGCTTGAAACTCATCGTAATTTGTGATAAATATAGGTTCGAAAGCGGGACCTTTAATTGTTTCCCCTACCAATCCTAATGTAGTTACACCCACACTCTGAGCAACAAATGATAAGTCGGTTTCAGACGTGTATACTCCAGGTGATACATATACCTTTTGATTTACTTGTGTTGCCATTCTTTAAATTATTCTATTGCAGATTTATTTTATTGATAAATATTAGTATCTGAATGAAAAAACTTGACTTTTGAATATCTATTTATAAACAGTATGAATTAATTCTGCCTTTTTTCTACCTATGAAAACAACTAAAGAAATAAAGAACATTAAAATATCCCCTGAAGTACACGAGGTACTAAAAAAGTACTGTGATAAACGTGGGATAAAGATTTATAAATTTTTGGAAAATCTGATACTGGAAAAGTGTAAAGAAAAAAAAGATATATACGGAGAGAATTAAACTAATTGGGAATCAAACTGAATTGAAGCCTCTTGGGTATTGTCCGTTTTAATAATATCAATTCTTAATACGTCGTTTGTCGTTATTTGTATTTCTTGAACATCACTACCAAAATAATCGTCGTTAATATAAACATCATAACTTTCAACATTTGTTGAATTAGTAAATGTCATATTAGCAGTGAAATCAATTACATCGTTTAAACTAGTGTTTCCAACAACGTATAAAAAGTTTGATAAAAATTCATCTGGATTTTTTGGATACTTGTTTTTTCTATTCTTTAAAAGAGTTGTATCTAATTCCATAATCTGTGATACTCTGGCAATTGCAGGTTTTACTTGAAATTCTTCTTCGTCAATCAAATAACCCAACATTGTAAAGTCATAGTTTTGAACAAAATATTTTCTTGAATCCATATTCATTTGAGATTCATCAGAAATGTTATTCAATACAATTGGAACGTATTGTCCTTTTATAAATGTATAGGCTTGTCTTGATGAAAACTTCTGCATAATCACCTTGTTTAGTTGATTAAGCTCTCTCATTCTATTACAAATGATTTTAACACTGTAATTTATATCTACAGGTACGGGTTGGGGTATTGTATAAATGTCCATACCTTGTTCGTTTCCATTCCAAGTTGGAACTGAGGCATAATAGAATTGTTTTCTATTTGGTATTGTGTACTGTAATGATGGATTTGTTCCAAACTTAACTTCAGGTTGTCTCACCACAGTAATGAATGGAGGTTCGGGGTTGTAATCCAAATTAGTAAACAATGCGGTCTCAACATACTGAGTCCAGTTTTGAGTTGTTATAATAATATCAACCATAGGTACAATCTTACCTGATGTTATAACCTGTAAATCTTCCTTAACAAAATCCAACATACCTCTATCCAAATCAGCATGTAATACCGACTTAGGAAGATAAGTTCCGTCTTCATTAATGTACTCAAGTAATTGTTCTCTACGAGCAGACAATGTCTTTTTTGGTACTAAAGGTAATGTAGGTTTAACCTGTTTTGGTAACGGCATATTATTTTTTAACTACAAATAATTTATTAGTTGAATTTATCATATCAACCTCTTTGGCTGAGTATATTGGTTCTCCACCTTTTTTATATACAAATGAATCGTTTTTATATGGGTTATATGTTATGATATTATCTGATGTTTGAGAAGGAATCTCTTTACAAGGGTGTTCACAATAATCTAATAAATCCCCAATCACAAACGCGTGAACGTTTTTGGATTTCTCAGCACGCACTCTATCTTTACCTCCTGGTCTAACTCTAAACTCAACATCACCTAACTTAACAAAATCTGCGTGTAGTATTACTTTAGATTTATAAGTAACTGAGAATGTGTGTTTATGTAAGTTATAATAAACCATAACTCTTTTTCCTATATATTCTTTTTCAGAGTTATCATGTCCGCACTTGTGACAGATGTAAGGGTCATCTCCTCCATCCGAAAGTTCCCAAGACCAACCACAACTATCGCAGATAACTTTACCATCGGTAATAGTCTCTACAATTTTTCTTAATTGTGATTCTGTAACAATAACTTTCATTATATACCTCTAAATTCGTTTTCACTAACATAATTTGCGGTAATAGACCTATAGAAAGGTTTGTAACCACCATACGTGTGTTTATTATCAGATTTTACAAATCCATCATCTGAAACAACATAATACCTAACTCGGTCTTCTGTTTCGTAGTATCCTATATAATCCCCTTGGAAAATTTCAACTCCCATATCATCCAAAGTTTTTTGATATATAGAAAACTTCATGTTACCAGGTTCTTGAATTTCAACCTTAGAACTACCGTAAGTTTTTTGTGTTGGAGCCATGACTTGAACCAAACCTTTTAATTCAACAGGGGCCAAGAATTGTATTCCATCTTCCAAAACCTCACCATACACATCATCAGTTTTTGTCTTTCTTCTATCAATACGATAAAGAACTATGGTAAAGTTCATGTCACCAAGTAACCACTCTTCACCCATACCGATGTCAAGGTCATAATCCTCCGCCCCGAAGAACTTACCTAATCTTGTTATTGGAACTAATTTTTGCATATATTGATAAATACTCTGCTTATAACTATATTTAAGTCAAATATTTTTCTTATAGATGGATGTAAGTTTAGAATCTAAAGCATTGTCTCTGTTGGAATCTTATGAAGGTGGAAACAACTACATACTTGAACTTAAAAGAAAGTCACAAATAAATAAGAAGTTTTACCCAACAAGAAGTCAATCAGAGTACATTATAAATAACCATGACAAACAACCTAAGGTTGCCAAGAAGTGGGTTATTTTAGATGCGTATTTTGCCAAAAAATTGGCAGACGATAAACTAATGACCGAAATACCAGAAAAGGTTTGGGTTGAAAAGTTACTTGCTGATAAAGAAAAGGCATATCACATTTGGGGTAAAATTACAGAAACACAAGAACTCCACGACTTTTGGTTACCAAAGGCGGCAATTATAAAAGACAACACGGTAAAAGATGTTGTTATTAGTTATGACAAATACTCTCACCGTCCCCCGTTAGAGCACCAAAAAGAAGCAATTCAAAAACTTGTTGAAAATAAAAAGTTTATCTTGGCCGACGACATGGGTCTTGGTAAAACCACCTCAACAATTATTGCCGCTTTAGAAACAGGTGCTAAAAAAGTTTTGATAATTTGTCCAGCAACTTTGAAGATTAACTGGAAACGTGAAATTGAAAATTACTCTGATAAATCAATATTCATTTCAGAAGGAAAAAGTTTTAGTACAGAACACGATTTTGTTATCATAAACTATGACATTATAAAAAACTTCCATGATAGTAAGAAAAAAGATGAATCTCAAATTTTTATTGCCAATTTTGATTTGGTGGTTGTTGATGAAGCACACTATATCAAAAATCCTACGGCGCAAAGAACAAAACTAATTAACGATATTGCAAAAAAGGTTGACAGATTGTGGTTACTAACTGGTACCCCAATGACATCAAGACCCATGGACTATTTCAACTTGTTGAGCCTTATTGAATCACCCGTTGCAAAAAATTGGATGGCTTACGCCATTAGATATTGTAATGGATATCAATTTAATGTTGGGGGTAGAAAAGTATGGAATGTAACAGGTTCATCCAACTTGGAGGAATTAAGAGACAGAACATCTCCTCTTGTATTAAGACGATTAAAAGAAAATGTTTTGGACCTTCCAGATAAAATTATTACACCAGTTTACCTTAGATTAAAATCAAAGGCTTATGAAGAGGTTATGGGTGAGTATTATGATTGGTATGATAAAAACCCTGAAGAATCTAAATCGTTGACGGTACAATTTACAAAGCTTACAAAAATTAGACAAATAATTGCTGATGAAAAAATTAATCAGACAATTGAAATTGCTGAAAACATTATCGAACAAGATAAGAAGGTTATTATATTCTGTAACTTTACTGACTCATTAAATAAAATTTGTCAACATTTTGGTAAAACCGCAGTAAAGGTTGATGGGTCCATGACAAAACCAGAAAGACAACACAGTGTTGACTCTTTTCAAGAAAATGAAAAAGTTAAAGTTTTTGTTGGTAATATTAAAGCGGCTGGAGTTGGGCTAACACTGACCGCGGGGGAGGCTGTTATTATGAACGACCTATCTTTTTTACCGTCAGACCACGCTCAAGCAGAAGACAGAGCGTATAGATATGGACAGAAAAATAATGTTTTGGTTTATTATCCAATATTCGAAAACACCATTGAAGGTATTATCTACGATATCCTAAACAACAAGAAACAAGTCATCGCAACTGTAATGGGTGACAATCAAAATACATCAGATGCCGCTGAAGAAATTTTGAAGAGAATCAATGAAAGTAGAAAATAAACAACTTACGGATTATTTATAATCAAATGAATAATCCAAAGATGAATAAAATAGAAGAAAAGATTCAACAACTCGAGACACAAATTGTAGAACAAAAAGTGACAAGAGAAAAAGAGTTGTTAATCACAGAAATGAAAAAAATCGGAATAGAGAAATTACCCTATTCTTACTCAGCCCTGAAACAGTTCATTGACCAAGAGACGATGGACTTCCACTACAACAAACATTACAAGGGGTATGTAGACAAGTTAAACGCCGCTTTAGCCAAGAAAAAATACGGAGACTTAGAGTTAGAACAGATAATCAAAACAATCAGTCGTTTTGATAAAACAATTAGAAATAATGCTGGTGGTGCATTTAACCACGCGTTATTTTGGAACATGTTAACCCCACAACCAAAAAAACTTCAAGGGGAATTATATAAGAAAATCACAAAAGAGTTTGGAAGTTTTCCAGCATTTAAGAAAAAGTTTGAGACAATTGCCAAAGACAGATTTGGGTCAGGTTGGGTTTGGTTGGTATTAACCGCAAAGAACGGTCTTAAAATTATGTCTACACCAAACCAAGACAATCCATTGATGAATGTTATTGAAGGTGGTGGGTTTCCTCTTTTAGGTTTGGACCTTTGGGAACACGCATACTATTTGAAGTATAGAAACAAAAGGGACGAATACATTACAAACTTTTGGAAAGTTGTTAACTGGGATTTTGTTTCTAAATTATATGAAATGAAAACCGAAACAAAACTTTTAGAGTCGGTTGAAATGGCAAAAATAATAACCGAATCAAAGGAGGCTGAATTTTGTGATAACAAAGAAGTTCAGTTCTACAGAGAATTAATTAACAATCCAAAAATTAAAAGAGTATACCAAGACGGGGTTACCAGTGTATTAAAACAAGTGTTTCACCAATTTTGGGTTGAAAGTACCAACGAAGAAATGTCAGGTTTCTATGGTGTTGAATCTAAAGAAGGAAGGTCAATATTAAATAACCTAAACACAAACTTCAACGCATTCTGTTTGTTAACCAAAGCGGTGAACAATCAAATTGAGAACATAGGAAAACCTGAAAAGAAATTTGATTTTAGTAAAAAAGAAAAAAGAAACATAAGTGAGGTTGCCAGATTAATTAAAGCTTTAGACCATTTCAAGAAAGATATTTTTACAAAAAACAATCAAGATTTTATAAACATAATTAAAGTTTTAAAAAAACTTTGGGATAGAGGACAAAAGTCAGAAGACGATGTGTCGTCAAAAATTACAAAATATTTTGGTTCAGAATCTTCTGTTGAAAAGATTAGTGGTCACGGAGAAAAAAACGATGCGTTTAAAGGAATTGATTTAATTGTGAATATTGGTGAAAGAAAATACACCGCACAAGTTAAACCGTTTTCTAATATGAAAAACGAAGATGGTAAAATAACTGTATATGATACGGGTAACGTAAAACCATACAACGTAAATTGGTTGATATTTATTAACACGAAATCTAATAAGATTTTAATTTTTGAAAATAATCCAGTGAAGGACCACCATCAATATGTGTTTGATGAATCGTCTTTAATACACGAAATAGAATAATAAAGATATTTATTAGATATGGCAGTATTACCAGAACCAGAAAGAAGTAGAATATATACGAGAATCAAACATCAATTGGGTGCTCCACTTAGAAGTGTTGAACTTGAGGATGAAATGATGGACTCGTTGATGGAATTAGCGATTGGGGATTATGAAGAATATATCCTTCAATGGTTAATTGATTCTCAATGGGTTAACCTTGTGAATTTAAACATGAACGAAAGGTCTGTAGCAAGAGCTTTGGTTACAAGAACTATGGATTTTGAACAACAGTTCAGTTATTCGTATTCTAAAATTGTCGGACTTCAAACCGAAGGACCATGGGTTTTAAAGAAAGATTACTTTATATTAAGTGCCAACACTCAAACTTACGAAATACCTGCGGGCAGAGAAGTTAACGAATTACTATGGTTTTCTAACCAAGCTTGGACCGCATTTGGTTTAGGTGGAATGGGTGGATTCGGTATGGGTGGTGTTGGATTAGGGGCTAATGAAGCGGGATTTGCCCAAATGGGATATCAAGGCTCTTATTTTATGATGTCAGGTTTTGATTACCTGATTAGAATGCAAGAAGCAAACATTTTAAATAGAATTTTAGGTGGTTCATTAACTTATAGAATTACAGGATTACCTGATGGTAAAAAGTTAATACACTTATATAACACACCTGGTGGTAAGTTTAATTGGGCTAACTATAACCTATACGTTGGTAAAGCTGTTTGGTATTGGTATTACGATGTGGAACCTGATAGTAGAGGAGATTGTCTTAAAAATAATCCTGATATTATTAAATTACCTACGGATGTTCCAATTGAAGAATTGACTTGGACCGACTTAAACGTACCAGGGCAACAATGGGTGAGAAGATGGTTTACCGCATACTGTAAAGAAACACTAGCAAGGGTTAGAGGTAAGTACAGTGGTAACTTGAAAACACCTGACACAGAAATTACAATGGACTATCAAAGTTTATTGACCGAGGCAAAAGACGAAAAAACCAAATTGATTGAAGAATTAATTGGTGCTGAAGGTTGGTTAACAAGAATGAGACCTGATAAAGTAATGGAGAGAGAAGCCTTAATTGCTGAAAACTTAAATAAGCAAATGAAATTTAGGGCTATGCCTCGTCAAATATACGTAATATAAATTTATGGCAATAGTAAAATCGATACCTTCAAGAAGAATTATCAACGGGGTGTCAATCAATACATCAGAAATATCTGTAGTTTCAGAATTAGATTATAGAACACAAGGTGAAAGTTGTGTAATTATTAGAGGTGTTACACAATCTTTTGTAACATTAGATTCATCAACTACTGACCACATTGTTGTTAAATCAATGACAAACCTCACCATAAGACCTGATGTCGGTAAAATCGACGAGGAATATGATGAGGTTGTTGTAGATAAGTTTGCTTGTATTGAATTTAGATTTGTTGGTGGAAACTGGTATATCCTTTCATCCGACGGACTTAAACAGTCATAAGTTTTTGTTCCCAACCTTCTTCAGCTAACTCATACATATAATGAGGGTCAAGTCCTCTTTTCTCCCAATATTTAAGTTCTTGCTCTGTAATATCTAATACGTCTTTTTGTAAATCGTCTTGGTCTCCTTGTCCTAATGGATGTCCATTTATTAATTCACATTGAGCCGCAGTAAATATACCACGTTTTTCAGGGTCGGCAACAATAAGTCCATTTCTAACATCGTCTTTAAATACAACCATAAGAGGTTCAATTCTTTTATTGAAGGTAACAACCGCTCTTGGTACATTATAATCACCAGTCAAATTAGGGTCATTGTCTAATATATCTTTATCTAACATATAACAGTTAAGTTGTACACCATCCCCTTTCTTTTGTACATCCCCATGAGATGCCTTAAGTCCATTGTTAACATACATTATAACGTCACCCAAATTAACATTTAAATTGTTTTCTATTGCAAGTTCCATGTGTGCCATTCTTGACATACTATTACCTGATTTAGTTTTTGTATTCAAACGTTTCTTGTAGTCATCAAGAGATAATTTAACTTTAGCTCGCTGTGCAATCTTGGATAGCGGTATTTGTTTATCAAAAATCTTTTGTAGGTATTCATAATAATATTCGACAAATTCTTTACCCTCACCCTTTAACAACATCTTAATACCCTTATCAAGGAACTCCTCAATATAGATTGGAAGTTTCTTAGATTTAATACTATTACCTGTTAGTTTAATTTTACCCTTGGCATCCATAACCGCATAGTTCTTACGAGCCAAGTTAATACATGAAGGCCAAACACCGTCGGTGTCCAAAGCCATTTCACCCCTCATGAATATATCGTTGTACTCTGCAACATCTGCCTCAGGGCCATAATATTCTTTACCTAATTTAACTTTCCAATTCAATCCACGACCAACATACACTCTGTCTTTAGCTTCAGGTGGTGTCGAGAAGTTCACACCGTCCGTATCCATAACCAATGGAACATATCCTTTGGTCATAAAGAATCTAATCATTTGTCTAAGGTATTGTCTACCTGTACAAGTAATCTGTTCACCCATATACATGTCACCCCAAGCATAAACCTGTGGGGCGGATAATGCACCGAACATAGAGTTGATAAAGATTTTGATAGGTAATTGTTTATTACCGTATGATTCTGATTTCTTCTTATCAATCGTATAGAATTCTTCCGCAAGGTTCTTGTATTTGATACGAGTATCACGGAACCATTTTAACATTCCCTTCATCGCACCCGTAACATCACAGTCAGGGAAAACGTCGTGTACTAATTGAATAGAGGGGTATAGAGACGAAAAGTCGAGCTTAAGTACGTCTTTACTATATCCAACCTTAAGTAGTCTAGAAAGACCTCCTACGAAGTCTGTTTTTGATTCTTTCGCAGGTATTGCAAGGCTATGTTTATAAGACCACGCCAACATCAACATTTTCCATAATGTTGCGGTACCCATTGTTGAAACCCTTTCATATGTTGTTGGAATCATCGCAGCCAACAAGAATGAACCTTGGTTGAATTCTGAGTCAACCTTAAGGGTTTCATCTAAGTCATCATCAAGATATCTCTCAACAAGATTGTCTCCTGTGGTTTTAAGATATACGTCGGTTCTATTCTCACAGATTGCATCAATCTTTGGGTCCTGTCCAACCTTACGGTAGTTACCGTTTTGAGTATTTAACCAAAACTCTTCTTTCTTAGTATAGAACGGACCAATGTCTAAGTGGTCAATGTAAACTCGGTCAGGTGCTTCGGCATTAATAAATTGTGTAATGTATTTCAAACCCGCAGATTTAATACTTGAATTAATTGCTTGAGCTCTACGAACCGCGTGAATAATATCAATAACGTTATAACCCCAAATAGAAGTTTGAGTATATGGCTCAACTTCGTTTGCAAGTTTCAACATACTCTCTTTTCTTGTAAACGAATGTTGTGGATGTAATGATTTACAAATCTTTTTAGGGTCAATATTCAAAATAGAACATCTTTCAAATATCCAATGCCAGTCAAAGTTTGCCGAGTTATAACCACCAATAATACTTGGTTTTAGTT
>Ga0164293_10004416_pt1 | contig 12033 bp, 10 predicted proteins | sample GEODES118metaG_FD_111487 | JGI IMG/M metagenome (GOLD analysis project Ga0164293, IMG submission 111487) | Eutrophic lake water microbial communities from Lake Mendota, Wisconsin, USA - GEODES118 metaG | ecosystem: Environmental > Aquatic > Freshwater > Lake | place: USA: Lake Mendota... | reverse complement strand
TGTTCTCCAACAGTAGCTACTATCTTGGAATCAATTCCTGGATTTGCAGCTGATACTGATGGTGCAGCAGATACTATGAAGTATGCATTCGGTGTACAAAAGATCGGTTCTTTAAACAGCCGTTACAAGGTTTACAAAAACCCTTACATGACTGAGAATACAATCTTAATGGGCTTCCGTGGTAACCAATTCTTAGAGTGTGGTGCCGTTTACGCTCCTTATGTACCATTGATCATGACTCCATTAGTGTACGATCCTCAGACCTTCACTCCACGTAAAGGTATCATGACTCGTTACGCGAAGAAAATGATCCGTCCTGAGTACTATGGTAAATTGTACGTTGCTGATTTATACGTTGCTCAAGCTAGCTAGTCTAGTCTGACAATATCAGTATAAAAGAAAGACCAGCCCCGTAAGGCTGGTTTTTTTATTGTATATTCTACTATTTATATTAAAATCCGCCCATGGCCTCTTTAACTGGAAATCTTATATCTGATAGTTATTCGGGATTATTAAAAACAACCGATAACGGTACAATCACTTCTGTTACAAAGAGTATTACTGATGGCTTAGGAAACGCTACAGCATTATCTCTTTCTACTACCTCAGCAAGTATTGCTGGAAATCTAACTATCAATGGTACGTTGAATGCAACAGCTTCAAGTGCAACTACTGCATCTTATGCATTAACTACAACAACAGCAAGCTTTGCACAAACAGCTTCTTTTGTAACAACTGCACAAACAGCCTCTTTCGTAACAAACGCAATTACTTTAAACAGTACTGCTTCAGCAATTTTTGCAATTACAGGTTCAAATACTTTTACAGGAACCCAAGTAGTTTCTGGAAGTTTAAGACTGTTTGAAAGCGCTTCTTTTACGCTACCAACAAGTCAACCAGCAACTGCAGTAACAGGAACAGCTTTCTTCAGCGGAAGTTTCTTGTATATTTATAACGGCTCTGCTTACAAGAGTGCAAGTTTTAGTTAATTACCAGCTTACATAAAATACTAAGCCCCTCCGAAAGAGGGGTTTTTTATTTACAATTGGAAGCTATTTATTTAAAATAGTTCTATATGGCATTAGAGGTTCAGATGAAAAAGAAACCGAAAGGTCCAATTAAGTTCCAAATCCAATTAAATGAAGAGCAAAAAACAGTTAAATCTGCAATTCTCAACAACGTTATAACAATAGTTACAGGACAAGCAGGATCAGGTAAGACCTTAGTAGCATGTCAAGCAGCTCTGGATTCTCTCTTTACTAAAGAAGTAGAGAGAATTATTGTAGCAAGACCAGTAGTAACAGCAAAAGAAGATATAGGTTTTTTACCCGGAGGACTAAAAGATAAACTCGATCCATATATAGCTCCAATCTACGATAATCTTTATAGATTATACGATAAGGCTAAGATAGATAGTTTATTCACGGAAGGAAAGATAGAGATAATTCCCTTTGCTTTTATGCGAGGACGAAACTTCTCAAACGCTTTCATTATCCTTGATGAAGCACAAAACGTTACGGATTCACAAATGGAGATGGCAATCTCAAGATTATGTGAAGGTTCTAAAATGGTTATAGTTGGAGATATAGGTCAAATCGATTTAAGAGAGAGAAAAGATTCTGGATTAATTTATTTAAATAAAGCAGTTCCAGGTGTAGTAAAAGGAGTAGCTTCTATTCACTTAAGTCATAATCACAGACATCCAATAGTTGAGCAAGTAATTAACGTGTATAAACAAATTAGGAATTAATGGCAAATCCAACCATATACGACGGAAGCCCGGGTCCAATTTCTGGATCTACTCCGTTCGGATTTTATGATAACGATATAGACTATCAAAACGATGGACCTAAGGTAGCAAATTATTGTGCTAGAAAATTAGGATACCCGGTACTTGATGTCGAACTAAATGACTTAAACATATATGCATGCTTCGAAGAAGCAGTTTCTGTATATGCAGAAGAGTTATATCAACTAAAGATTAAAGATAACTATCTTAGTTTAGAGGGTCAACCAACATCTTCATTACTAAATACTACAGTTATATCCCCTAATCTTACTAACCTAGTTAACATAGCAGAAACTTATGGTCAAGTAGCTGGAGTTGGAGGATTTGTTAGCTGGAAAAGCGGCTCTCTAGAGTTGAGTGCAAGTGTACAAAACTACAATTTATATGATTGGGCAGTAAACACCCAAGGAATGGCTACAACTGATAGATTAGTAGTACAGAGAGTAATGTATCAAGCACCTCCTGCATTGTACCAATACGGGTATGGTAATTACTATCCTCAATTAGGTGGAGTAGGTGCATGGCCTGGAAGTTGGGGTGGAGCAGGATTTGGCGGCGGATTTGGCGGCGCAAACGCAGCTACTTATTACCCTGTATTCTGGACAATACAAAGAATACAAGAAGCAGAAATGCAAAATACAGTAAACTTACCGGCTTGGACTTTTGAATTAATAGGAACAAATATTAGAGTATTTCCAATACCTCAAGGAGCAGGTGGATGCATTTCAATACAATATGCATTTCAGTCTGACTTAATGAGTTTAACTGAAAACAGTCCTTATGGCGATAATCAAGGCTTAGTTGCAAATGCTTCTATGGCACCCTACGGGTTAATTACTTATTCTGATCTTAACCAGCCTGCAAAACAATGGACTAAGGAGTTTACAGCTGCATTAACTTCTGAATTATTAGGTTTAGTAAGAGGAAAATATACAGTAGTTAATATACCAGGTGCAGAAACGACCTTAAACTTTGCAGATTTAATTTCAAGAGGTCAAACAATGCAAAAAGAATTAAGAGAGAAGTTAAGATTAGACCTTGAAGATATGTCTAGACAAAAACAATTAGAGAGAAAAGAATCTGAGAATAACTCTTTAGAGAATACACTAACAAATATACCTTTAATGGTGTATGTAGGATAAAAATAAAAAAATGGCATTATTCGGAACAGTTAGAGATGCAGGAATGCAAATTGGTGTAGCACAAGAGTTTGTTAACAACGTAGTTACACAACAAATTGGATACTATAAGGCAGTTCTACCTGATACGCAGCCTAATGTTTATGGTGAAGCATTAGTAAAGAGTTACATAGGTCCTGTCTTAATAAACTGTTTAATTGTAAGAGGAGATTTTAATACAACAATTGATAATTTTGGTCCGGATACTAGACGTGAGGTTGGATTTAGATTCTTAAAAGTAGATTTACGAGCTGCTAACGTAGTTCCTGAAACTGGTGATATTGTAATGTATAACGAACTCTATTACGAAGTAGATAACACCAACGAAAATCAATTATTCTTAGGTAAGGATCCTGCTTACGCTTACTCAGAAGGTTTAAATGAATTCGGTACAAGTTTTTCTATTATATTATTTACCCACCTAACAACACCAGAAAGATTAGGTATTACACAAGAGAGATTATAATATGGCAGGAGGAATACAACAAGTTAGACCGCAGACAAGACGCGAATTCATGGATAAGCTTATTATTCCAACCGATCCTGAGTACGGTAATCCTAATATTGTGTTTTCTGATCCTTTTAAACCAGGTCAACCTGAATTTAATCGTGCATACGAAACGAAATTTACAGAACTAGATAACAAAAAGTTTTCTATTGGAATAAAAGACCATAGTGAAGCTATTCAGTATTATTTTGATGAAGTCTTAAAGCTAACTGTTTACCAAAATAATGATATTGTTTTAGTTCCTGTAATTTACGGTACTCCTGAAAAGTGGAAATCAGTACAGAGAGATGGTTACTACAGAGATAACTCTGCTAAGATTATGCCGCCGTTAATTATGTATAAAAAGACAAACATCACACAAAATAGAGAGTTGGGTAATAAATTAGACGGTAACGCAGCACATAATGTACAGTTATTTGAAAAAGCTTTCTCTCGTAGAAATATTTACGATAATTTTCAGATCCTACAAGCACAAAAACCTCAAAAAGAATTTGTAGTTGTAGTAACTCCGGATTACGTTACGATTACTTATAGATGTGCAATCTGGACTAACTATGTAGAACAAATGGATAAATTAATTGAAGGATTAAACTTTGCCTCTAATTCTTACTGGGGAGATCCTTCTACGTTTCAATTTTTAGCTAAAATAGACTCTTTTGACGATATTCAAACTTACGAACAAGGTGAAGACAGACTTGTTAGAACGGAATTTAATTTAACCCTTAACGGTTATTTAATTCCTGATACATTAAATGCATATCTTGCACAGTTACAAAGTAGAACTTATAATTTATGTAAAATAGTATTTAATACAGAGCAGGTATCATGAGTACAGTAAACGATATAATAAACCAAATTAATTCTTTAACAGGATACAGTATACCTACAAGTGAAATTGTTTACGTATCTGGTGCAAATGCAAGTAGTCCTCTTTTAGTCTACGCATCAACTCCTGCTGCTGGTACTATTCCAACTACAGGAATTTACCCTGGTGGAGTTATAAAAGCCGAACAAATCTTGAATATTATTAATGCTTTAAATGGTGTGAACCAAAATGTTATTATCATTTCGGGAAGCCTTTACGTATCTGGTTCAAGTACTATGGCATCTAGTTTAAATCTACCATTCACACCAAATGAGAACATTTTACTGTCAAATGACGGTAATGTTTCAGGAAGTAGTATTTTAGACGGAGGAACATTCTAAAGCAACTATTTATAAACGACTTATATAAGTCTTAGATAGTATATACTTTAAACGCTCCTATATATGGCAGTTAAAATTGAACTGAAACGTAGTGCTGTGCCCGGCAAGATACCTACTACAAGTTCATTAGATTTAGGTGAATTAGCCCTTAATACCTATGATGGTAGAGCTTTTTTAAAGCAACAACAAGGTTCTGTTCAAACTATCATAGAACTCGCCACAACTGCCGGTTCAGGAAGTAATGTAGCTTCTGCCTCTTTTGCTATAAGCGCTTCTTTTGCTGCTACATCCTCTTTCGCTTTAAACTTTAATCCAAGTGCAACTGCTTCCTACGCAACATTTGCTACTACTGCTTCCCTTCCATTATTAGGAATTATAACAGCTTCAGTTGCTCAATCAACAATTACTTTTACAAAAGGCGATCAAACAACTTTTGACATTGTAGTATCACAATCTGGATCTGTACAAACAGCTTCCTATGCATTATTCGCTGAAAGTGCTTCTTATTCATCAACAGCCTCGTATGCTTTTAATGCACCAGTTACAGTACCTAATGAAGCTGCACGATATGCACTAACAAACATATACCCAGGTTTACTTGTATACCAAGAAGATGTCAGATTAACTTTCCTTTTAGTAGATATTACAAACGCTACTAATTCTTATGGTTGGATGACAATGCTTACAGGTGGATCTAGTGTGTCAAGTAGCCAAACAATTTCAGGTAGTTTAACTGTATTAGGATCAATAACAGGAAGTTTATTTGGGACAGCTTCTTATGCTTTAACTGCTTCTTATGCTTTAAATGCATCAAGTCCTTTCTCAATTACAACAGGAAGTGTAACAGCTCAAGTAGATGTAGATCCATCGAGTATATTTCTAATAAATTCTGGTAGTACTAGGTTATTAAATGTTAATAATGAAGGTGTATTAATGCTAAACCAACTGAGTTCAGCTCCTAATGCTGTAACCGGTGGCTTGTATTTTGATAACACTGGAAATTTTTATGTAGGATTGTAACAAGTCTTACTATTTATTAGTATAATTAAGGTAGAACTTAACTAGTTAAAAACAAAACGTCAAATAAATGGCATCATGGAAAAAAGTCATCGTCTCTGGTAGCGATGCATCACTCGGAAGCGTAATAACTTCAGGTAATATTATAGCAACCGGATCTTTGGCGGCTAATTCTACTGTAAAATTTCCCGGATTAACTAATGCAACTCAAGCTTCAATTGTAGGATTTGATACAGCAACCGGACAACTTTTTTACCAAGGAACTGGTTCATTTACAGCAAACTCTGCATCTTACGCAGTAAGTGCTTCTTATGCAATAAATTCATCTCAAGCTGAAACAGCTTCTTTTGTAACTACAGCTCAAACAGCTAGCTTTGTAGCTAATGCTGTAAGTGCTTCTCGTGCTACAAGTGCAGCTAATGCTGACACAGCTTCTTATGTAGAAAATGCTCAGACAGCTAGCTTTGTTTTAAATGCTATATCTGCTTCATTAGCAACTACTAACTTATATACCGCTTCTGTATCTAGTAACATAGTAACTTTTACTAAAGGCGACGGAACAACATTTAACTTGACAGTAGCAACAGGTTCTGCTACAAATACAGTTAGTGCTTCATTTGCAACAAGCGCTTCATTAGCACAAACAGCTTCTTTTGTAACTACAGCTGAAACAGCTTCTTTTGTAGCGAACGCAGTAAGTGCTTCTCGTGCTACAAGTGCGGCTAATGCCGATAATGCTACAAGTGCATCGTATGCTTTAACAGCTTCGTTTGCATTAAATGTTCCTTTAACTGCTTCAAATGCAGATACAGCTTCATATGCACTTTTTGCAGTAAGTGCTTCTCGTGCTACAAGTGCAGCTAATGCTGATAATTCAACTTTATTAAATTCACTAAGCTCAAGTCAATTTGCTCAATTAGTAGTAGACAATACTTTTACAGGCAATAATACATTTACAGGTAATACCGTATTTGGCAATATAACAGCATCGAATGCTCAATTTAATACTGCTTCAATACAATACTTGAATGTAATATATGAAACAGCTTCAGTAATATATTCAAGTGGTAGTAACCAATTTGGAGATGCAAGTGATGATGTTCAAACTTTATATGGTACAGTAGATATAAAAACAGGACCATTATTAGTAACAGGAAGCTTGAATGTTTCAGGTGGTATTACCGGATCTTTTTCAGGTACTGCTTCTTTCGCAACAAATGCACTAAGTTCTTCTTTAGCTACAACAAATTTATATACTGCTTCCGTATCTGATAACATAGTAACCTTTACAAAAGGCGACGGAACATCTTTTAACCTTACAGTAGCAACTGGTTCAGGTATAAGTACAGTAAGTGCTTCATTTGCAACTAGTGCTTCTTTGGCACAAACAGCCTCTTATGTGGCAGATGCTGTAAGTGCATCTCGTGCTACTTCGGCAGCTAATGCTGATAATGCAACAAGTTCTTCTTATGCATTAACTGCTTCTTTCGTATTAAATGCAGTAAGTGCTTCTCGTGCTACAAGTGCAGCTAATGCTGACACAGCTTCTTATGTAGAAAATGCTCAAACAGCTTCTTATATTCAGAATGCTGAAACAGCTAGCTTTGTAGCAAACGCAGTAAGTGCATCTCGAGCTACTTCAGCAGCCAATGCCGATAATGCTACAAGTTCTTCTTACGCATTAACTGCTTCATTTGCTTTAAACGTTCCTTTAACAGCTTCAAATGCTGATACAGCCTCATATGCACTCTTTGCAGTAACTGCTTCTAATGCATTAACAGCTTCAAGTGTAACTACCCTAAATCAAGATGTAACTATAACGGGTTCTTTAAACATTAAAGGAAATATATCAGCAGAAAGTGCTTCATTCCAATATTTAACTACAGTATACGAAACAGCTTCAGTAATCTATTCAAGCGGTAGTAATCAGTTTGGAGATGCAAGTGACGATGTACAAACACTATTTGGTACAGTAGATATTAAGACAGGACCATTATTAGTAACAGGTTCAATTAATGCTTCAGGTGGAATAACAGGTTCGTTATTAGGAACTGCAGCAACAGCTTCTTTCGTATTAAATGCAGTAAGTGCTTCTCGTGCTACAAGTGCAGCCAATGCTGACACAGCTTCTTATGTAGAAAATGCTCAAACAGCTTCTTTTGTATTAAATGCAGTAAGTAGCTCATTTGCAACATCAGCTTCGTATTCAACAACATCTTCTTATGCAATAAGTGCATCATATGCACCAGGATCTGATACTTCAATAAGTGCATCATATGCATTAAGTGCTTCAAATGCTCAAACAGCTTCTTATGCAATAAATGCAACTACTGCAGCAACAGCATCTTCTGTAAGTACTTTAAACCAACCAGTAGTTATTTCAGGTTCATTATCTATCAATACCACAACAGGTACTGCATTTGATGTTAACGCTGATACTTTCATATTTACAGGTTCTTTTAATCAAACAGGATCTGTTTTTCTTACAGGTTTAACTCAAGTTAGTAAGAGCTTTGTAGTAGGATATGACAATACTACAGGACAACTTACCTATCAAACAGCAGTAGACAACGCAGATACAGCTTCCTTTGCGGTATCAGCTTCAAATGCTGTAAGTTCTTCTTATGCAATAAGTAGCTCAAATGCTGTAAGTTCATCTTTAGCACAAACAGCTTCTTTCGTTACAACAGCTGAAACAGCCTCTTTTGTAGCAAACGCAGTAAGTGCATCTCGAGCTACTTCAGCAGCCAATGCTGATAATGCAACAAGTGCATCATATGCTTTAACAGCTTCGTTTGCTTTAAACGTTCCTTTAACAGCTTCAAATGCAGATACAGCTTCATATGCACTCTTTGCAGTAAGTAGTTCCAATGCTGAAACAGCTAGCTTTGTAGCAAACGCAGTAAGTGCTTCTCGTGCTACGAGTGCAGCTAATGCTGATAACGCAACCACTGCAGCAACCGCTTCAAGTGTAGCTACACTAAATCAAGATGTAACTATAACTGGTTCTTTAAATATTTTAGGAAACATATCAGCACAGAGCGCTTCATTTACATATTTAAGAACAATATACGAAACAGCTTCAGTAATATACTCAAGTGGTAGTAACCAATTTGGAGATGCAAGTGATGATACACAAACATTATGGGGTAGAGTTGAGTTACCTTCAGGACCATTAGTAATAACAGGATCAGCTTTAGCTACCGGCGGATTTACGGGTAGTTTATTAGGAACTGCTGCAACAGCTTCTTATGTAGAAAATGCTCAAACAGCTTCTTTTGTATTAAATGCAGTAAGTTCATCTTATGCTTTAACAGCTAGCTTTGCACTAAACGTTCCTTTAACTGCTTCGAATGCAGATACAGCCTCATATGCACTCTTTGCAGTAACTGCTTCTTATGTCTTAGATAAAACTATTGTAACAGGTTCTAACTTTGTATTCTCACAGCCAACTCCTGCGAGTACATGGGTATTAAATCACTACTTAAACAGTCAATATCCTGTATTCCAAGTATTTAATGCAAGTAATGAGGTAATTATACCGACTTCAATTACAGCAAATAGTACTGTTACTGCTACAATTACTTTTAGTGTTCCAACTGCTGGTACAGCTGTAGCTAGTATTGGTGGATTTACAGGTAGTGCACCAACAGTAGCAAGTGCATCATATGCTGCAACAGCTTCATTAGCATTCAATGCCGATAATGCAACAAGTGCTTCTCGAGCTACTTCAGCAGCAAATGCTGATAATGCCACAAGTGCATCTTATGCTAATAATGCAACCAACGCAGTAAGTGCTTCTCGTGCTACAAGTGCAGCTAATGCCGATAATGCTACAAGTGCATCATATTCAGCAACTGCAACAAGTTCATCATACGCTTTAACTGCTTCATTTGCTTTAAATGTTCCTTTAACAGCTTCAAATGCAGATACAGCTTCTTTTGCAATAAGTTCATCTTTAGCTCAAACAGCTTCTTTCGTTACAACTGCACAAACAGCTAGCTTTGTAGAGAATGCTCAAACAGCTAGTTTCGTTTTAAATGCAGTAAGTTCATCTTTTGCAGCGTCTGGTAACGGAATATTCAGCGGTTCATTTAGTGGTTCATTTGCAGGTGATGGTGGCGGATTAACAAACGTTCCTGCTTCAGGAATCATTGGCTTGCAATTAAATCAAATTGCCAGTGGTTCAGTAACTGCTTCAATTGCCCCAGACTTAGGATTTAGAGTAAATACAAATTCTCAAATTACAGGATCTTTAATAGTATCTAGTAACATTAATAGTGCAGGAAACGTAGTTGCAACAGGTGCTAACTCAAGCTTAACCGGTTCATTTACTGGAAGCTTTGCAGGTAACTTCGTAGGTACTGCTAGCTTACCTGATTTAACTCAAGGTGCAGGCATTAGTGCTTTCACATATGACGGCTCTACTATAGCTACAGTAGAAGTTTCAGGAGCAGCAGCATTAACTTCAGGTTCATTAAGTAAATGGTCAGGAAATGCATTTGTAAACTCTTCTATATCTGATTTAGGTAATGTAACAATTAATAGTCCAGGTGGAGTTTTAATTCAAGGTGGTGGCTTATACGTAACTGGTTCTTCTACTTTCCATGATAATTTATTTGTAGAAGGTAACTTAACAGTAGCAGGTACTGCATCATTTCAAAATGTTAGCAATTTAGCAATTAAAGATCAGTTCGTCTTACTAAACTCAGGCTCTTCTACCTTCCAAGATTCAGGTATTGTAATCAATACAGGTAACGCTGCTAACTCAGGATCTGCTTTCTTCTTAGAAACAGCAGGCACCACAACTGGTACTGATGGATTATACGGTCGTTTTGCAGTAGCAGTCAATGTTTTACCGGATGCAACTTCTGCGACAGCTGCTGAATACGCTAACACAACTACAATTGTTGGTTCAGCACCAGGTAATGCAGTTCCACAATTTGGAGGAACAGGATTAGGTCAAGGTAACATGTGGGTTGATACAAGTAACGGTGACATTTACATATATGCTTAATCGCTTAAAAGATAAATTAGTTATGGCTTTCAGTTCGAAAAATATACAGATAGATAGAGTAGTGGAGGAGCCCTTAAAAGCTCCTCTTCCTACTGTTCCTCTTACTTTAGATTTACCTAAAAAAGAAATCGAAATACTCTTAGTGCTTATTAAGGATGCTAACTTTAAAGGAGAGCATGTTGAAACAATTTATAGCTTAGTTTACAAATTACAGCAATATTATACTAATTCTAATTAATAAAGGTCCTATTTATAAGAGAATATTGTAGGCCTTAACAGGAAGTAGGCATATACACGGCAATAGTGTATGTATCTAACCGCAATATAAACTGTATATAATGCCGAATTGGAAAAAAGTCATTGTCTCTGGCAGTGCTGGAAGCTTATCATCTCTCAGTGTAGATACTTTTGTATCTGCTTCTACAATTAATGCTAATCAATTTACTGGTTCTCTGTATGGCACAGCTTCTCAAGCCGTTTCATCTTCTTATGCAGCTACTGCTTCATTTGCTACTTTCGCTTTAAGCGCTTCTAGTGCACCTGGAACAACAGTTAATTTCACACAAACAACTGCTGCACCTACTTGGTCATTCACACATAATTTAAATACTCAATATCCTATTGTTCAGGTTTATGATGCAACTTATAGTCAAATCATTCCTAACGCAATTGTAGGTACAACTGTAAACACAGTTGAAATTAGATTTGATTATTCTCAATCAGGATATGCAGTAGCATCTAATGGTGGTGGATTAATTGTAACAGGATCAATGTCGCAATTAAGTCAATCTACAGCAGCCCTAACTTGGTCATTTGCTCATAACTTGAATTCCCAGTATGTTAACTTTGAAGTATACGATAGTAATAACTACGTTGTAATTCCAGCTAATATTTTAGCAGTTGATAACAACAACGCAAACTTATACTTTGCAACACCTTCCACAGGTATTGCAGTAGCTAACTTTAGTGGTCTTAATGGAGCACCAAATGCTACATCAGCTTCATATGCTATTACAGCTTCATTTGTAACTACAGCTCAAACAGCTAGTTATGTTTTAAATGCTGTAAGTTCCTCTTTTGCAGCAACAGCTTCGTATCTTAATCCAATAACAAACAGTTACGTAGTATTGACTCAAGTATCAGCTAGCTTAAATTTTGCAGACGATGCTTCAGCAGCAGCTGGTGGAGTACCATTAGGTGGGTTATATAGAAACGGAAACTTTATCTTAGTAAGAATATCATAATATGCCAGTATCATTATCAGGAAGTTTATTAATAACAGGTAGCTTAACAGCTTCAGGTACCTTAACAGCACAGA